>BNJV01002703.1_pt1 | contig 147841 bp, 224 predicted proteins | sample 8540591 | NCBI WGS metagenome assembly BNJV01 (sample SAMD00202457, study PRJDB9452) | human saliva metagenome | host: Homo sapiens
CCAGCAGCAGGAGACCGGAAGCGCCTGGCGGACATCCAGGGGCGACATGCAGAACATCGCGACCCCCAGGCGCAGCCGTGCCGCGGAGTAGCGCTCGGACGGCTGCGCCCTACGGTGCCGGCTCAGAGGTTCCGGGCGGCCTCAGGGCGGCGCGGACGGTGGCGCTGGAGCTCGGCCGCGGCGGCGTCGGCGGAACGGAGCGGCGATCACCGGTACGGCGGTCGCGGATCTCCCGGTCCCTCCTGGCCCAGGTCCCGGCCGACGACAAGCGTGTAGGGCGAGCCGAGGAGCTCGGCGTCGGCGAACTTCACGCCGGCGGAGACCTTGCGGCGGTCGTCGCAGGGACTCGACGCCGTCGGCGTCCAGGGCTGAGGCGACCTGTTCGGCGACGTCGAAGACCGCCTGGTGCTGCCGGTGGCCAGGATCTGCACGTGGTAGGGCGATCTGGACCGGCCGGACTAGCCCCTTGTCGTCATGGTTGGCCTCTGCCAGGGCGGCGAGCGACGCAGCTGACGCCGATGCCGTAGGAGCCCATGGCACCACGCGGGCCTTGCCGTTCTCATCCAGGACGGTCAGCCCCAGGGCCTGGGAGTGCGCGTCCCAGCTCGAGATGGCCGATCTCGATGCCGCGGGCCAGGCGGAGGGGCCGGAGCCGTCGGGGGCGGGTCGCCCTCGCGGACCTCGGCGGCCTCGATGGTGCCGTCGGCGGTGAAGTCGCGCCCCATGACCAGATCGAGGACGTGCTTCTTGTCGGTGTTGGCGCCGGTGACCCAGCTGGTTCCCTCCACGATCCGGGGGTCGACCAGGTAGCGCACCGAGCCAGTGAGGACCTCCGGTGCCGTCGTCGAGCCTCTACACGGCGCAGCGGCGAGTTGGGGCCGATGGCGGTGGGGCCGATGTACCGCGCACGAGCTCGGGTGGGTCTCGAGTCGGTATCGCCGGCCATCTCGACCTCGGCGGGGGCGACGGCGGCCTCCAGGCGCTTCATGTCGACGTCGCGGTCCCCGGGCACGCGGACAACGAGCAGCTGCGCTCGCCACCGGGGTGGGTGAGAGTGACGACGACGTTCTTGAGCGTGTCGGCGGCGATCCAGGCCCGCCCGTCCGATCGCGGGCAGGCCTCGTTGCACAGGTCCACCAGAGAGTCGATGGTGGGGGTGTCGGGGGTGTCCACGACGTGAGCCGGGCCGGTGGCGGAGGCGTCCACGGGCTCGGGGACCACGGTGGTGACGGCCTCGGCGTTGGCCGCGTAGCCGCCTCGAGGAGCGCACGAAGGTGTCCTCGCCGATCTCGCAGGGGTGGAGGAACCTCGAGGTGGGACCCGCCCATGGCGCCGGCCATGGCGTTGACGATGACGTAGTCCAGACCCAGGCGGGTGAAGATCCGCTCGTAGGCGTCACGGTGGGCCTGGTAGGCGGCGGCCAGCCCGGCGTCGTCGATGTCGAGCGAGTAGGAGTCCTTCATGACGAAGCTCACGGCCGCGAATGATGTGCCGGCGCGGGGCGGGCCTCGTCACGGTACTTGGTCTGGATCTGGTAAACGGTGGCCGGCAGGTCCTTGTAGGGAGGAGTAAAGGTCCTTGACCGCGAGGGTGAACATCTCCTCGTGGGTGGGGGCCAGCAGGTAGTCCCCTGTCCTTGCGGTCACGGAGCTTGAACAGGGTGGGGCTGTAGTCCTCCCAGCGCCCGGTGGCCTGGTAGGGCTCAGCCGGCAGGAGCGCCGGGAAGTGGACCTCCTGACCGCCCATGGCGTCCATCTCCTGACGCACGACGTCCTCGATCTTGCGCAGCGTCCGCAGTCCTAGCGGCAGCCAGGTGTACACCCCGGGGCGGCCCGGCGAACGTAGCAGGCGCGTACGAGCAGCCGGTGGCTGGCGACCTCAGCGTCAGCAGGGTCCTCGCGCAGGGTGCGGATGAAGAGGTGAGAGTCTGGTGCAGCACGAGGGCGATCCTACGGGCTGCGACGCCGCCGCCCCAACGGAGCCCGCCGGACCAGGCGACATCATGGGAGCGACGTGTCACACCCGGTCGGTGCCGCAGACGTTCTGCAGCCGCTCCGTCGCAGGTCAGGCAGGACTTGCGACCCCTGAGAAGGGCCCGATACGCTCCCTGCCACCGAGGGGTTCACCGACCCTGAGATCCTCGAATCCGGACCCGCATCGCGATCTCCTCCGCGGACGGGTCACAGGCAAGGAAGCATGTGGACAGGCACCTCCATCCGTGAGGGACACGGCCAGACGTGGGCGAAGGCCATTCTCCTGGGTGAGCACCTGCGGTCTACGGGCACCCCGCCGTCGCCTTACCGTTGCAGGACCTGCGGATGCGGGCCACCGCGACACCGACCTCCGGTGCCTCCACGCTGAGCAGCCTGGACTACTCGGGCCCGGTGAACCAGGCCGGAGCCCGGTTCGCCAGTGTGGCGCGGGCCTTCGAGGTGGCCGGGAGTTCTCCGGGTGCCTGGACCAGGCCTTTGAGATCGTCACTGTGAGCGACTTCCCCCACGAGCGCGGACTGGCTCTCGGCGGCAGCGGCCGGGCGATCATTCGATCTGTTCTGGACGCCAGCGAGCGCGAGGCCGGCGCGGACGAGCTGTTCGCGCGACACAGATGGCTGAGCAGATCGCTCATGGCAAGCCGTCGGGGCTCGACGCCGCCGCCACCTGCTCCCCCGTGCCCCATCCGGTTCCAGGGCGGGCAGATGCGGCCCCGAGCCAACGCATTGAGAACGCCTGGCCTCATCATCGCCGACTCGGGCGTCCACGGCTCCACCCGGGAGGCCGTCGGAGGCCTGCGCCGGCGCTACGAGAACGATCCGGACAACATCGGCCCGCGCATCAGCTGTTCCGGAACACTCGCCCAGAACGCGATCAACGCCCTGGACCCGGGCCGACGCCCCTCGCCCTCGGGGCGACCATGGACGAGGCGCACGCAGTGCTGGCCGAGCTCAGCCTGAGCCTGCCACCTCTCGATGAGCTCACCGAGGCCGCTCGTGGTGCCGGGGCCCCTGGGGCCAAGCTCACCGGCGGAGGACTCGGCGGCTGCGTCGATCGCCCTGGCGGACCGGAGAAACCGGCCGCACGCCAGGTGCGTACCGCCCTGGAGCGGGGCCGAGCGCCGCGGCGACGTGGAGCTACCGGATGCGTGTGAGCGAGGTGGACGAGTGAGCGGCGCTTCCTCTGCCAACGCGGACTTCTCCCCACCCACCGCCCCGACGGCGACGGCCAGTGCCAACACCAACATCGCGCTCACTCGCACTGGGGCAAGGTGGACGAAGCGCTGGCGATCCCCGCCACCTCGAGCCTGTCCCTCACCCTCGGGGCACACGGACGACGACGTCGGTCTCTTCGACGGCGGTGCCGGCACCGCAGACTCTGCGACGATCAACGGCTCCTCCCCAACCGGCGCAGAGCTTGCCCGGGTGAGCCGGTTCCTCGACCTGGTGCGTTCCGCCGTCGGTCTGCGCACCGGCAACCGTCATCTCCCTGGGCCTCGGTACCGCTAGCGGCCGGACTGGCGAGCTCGGCGGCGGGCTTCGCGGCGCTCGCAGCGGCCGCCTCCCCACGCCGCCGGTATGAACCTCGACGACCGCGCCCTCTCCCAGCTGGCCCGGCGAGGGTCGGGTTCGGCCACGCGCTCCGTCTTCGGCGGGCTGGTCCTGTGGAACGCGGGCCACGACGACGCCTCCTCCTACGCCGAGCCGGTCGCCTGCGCGATGGACCTGGCGATGGTCGTCGTCGTGCTCTCCGAGCGGCACAAGCCCATCAGCTCGACCCGCGCCATGCGAGCCACGATGGTCACCTCCCCGCTCTTCCCCCGCCTGGGTCGAGGCCAGCGAGGAGGACCTTCAGGTGGCGCTTGAGGCGGTTCAGGCCGGTGACCTGGAACGGCTCGGGGAGGTTGTCGAGGGCAATGCCCTGGGCATGCACGCCGCGATGATGGCTGCCCGTCCGGGCATCGTCTACTGGCTGCCGCAGACCATTGCGACGCTGCACGCGATCCGCACCATGCGCGAGGAGGGCTGCCGGTGTGGGCGACGATCGACGCGGGCCCCAATGTCAAGGCGTTTCACCGAGGGCGCCTGCGCCGAGCAGGTCGCCGCCGCGCTGCGGGACCGTCTGCCCGGCACCACAGTCTCGGTGAGACGTCCCGGCGGCGGGGTGCGTATCGAGGAGGGCTCATGACCTCTGGCGCCGACAGCGTGGTCTCCTGGGCACCGGGCAAGCTCTACATCGGCCGGAGAGTACGCCGTCGTCGAGCCCGGTCACCAAGCGGGTCCTGGTCACCGTCGACCGATCTCATCACCGTGCGCGTCACGCCCCGCCCCCGCCGGCGGGAACGCGGGAAACGATCAGCTCCCGCGCGCTATGCCGCAGGCTGTTCTGCCCTGGCGCCGCCGTCCGCAGGACGGGATGGCTGAGGCGGTCGAAGGCGATGACGACTACGTGGTCTCGGCGATACGGGTTGTCGAGGCGTTGGTGGTTCAGGGCGGCGGCCGGCTGCGTGATCCTTCGACCTGGGCATCGTCAGCGAGCTGGACGAGGCGGACGGGACGCAAGCTGGGCCTGGGCTCATCGGCGGCGGTAACGGTGGCGACGGTACGCGCCGTCGCGGGCCTCTACAGCCTGAGCCTCGATGACCTGAGTGTTCACAAGCTGGCGATGCTGGCCAGTGACGCGGTCCAGCCGATCGGCTCGGGCGGCGATATCGCGGCGAGTGCCGTGACCGGCTGGGTGTCCTAGCACCTCCCCGACCGTGTGGCTGCGCCGGGTCCGGCAGCGGGCGGGGCCCCGGGGCCGTGAGCGACCTGGTCGGAACCGACTGGCCCGGTCTGAGCGTGCGCCGCCTGGCGGCTCCCTCCCTACGGCTCCAAGTGGGCTGGACCGGGGCGCCCTCCTCCAGCCCCGCCCTGGTCGCCGGTGTCCAGGCGGGCTTCACGGGTCCGACGACGCCTACGCCGTCTTCCTGCGAAACAGTCGGGACCGTCTGGCCTCCTGGTCACCGCCATCGAGGACGACGACACTGCCCGGATCATGCGCCAGATCGAGCGCAACCGGGCTCTTCTGGCCGGGCTCAGCCGGATCAGCGGCCGGACCATCGAGACCGCCGAGCTGACGCGGCTGGTCGAGATCGCGCGCGAGCACGGGGCCGCAGCCAAGAGCTCGGGCGCCGGTGGCGGGGACTGCGGGATCGCGCTGTGCCCGACGGACACGGATCTGACCGCGTTGCGAGCTGCCTGGCGGGCGGCCGGTATCCGGCCCCTTGACCCTGTCGGTCCACGCTCACGGCCCCTACCGACTCGCCCGCTAAGGTCGCCCTATGAGCCACGGGTCCACCACCTCGCAGCGGGCCGCCCGCAAGGACGAGCATCTGGAGCTGGCTGTGCGGCTGCACGGTCAGGAACGCGCCAGCGCCTTCGACGACGTCGCCTTCGTCCATCACAGCCTGCCGGGCATCAGTGCCGATCAGGTCGATATCGGCACCACCGTCCTAGGCTCCCGCTGGAAGGTCCCGTTCTACATCAACGCGATGACCGGTGGGACGCAGGCGACGGCGGCGATCAACGCGCACCTGGCCGAGGCGGCTGCCGATGCTGGTGTCGCGATCGCCTGCGGTTCCGTTCACGTGGCCCTGCACGACCCCGAGCGCGCTGACGGCTTCCGGGTCATTCGCCGCCGCCCCGGCGCCTTCGTCCTGGCCAATGTCGGGCCGACCGTCAGCCCGCAGGAGGCGGCGCAGGCCGTGGAGATGCTCCAGGCCAATGCCCTGCAGATCCACCTCAACGCGGCTCAGGAGCTGGTGATGCCCGAGGGCGACCGCGACTTCACGGGATGGAGCGAGACGATCGCCGCCATCGCAGCGGCCGTGCCCGTCCCGGTGGTGGTCAGAGGTGGGCTTCGGGCTCACGCCGGACCATTGATGCCTGGCGCGCACCGGTGTCGCGGCCGTCGACGTGGCCGGGGCCGGAGGCACCGACTTCATCGCTACGAGAACGAGCGCCGACCGCAGCGCGACCCGTCCTACCTGGTCGGCTGGGGTCAGCCGACGGCGCTGTGCCTGCTGGAGTCCCTGGCAGTCACAGAGCCGGTCAGTCTGCCGGTGCTGGCCTCCGGAGGCGTGCGTAACCCGCTCGACGTCGTCCGGTCACTGGCCCTGGGCGCCTGCGCCGTCGGCGCTTCCGGGCACAAAGCTGCGCACCCTGGTCAGGAGGGCCCCGAGGCCCTGCGCCGAGAGCTGCACACATGGAGCGACCACGTGCGCACGCTCATGACCCTGCTGGGGGCGGCCGATGTCTCTCGGCTGCGCCGCACCGACGTGCTGGTCACAGGGCGCACCGCCGAGCGGGCCCGTCTGCTCGGCGTCGATCTGACGCGTCTGGCGCACCGCAGCGAGGCCTATCCGTCGACGGGCGGTCCCGTCAAGGGGGATCAACCTCTCCCCATTACTCCGGCCGAGTCATAGAGTGCCGGCATCGGGACTCAGCATCCGAGTCTCGCTCTGCAGATTACAACAGGCGTGCGGCGGAGGCTCATCCCCACAGCCTCCGCCGCCTCCCGCGAGAAGGAGATCAGCCCAGTGCGGCCAGCGCCTTGACGATGCCGGGAGCTGCGTAGAGGACATGAACTGGACGCCGTAGGCGACACCCAGACGGTTGAGCGATCCGCACACGACTCCGACCAGCAGGACCCCGAAGACGTTGGCCAGGCCCGCCTTCTGGTCGGCGTCGATGTAGGCCAGCAGAAGCGACGAAGGCCACGAACAGGGCCAGCACCGCCTCGTGGGGATCCGGCGCATGACGAAGCAGGTGATCTGCGAGGACCAGCGCACGGCGATGACGTACGTGATCGCGACCGCAACGAGAGCCCCTGAGGACACGGTGATGATGAACCAGGGCAGATCCAGCAGGTGGTGCAGGTTGTGCTGCTTGGTGGAGACCGAGCCCGCGCTGAACAGCGAGCCCGGCAGGACCGACGGACACCCCGGAGATCGGGAACCCCGAGCGCTACCAGCGGAATGATGACGCGCCGCCAGGTAGGTCGAGTGGGCCAGGGCGCTCGCGACCGTCACCGCACGCTGTGCGCGGGGCACCGGTCTCGTTTCTGGCGGGCCACGGAGGCCTCCCAGCAGGAAGGTCAGCCCCACCGGACTGAGAATGAACAGCGGGGTGGACACGGCGGCCATCGCGGCGCTCCACCATCCCTCGGACCTGGTGATGAGCCGCCCCGGCCGCAGCGCCGCTGGCTGAAGCCGGAGCGCAGCAGCTCGGCCCTGGTACGGCTGGTGTGCAGCAGCCTCCCGGCGCCGGCGTTGAGCAGCCTCGAGGAGGTCAGGAGCATAGCCCCACGGTGATCCCGAGGAAGAAGCGAGGTGTTGACGCTGGCCTTCTCGGGACAATGCCCGCACTCGATAAAGCGCCGGAAGCGCCTGGAACAGCAGCGCCATGGGAATAATCGCCACCAGGAGAGAATACGGTTCTTTCCGAGCAGGGCCAGATACCACGGCACCGGCATGCCAGAACGATGTTGGAATTGGTCTTGATCCAGTCGGCCATGGGCGGCAGCAGGCTGGCGAGGAGGAAGCTCAGAGGAATAGAGATGAGGGTTCCGATGGCCGAGCCCACGGCCATCTTCCGGATCGTGTCCGAGGCCAGTCCCTGGTTGCGCAGCACCATGGCGTGATCCATGAGCGGAGCGGACATCACTCCGCCGGGAAGTCCCACCAGTGCCGGATCGTTCATGAGATTGAGCGTGACAACCGCGGAGACGAAAGAAAGGCGAGCACCACGTGCGGCGGCGCTCCCGGCCAGGATGATCGCCAGAGTGACGGGCGCGAGCACTCCCCGTCTCATCGGTACCGGGGATGAAACCCGATGAAAGGTGTAGAGGACCACGGCCGCCAGAACGGCAGCCACCATCATCAGCAGAAGGCTCACCGTCACTGGTCCGCCCCTCACGTGCACCGAGGCTCAGCTCATCGACAATGATGACCTCTCGCTTGGGGCTCACGAGGAAGCAGCAGGCGATAAAACCGACAGTGGAGGCTCCCAGTCCCCAGAACAGCGGCTTACCTCCGAAAAAGGAGGAGAGAAGTACCGCCGCGACAATGCATGTCACCGATATGCAGAAGACAGATGAGAAGATCTCTGGGATGAGACGAGGTCATTCCAGACCTCGATATTGTTCTGACGCTCCGTGTTCTCCCGGAGTCGACGTCATCGGTACTGCGCACGATTGGTGATCGTAGGCGAGTCGCCCAAGGCGCTCCATATGTTGTTCACCATGACTTTGCAGGCGCTGTGTAACAAAACAGCATCGTCCCTGCGGTCTCAACAGGGAATGTTTACAGGAGTACGGGTGGCGAACAGACCACCTGCTCGAACCCCAGAGGATCGATAGAGCGCCAGAGCGGGGTGTTGTAGTCGTTGACGTAGAGGCTGACGATACCGTCAGCCCCGACATGGTCACGACGGACGGCGTCCACCACTGCGGGGCCAGAGCGGCCGCCCCGATCCCTCGCCCACGCAGGTCGGGCGCGTCCACACGCCGGTCAGCTGGGCGACACCGCCGGCTGGGGACCGCCACAGGGCGCCGACGTCGGCCTTGAAAGCGACGGCTCGAGGCGAACCGGGTTGAGCCAGGTGGCCGGCACCGTCATCGAGGACGATGTAGCTGCGTCCCTGCTCGATGAGCCAGTGACGTGGCGGCTGTATCCGGGCCATCGGTGGTGGGGTCGTAGCCGAGCTCTCCGCTGAACATGTCCACCGAGGCGGGCAGCACCAGTGCTGCCCTCATCCGGTCGGGCCGGCACGAACCGACCGCCCCACCCAGCTCAGGAGCGGGTCGACGACGCAGGTGCGCGCGCGTCAGGCCTCCCCCACCCGGGGCGCGGCGAGGACCGGCTGCCTCCAGCGCTCGTGGCGGGCGCGCGCCCTGCTCGCTGAGTCCGCCCCGATCGCGGCGACGTCCCGGGCCGGTCCTGAGACGGACCGCGCCTGGAAAGGCGGGGTCCGGGCGTGCTCGGCCAGCGCCCAGATCTCGCCGGCATCCGCGGCTCGCAGACCGTACTCGGGACGTCCGGCCAGGCCGAAGGGCATGAGGGAACCGACCGACCATGCCGCAGCGACCGGGCGGGCCAGTCCTCCCAGGGCGACGACGTCACCGCGCCCCCAGCGCGACCAGCGCTGCATCTGCTGACCAGGCTCACGCGCGCTGACTGGGTCGAGGGCACACAGCGACATGACGCCGACACCTGATCGGAGGGAACCGGTGTCAGGCGGTCGGCGCGACGCTGAGCGCGTCCGTGATCGCGGTGCCGCAGGAAGCTCATACCCAGCAGGTCCGGGTGCTTGATGGTGCGCCCGCCCTCACCGGTCCCTCAGCCGGCGGCGGAGACCATGGGGCGGTACCCGGCCAGGGCCTCCTCACCGAGCTCCTCGGCCATCTCGGCAGCCATGGGCCTCATGCGTGTTGAGAAGGGTCTCAACGACCTGGTCCTCGGGAACGGTCTCAACGACCTGTCCGCGCACGAAGATCTGCCCTTGCCGTTGCCCGAGGCGCAGCCCAGGTCGGCCTCGCGGGCCTCACCGGGCCGTTGACGACGCAGCCCATGACGGCTCACGCGCAGCGGCGCGCGTGACCTTCTTGAGCCCGGCCTCGACCTCCTCGGCCAGGGTCCACGCATCCACCTGGGCGCGGCCGCAGGAGGGGACAGGAGACGATCTCGAGCTGGCGCTCCGCGCAGCCCCATGAACCCAGCAGCTTGGTACCCACCTGACCTCCTCGACTGGCAGGCGCGACAGGGAGACGCGGATGGTGTCGCCGATGCCCTCGGCGAGCAGGGTGCCGAAGGCGGCGCAGGACTTGATGGTGCCCTGAAGGCGGGGCCGGCCTCGGTCACGCCCAGGTGGAGGGGCCAGCGACCGGCCTCGACAGGAGCCGCAGGCCTGCACCATGGTGACGACGTCGGTGCTTGACGGAGATCTTGAAGTCGTGGAAGTCGTTCTCCTCGAACAGGGCCTGCCTCCCAGGTGGCGGACTCCACGAGGCCTCGGGGGTGGCCTTGCCGTACTTCTTGAGCAGGCGCTTGTCGAGGCTTCCGGCGTTGACGCCGATGCGCAGTGAGACACCGGCGTCGGAGGCGGCCTTGCAGATGTCGGCGACCTGGTCGTCGAACTTGCGGATGTTGCCGGGGTTGACGCGCACCGCGCCGCAGCCGGCCTCAATGGCGGCGAAGACGTACTTGGGGTTGAAGTGGATGTCCGCGATGACGGGGATGCGCGACTGCTTGGCGATGATCGGCAGCGCCTCGGCGTCCTTGTCCGTGGGGCAGGCCACGCGGACGATGTCGCAGCCCGAGGCCGTCAGCTCGGCGATCTGCTGGAGCGTGGCGCCGATGTCTGGGTCTTGGTGGTGGTCATCGACTGCACGGTGATGGGGGCGTCTCCCACCGACGCTTGAGGCTGCCGACCCTGATCTTGCGGGTCTGGTCGGCGCGGCGCCAGGACCGGGGCCTGGGCACGCATCGTGGGGATGCCAAGAGCGATCGCTTCAGTCACCCGACCAGTATGTCACCCGCACGCCCGGCCCTGTACCGCAGGCGTGTGGCATCGCTCCCGCCGCCACGGAGCGTCCCGCCATCGATGGGGCTCACAGCGGCGCTGCGATATCGACCCACACCAGGACGAGGGCCATGACGATGAGGAGGCCGAAGACGACCCGGCCGACGGGCAGCATCTTGGCGGTGTCCACCGGTCCCGGATCGGGCTTGCCCTGCACCTTGGCGATCGTGCGTCGGATACCCTCCCAGCAGGCTCCGGCCACGTGCCCGCCGTCGAGGGGCAGTAGCGGCACCAGGTTGAAGGCGAACAGCGCCAGGTTGAGGCTGCCCAGCAGCATGAGCATGGAGCTGACCCGCATCGACAGAGGAACCTCCCTCCCCGGCCGCACCACCGCTGGTGGCCTGCCCGGCCATGCGGCCCATGCCCACCAGGCCCACGACACCGCTGTCGGCACTGCGCTGCTCGATGCCCAGTCCGCCTGGACGGCGTGGTAGAGCCCGACCGGGAGGGTGGCGATCGCCTTTGACCGTGCCGCCGATGGCTTGGGCGATGAAGCCCGGTATCCTGGCCGGGCTCTGCGGAATGAGTTCCCCAACGACGGGGAGATGCCCACGTAGGGGCGGGGCTCGGTGCGCACGTTGCCCGGAGGCGTCCTTGACCGGGGCGCCCCTGGGAGTCGAGAACGGTTCGCTGAGCCTCGACCGGGGTGACGCTCACGGTGCGTGTGGCACCCTCGTGCTCGATGACGACCTGGGTGGGGCTGGTTCCGCCGGCTGCGATACGGGCCTGGAGCTCCTGCCAGGTGGAGACCTTCACCGCAGGAGACGATCCGGTCACCGTGATCCCCGGCGGCACTGGCAGGGCCGGCCGGGTCCGGAGTCCTGGCAGGAGCATCCGCATCGACGTTGGACGAGACGCAGGGCCCACGGTCGACAGCGTCGTTGTACGCCCCTGGGACGCCGACGGCGCCGATGGCGATCGCCAGGAGCATGATCCCAGGACCAGGTTGGTCAGGATCCCTCCGGCCATGACGATGAGCTTCTTGGGGACACTCAGGGTGTAGAAGGCGCGGTGCTCCTCACCGGGCCGGATCTCCTCGAGCGCCTCGGCGCGGGCCTCGCCCACCATGCCCAGGCTGCCGTCCTTGCGTCGTCGGTCCGGTTTGCCGGGCCTGGCCGGCGGCAGCATGCCGACGAGCTTGACGTAGCCGCCCAGCCAGATGGCCTTGACTCCGTACTCGGTCTCGCCGCGCTTGACCGACCAGATCCTGGGGCCGAAGCCGATGAAGTACTCGGGTACCTTCACGCCGAACTTCTTGGCCGGAATCATGTGCCCGAGCTCGTGGAGGGCTACCGAGACACCGATCCCGATGATGAGGATGACGATGCCCAGGGCGTAGGCCAGGGTGGTGCTCACGAGTGCGTTCCTCCGTTTCCTGCCGCGATGAGCCTCGTCGGCGCGGGTGCGCCCAGGTCTCCACGGCCAGGATGTCGTCGAGGCTAGGGCAGGCCAGGCCCTCGTGCTCACCGACGACGGCCGCGTCGATCTCGACGATGTCCAGCCATCATCCAGGTCGCCCTTCAGGAAGGCGGCGACGGCCTGCTCGTTGGCGGCGTTGAGGACGGCCGGGTGAGTGGCCGAGGCCGCAACGGCGCTGCGGGCCAGGTCGACAGCGGGGAAGGCCTCGGTGTCCAGTGGCTCGAAGGTCCAGGCCACCGGCTCGTGCCAGTCGTTGGGCGCCACCAGGCCCGGCCAGGTCGGGGCGCTCGGGCCAGGTCAGCCCCAGGGCGATGGGCAGGCGCATATCGGGCGGTGAGGCCTGGGCGATGGTGGCGCCGTCGATGAACTCCACCATGGAGTGGATGACGGACTGGGGATGGATCACGACGTCGATCTGCTCGGGCGCCACGTCGAAGAGGAGGTGGAGCCTCGATGAGCTCGAGGCCCTTGTTGACGAGGGTCGAGGAGTTGATCGGTGACCACCGGCCCCATGTCCCAGGTGGGGTGGTTGAGGGCCGCGGCGGCGCTGATCCCCGTGAGCGTCTCGCGGCTCCGGCCGCGGAAGGGGCCTCCGGAGGCGGTCAGGACCAGCCGGCGCACCTCGCTGCGCCCGCTGGTGACAGGGCTGGTCAGCCCTCTCGTGGCGGCCGCTGGCCAGGGGCCTGGGCGATGGCGGAGTGCTCGGAGTCCACGGGGACGACCTGACCGGTCGGGTGAGTGACTGGCGGACCAGGGCGCCCCCGACGACGAGGGACTCCTTGTTGGCCAGGGCCAGGCGGGCTCCGCTGTGCAGGAGCCGCCAGCGTGGGCAGCAGACCCACGGATCCCGTGATGCCGTTGACGACTCGTGTCCTGCGGCCTGAGCCCGGCGGACTCGACCGCCATGGTGGCGGCGTCTGGACCGGTGAGGATCGTGGTGACCGGGTCGGGGACGGGTCGGCCTCGGCGGCTGCGGCTGCGAGAGCCTCGCGCACATGGTCGGCAAGGTCCTCTTCCCCACCGGTGACGGCCACGACGGGGACCTCCCAGGCCAGGGCCTGGCGGGCCAGCAGCTCCAGACGAGACCCGCCGGCGGCCAAGGCGATCACCCGGGGCGCGGCCTGGCCCAGGCGGGTGAGGACCTCGCGGGTCTGGGTACCGATCGAGCCGGTGGATCCGAGCAGGACCAGTCGCTGAGAGGACTGTGGGGAACGGGAACGTGACGGTGCGTGGCCGGTCATGGGGCGGCGGTTTTCCTCAAGCGCTTACTCGGTCTGCTCGGCTCACTCGACGGACAGGAGGACCTCGACGACGCGCGCCAGATAGCGGTCGACGCTGGGCTCCCCGTAGGCCTTGCCGCCCCGGGCCCGGCGGAAGACCGCGCCGCGCACCTCGTTGGAGGTCAGGGTGGTGTCGGAGTCGAAGTAGCCGGCGATGCGGTCCATGAGGGCGTCGACGTCGGTCTTGTCGTACCTCCCTGCCCGGAGGCCGGGGCGAAGCGCTCACCGGCCGGGCGCAGGAGGCGCGGATAGAGGGTGGTGGCGAGCTGGGTGACCTGGTCCATCCAGGCCTGCCGGCCCTTCTTGGCCACGAAGGCGGCACGTCGGCGCTGAAGGAAGGCGGCCTCGAGACGGTCGAGGGCCGCGTCGACGGCCTGGGGCTGGTAGCCGCGCAGAACGACGTCGAAGGCGACGGTGCGCACGCCCTCGGAGTCCATCTCGTCGAGCTCACCGGCGTCGTAGATCTCGTGAGCCGTCTCGAAGTAGCGGTCGACCTGCTCGGGGCGGTAGCCCGGTCGCAGGAGCGCTGACTTGGGGAACATGTCGCTCATGTCGTCTTAGCCCTCTCCTGGTTGAGTACCTCGGTCGCGAGCTGACCGCAGGCACCGTCGATGTCGCTGCCTCGAGGTGTCTCGCACTGTCGTGGTGATTCCGGCACGCCGAAGCGTGTCGACGAACATATCCTGAACTGCAACCTCCGAGCTGGGTCCAGATGGAGCCCGGGGTCGGGTTGAGCGGGATGGGGTTGACATGGGCCCACCCGGCGTCCCTGCGGTTGAGCTCGTCAGCGAGCAGCTGGGCGCGCCAGGCGTGGTCGTTCATGTCCTTGATGAGCGCGTACTCGATCGACACGCGCCGGCCGGTGGCCAGGAAGTAGTCGTGAGCGGCGTCGAGCAGCTCACCGACCTTCCACCTGGAGTTGACGGGGATGAGCTCGTCGCGCAGCTCGTCGTCGGGGGCGTGCAGGGAGACGGCCAGGGTCACCGGCAGCCCCTCGCCGGCGAGCCGGCGGATGAGGGGAACCAGCCCCACCGTGGAGACGGTGATGCCGCGGGCCGACATGCCGAAGCCTTCTGGGGCCGGGTCGATGAGCCGGTGGAGGGCGCCGACGACGTTCCTGTAGTTGACCATCGGCTCACCCATCCCCATGAAGACCACGTTGGACAGGCGGGCCGGTCCCCCGGTCAGGTCGCCGGCTGCCGAGGTCTGGGCGGCGTGGCGCACCTGCTCGACGATCTCCGCGGTGGACAGGTTGCGGGTCAGCCCCATCTGACCGGTGGCGCAGAAGGGGCAGGCCATGCCGCAGCCGGCCTGGGAGGAGACGCACAGGGTGGTGCGGTCCTTGTAGCGCATGAGGACGCTCTCGACACGGACGCCGTCGTGCAGCTCCCACAGGTGCTTGATGGTGCGTCCGCCGTCCGCGCGCAGGGCGCGCACCGGGCTGATGAGCTCGGGCAGCAGCTCGGCGCACAGCTGCTCGCGCTGCGAGGCAGGCAGGTCGGTCATGTCCGCGCCGTCACGGGTGAGGTGCGTGAAGTAGTGGCGCGAGATCTGGTCGGCCCGGAAGGGAGGGCAGGCCCGAGTCCTTGCAGGCGGCCTTGCGACCGGCCAGGTCGAGGTCGGCCAGGTGACGGGGCCTTGCCGCGTGCCGCCGGAACGGCGAAGCGACAGCCGCGGTCTGGCGTCGGGGCTGGTGGCGCCCCTCGGGCGGCTGGTCGGTGGGCATGACCTGACCCTGGCCGTCACCGGCCGCCCGGTGACACTGACGGGCTGCGGGCGCCGGGGGCGGTGCTGTACTCGAAGGACTCAAGCTCTGTGCTCCTCGTGTCCCGGGGCTGGGGAGGGCCGGGCTGGTCGATAGGGGTGGGTGCGGCATGCCGTCCCTATTTCACCAGGAGGGTGAAGGCATGACAAGTGGAGCGGCCACGAGGATCGAGTCGAGCCGGTCCATGATTCCGCCGTGCCCGGGCAGGAGCGTGCCCATGTCCTTGAGTCCCAGGTCCCGCTTGAGCAGGGACTCCCCCAGGTCGCCCAGGGTGGAGACGATCACGGTGCAGGCGCCCAGCGCGGCTCCGGCCCACCAGGGGCCGTCGATGGCCCAGGCGCATCCGGCCCCGGTCGCCACCGCCGCCAGCAGGGAGCCCATCAGTCCTTCCCAGGACTTCTTGGGAGAGACCGAGGGGGCCAGAGGATGACGCCCGAGCGTGATGCCTGCCAACCACCCGCCGGTGTCGTTGGCGGCAGCCAGGGCGATGAGCATCATGACTTTTCCCACTCCGTGATCCTGGACCAGGAGCAGGACCGCGAAGCCGGCCAGGAAGGGCAGGTAGGTGGCGGCGAAGACCGAGGCGGCCGCGGCGCTGGAGCGCGAGCGACGGACCTCGTCGTGGGCCTCGGTGCGAGGGACGTCGTGACCGGCCTGCTCCAGGACGGTGCCGGTCTCCGCCTCGGCCTGGTCCATGAAGCTCCACAGGACGCAGGCGCCGGCGGTGGCCACGTAGGCCCCGAAGGCCGCCTCCGCCCCCAGCTCCCAGGCGCACACGGAGATACCCAGCGTCCCCAGCCACAGCGGTGCCAGCGGCAGACGGATGCTCTTGCGGGCGAAGGCCGCCGCCAGCTCCCACAACGCCCCGCAGACGGCCAGCAGCGACGACACCCACGAAGATGACCTTGTAGAAGGCCAGTGAGCCCAGGACCACAGCGATGAGCACAACCGCCACACCGATCGCGGCGGGCAGGTTACGACCTGCCCGGCCGGTGGCGCAGGGGTCGTGGTTGCGCGTGGGGCGCGGGTTCAGCAGGGTCGTCACAGGGCTCACAGAGGTCGGCGGGACATATGCAGGGGGCGCAGCGGCTCCGGGATCGAGCGGGTCAGACCTCGAGGAGCTCGCTCTCCTTGGCGCTCAGGGCGGCGTCGACCTGCTCGACGAAGCGCTTGGTGAGGCCGTCGAGCTCATGCTCGGCTCGCTTGACGTCGTCCTCGCCGGCCTCGCCGTCCTTCTTGATGGCCTCGAGCTCCTTCTTGGCCTTGGCGCGGATGCCTCGCACCTGGACGCGGGAGTCCTCGGCCCGGGAGCGGGCGAGCTTGACGTAGTCCTTGCGGCGCTCCTCGGTCAGTGCCGGCAGGGTGACGCGGATGACGGTGCCGTCATCGGTGGGGTTGACGCCGAGGTCGGACTCGCGGATGGCGGTGACAATGTCCTTCATGGCGGAGCGGTCGAAGGGACTGACCAGGACGGTGCGGGCCTCGGGGATCGTCAGGGAGGCGAGCTGCTGGAGCGGGGTGGGAGCGCCGTAGTAGTCCACGACGATCCCGTTGAACATCGAGGGGTTGGCGCGGCCGGTGCGGATGGTGGCGAGCTCGCTCTTGGCGGCCTGGAGGGCCTTGTCCATCTTGTCCTCGGCCTCGAGCATGACGTCGTCGATCATGGTGCTTCCTTTGCTGGGCGGTCGTGGGTTCGTAGGATTGTGATCGGCCATCGTGGGAGATGGCGAGGGGCTTGCGAAGGTGCGCCGGTCGTCTTCACGGTGGGCCGGGCACGGGGTCCGGGCGGAGTCGTCGTCGGCTTTGCGCAGACCGGAGCCGGATCAGTTGCAGCTGACGAGTGTCCCGATTCTCTCACCCAGTAGGGCGCGGGTGATGTTTCCGGGCTCCCCATGCCGAAGACGCGCATGGTCAGTCCGTTGTCACGGCACAGGGCGAAGGCGGAGGCGTCGACCACCTGGAGACCGTCTGCCAGGGCCCGCTCGTAGGTGAGATGGTCGAGGCGCTGGGCGTCGGGGTTCTTACGAGGGTCGGCGGTATAGACGCCGTCAACGCCGTTCTTGCCCACGAGCAGCTCGTCACAGTGAGTCTCCAGAGCCCGCTGTGCCGAGACCGTGTCGGTGGAGAAGTAGGGCAGACCGGCACCGGCACCGAAGACGACGACCCTGTTCTTCTCCATGTGGCGAATGGCGCGCAGAGGGATGTAGGACTCTGCGACCTGCCCCATGGCGATGGCCGTCTGAACGCGGGCGGGTACACCCGACTTCTCGATGAAGTCCTGGAGGGCCAGGGCGTTCATGACGGTTCCCAGCATGCCCATGTAGTCGGCTCGGGCGCGGTCCATGCCTCGCGAGGACAGCTCGGCGCCACGGAAGAAGTTCCCGCCTCCGACGACGACGGAGACCTGAACGCCGGCACGGACGGCATCGGCGATCTGACGGGCGGCGTCGGAGACGACGTCGGGATCCAGGCCTATCGATCCTCCGCCGAAGACCTCACCGGAGAGCTTGAGCAGAACGCGTCTGGGGTGCGTGCCGTGGGCGACGCGGTCGTCACGAGCCGGTTCCTGACTCATTGCGTGATGTCTCCTGGGTTCGGTGGGCGGGCTCCGCACAGCCTACCCCGTCCACGACGGCGCCGGGCCACGATGACCATCACCCCGGATGGTCAGACACGCCATGGGACGAGGACCACGCTGAGACATGTCTCTTGAGGACGTGCTCCTGAGCGCGGACGTTGATGGATGGGTCGATGAGTGAGGCGACGACGGGGCGGGGCCACGAGCATCGTGCTCGTGGCCCCGCCCCGGTCGTCTCCAGCCGACCCGATGATCCCGCCTGCCCGGCAAGCCTGGCGGCGGTGCTGGCTCAGGCGCCGACGCGGAAGCGGACGAAGCCGGTCAGCTCGCCGCCGGTGGCCTCGACGACCTTGCCGACCGTGGTCTTGGGGTCCTTGGCGAAGGCCTGGTCGACCAGGACGTTCTCCCTTGAAGAAACCGCTGAGGCGCCCCTCGACGATCTTGGGGAATGGCCTCTCGGGCTTGCCCTCGGCGCGGGTGGTCTCCTCGGCGATGGCGCGCTCCCTGTCCACGACCTCGGCCGGGACGTCGTCGCGGGTGGCGTAGTCCGGGGAGTAGGCGGCGATGTGCATGGCGACGTCGTGGGCCACCCCGGCGGCCTTGGCGTCGGTGCCTACCAGGACGCCGACCCGGCGGGCAGGTCGCTGGTGCGGTGCAGGTAGAGCTCGATGTTGTCGGCCTCGATGCGGCCGACGCGACGCACGACGATCTTCTCGCCGATGACGGCCTGCATGCCGTCGGTGAGGTCCTTGACGGTGGAGCCGTCGACCTCGACCTCGGCCAGGGCCTCGGCGTCGGTGGCGCCGGAGGCGAGGGCGGCGGTGAGGACCTGCTCGGCATAGTCGAGGAACTTCTGGTTCTTGGCCACGAAGTCGGTCTCGGCGTTGATCCGACGAGGACGCCGACCTGGCCGTCGCCGGAGTCGACGACCTTGGCGGCGATGAGGCCGGCGGAGTGGCGCGGCCCTCGCGCTTGGCGATGCCCTTGAGGCCCTTGACGCGGATGATCTCGATGGCCTTCTCGGCGTCGCCCTCGGCCTCGTCGAGGGCCTTCTTGACGTCGAGCATGCCGGCGCCGGTCTTCTCGCGCAGCGCCTTGATGTCAGCAGTGGTGTAGTTCGCCATGAATGTCTCCTGGTCAGTCAGTGACTAATAGACGTGTGAAAAAACGTGTGAAAGGTGTTCACAGCGCGTGGGCGCCGCGCTGTGAACAAGAAGCGTGGTCGCGCGCTCAGGCCTGCTCGGCGGCAGGGAGCCTCGGCAGCGGCCTCGGCGGTCGGCGCGTCGGCCTCGGCGCCCGGCGAGGAGCTGGGCGCCTCCCACTCGGGCAGCGGGCTCGGCGTCGGCGGGAGGGCGACCTCGGCCTCCTCACCGGTGCGGGCGCGGCCGCCGGAGCGGGCCAGCGGGCCCTCGGCGGTGGCGTCGGCGACGACGCGGTGAGCAGGGTGACGGCGCGGATGGCGTCGTCGTTGCCGGGGATGCCGTAGGTGGCCTCGTCCGGGTCGCAGTTGGTGTCCAGGATGGCGATGACCGGGATCCCGAGCTTCTGGGCCTCGGAGATGGCCAGGTGCTCCTTCTTGGTGTCCACGACCCACACGGCGGCGGGGAGCTTGCTCATGTCGCGGATACCGCCCAGGGTGCGCTGGAGCTTGTCCTTCTCGCGGCGCATCATGAGCAGCCCTTCTTGGTGCGGCCGGAGCCGGCCACGTCGTCGAAGTCGATCTGCTCGAGCTCCTTCATGCGGTCCAGACGGGGCGCGCACGGTGGAGAAGTTGGTGAGCATGCCGCCCAGCCAGCGCTGGTTGACGTAGGGCATGCCGACGCGCTGGGCCTGCTCGGCCACGGCGGCCTGGGCCTGCTTCTGGTCCCGACGAACAGGATGTTGCCGCCGCGAGCGACGATCTCCTTGACGAAGTCGTAGGCGGTGTTGATGCCCCTCGATGGACTGCTGGAGGTCGATGATGTAGATGCCGTTGCGCTCGGTGAGGATGAAGCGCTTCATCTGGGGTTCCAGCGACGGGTCTGGTGCCCGAAGCGGACACCGCTATCAAGGAGCTGGCGCATGGTGACGACGGCCATGACGGTCCTTCCGTGTAGTGCCGAGAGGTTGCTCGACGCACGATCATTCTGGGGGACGGCCAAGCAGTGCGCTCGGGACGCGTCCCGGAGGTTCTTTTTCTGGGTTGTTCCCCGTGGTTCCGCGCGCTGGAGGGCGCGCACCGAGACTCGGTGACCGGCGAGATGACGCCGGCGCGGATGGGGCCTGACGCCTGCGACGCACGCGCCACCCGTTCACCGTGACGAACCATGATGATCGGGACCGCGACCGTGTCGCCCGGAGGACGTCCCTGAGGTGCTCGGGTGCAGGCACGCGAAGTCAGCATTCCCGGGTCCCGTCTCCCGCTGACGCCGGAGCGATCCGCAGAATGCTGCGGAGGCGAGGATACCACAGGGCTGAGCCCTGCTGCCGAGGTCGATTCGGTGGAATTCAGAGTCATTCCGGTCACCACAGTACGGCTTCCTGGGAGCGTTTTCCACAGGGCCGACGACGTCCCCAGCGACCGGGACCGGTCGGCGCGCACCCTGAGGGCATGCACCCGGGGACGCAAAGGAACATCCCGCACGGACTCCAGGGCAGCATCGCACAGGCCGTGGCACATCACCTGGAGCACTGCACGCCGCCTCGCCACACGCGCGCTGGCGAGCCCTGCTCGTCTGCGGGTCGATGGCCGCGCTCGCGCACGCCCCTCGCCTCATGCGACGAGTCCACCCGCGAGCTACGCGCGGAGGCCCCCGGTCGCGGGCTTGCTCGGGTCTCATCACATCGCCACCGTCTCCGCAGACTGATGGAACTACGGGATCCCGGCGTTTCCGCAGCGCCCACTGACAGGGGCTGACCTCGATCCGATCTCACTCTTTCACAGACGCCAGCCTCATCACCCGGTTCGTCGAAGAGACCGGAGGCCGGGCACAGGCGGGCCTCAGGAGGCGCTGGGCAGTCTCCGGGGCCCCGCGTCCGCGGGGACGCTACCAGTGGCCGACCGGTGCGCCGGCCACCGTGGTGGAGGGCTTCGATCCCGCCGGCCGTCGTGTGGGGGACGCGGGCACCGCGGCGTGGACCCGGCGGCCGCGGAGGGCGCGCAGATCCGCAGCGCCGCCGCGGGGACGGTCGCATTCGCCGGCATGGTGGCCGGGCGTCCGGTGGTCTCCATCGACCACGCCGACGGGATCCGCACCACCTATGAGCCAGTAGAACCGACTGTCGGAGCGGGTGAGACGGTGGGTGTCGGGCAGGTCATCGGCACCTTGCTGCCCGGGGCACCGTTCGGACGGGGTCTGCGCCCTGCACTGGGGCGCTCGCACCGGCCCTCAAGACGTACATCAACCCGCTGCGCCTGCTGCAACCGGCCGTCATCCGCCTCAAGCCGGTCCGAGTGGGAACTCGGTGATCGGCACTTGATCTCGCCGGCATTCCTTCCGATGATGGGAGGCCATGGAGAGTGGTGAGCTTTCGAGCACAACCCCTTCAAAGGCATCTCGTTGAGAGAGGCGGAGACATGAGGCCCTCCGAGTCCCTCCAGCACTGGTTCGAGACCTCCCTGCGGCCCAGGCTGCAGAGGATGGTCGCAAAGCGACGCCCAGACCTGCCGGCCCCGCAGGTGCTCATCATCGCCCCGGGGGTGAGGTTCTCCTTCGGTGAGGTCGACCGGCCTTTTCATACCGCGAGCGCGGGAAAACCCTTCGTGGCGGTCGCGGCGGCACGCCTGGCCCAGCAGGGACTGCTGTCCCTGGATGCGCCGATCGGCGAGCTCGCCCCGGGCATCGATCTGTCCGCGCTACCCGCCGCTCCCGGCGTCATTCTGTCCCGGGAGCTGACCCTGAGTCGCCTGCTCAGCCACCGCTCAGGACTACCCGACCCGGTACAGCCTCCGCGCGGACGCTCCACCGAGTGCTCGCTGGACCGCCTCATGCGCCAACCCGACCGCCACTGGGGCCTGGCCGAGGTGGTAGCGCAGTGCGCGGGGCTGCCGTCCCCAGGGCCGGCCCTGGTGAGCGCTTCGCCTACGGGGACGCCAACTACGCCCTGGCTCAGTGCGTGCTCCAGGAGGTCACCGGCCTGTCCGCCCACGAGGTGCTGCGCACCCAGGTGTTCCAACCCGCGGGGATGACGCGCACGGGTCAGCCGCACTCCACGGCCACCGATGAGGAGCTGGCAGGTCTGAAGATCGCTCCGGTCTGGCTCACAGGTCTGAAGATCGCCCGGTCTGGGTCAAGGGTGCGGAGATCAGCCATGCCAGGGCGCTGTCCGCCGGGTCCGCTGACGGCGGCGCGGTGACAACCCTGGAGGACATGGTGCGGTTCCAGGAGGCCCTGCATGAGGGAGACCTGCTCGACCGGGATCTGCTGGCGCGCCTGGCCCGGCCCCGCTCCCGCCTGCGTGCGGGCCTCCACTACGGGACGGGCCTGGCCACGATCCGCTTCAGCGAGTTCATGCCCTTGGTCCTGCGGGGCCTGCCCCGAGCCGGTGGGAGGCCTGGGCCTGTGGGCGGTACACAGCTTCTTCTACCCGCGCCAGCGCGCCCACGTCGTCATGAACCTTCACAGCACTGCGCAGATGCAGCGCAGCTTCGCGCTGCACATCGCGATCGCCCGCCGCCTGGCCCGCCTGTCCTAAGCATGCTCCCCCACCGGCCGGCCCCTCGGTTCCTGCACGCCTTCGGGGTGCCCTTGGGGCCCAGCCCCGCGCGGCGTCAGCCCACCACCACGTGGCGTACGGATGGACGTGCTCGCCGCCTCAGGCGCGGGGAAGGCCTGCTCGTAGACGCTGCGCAGGCGCTCGGCCGAGACATGGGTGTAGCGCTGGGTGGTGGCCAGCGAGGAGTGGCCGAGGAACTCCTGGACGCTGCGCAAATCCGCTCCCCCGCTCAGCACGTGGGTGGCGGCGCTGTGGCGCAGTCCGTGCAGGCCGAGGTCGGAACCCGCGGCGGCCGCACAGGCGGTGGACGATGTCGCGCACCGCACGTGGGGATCGATGCGTCGTCCTCGCGCCCCCAGGAAGAGTGCGGCTCCGGCGTCGGGGGCGCAGATCTCTGCGCGCCGGCTCAGCCAGCCCTCCAGGGCCTGGCGGCGGGCAGTCCGTAGGGGACGGTGCGCTCCTTGCGCCCTTGCCCAGGACTCGCAGCGTGCGTTGGGAGTGGTCGAGGTCGAGTGACATCGAGGCCGACGAGCTCGGAGACTCGCACACCGGTTGCAGTAGAGCGTCTCGGTGATGGCCAGGTCGCGCACGGCCAGAGCGTTCCCGTCCGCGGCGAGGTCCGCGGCGGTCTTGCAGGAGCTGCGCGGCCTGCTGGGCCGTCAGGACCCCGGGAGGCGGTTGTCGACGCGGGAGCGCGCAGGCGCGGCGGCGACGTCGGAGGTGAGAACCCCTCCTCGAAAGGCCCAGGTGGAGAAGGTCCTCACCGAGGCCGAGCGGCGGGCCAGGGTGGCGCGCGAGTGCCCGCTCAGCAGCCTGTGCGGCGAGCCAGTCCCGCAGGTCCGCCAGGTCGAGGGTGGCCAGGGCCGACTCGACGGGCTCGGCATCACCCTCACCGACGCCGAGGAAGCTCAAGAGATCGCAGATGTCGACGAGATAGGCCCGCGCAGTGTGCTGGGACAGGTCCCGCTGCAGGGACAGGTACCCGGTGATAGGCGGCGAGGAGATCGGCGCGCGTCCTCGGCATGGAGTCCCCCTGATGACGGTTCTCGCAGGCGAATGAGATGGGTGAGACGAGCTATATCAGCGTGGCGACCCTGTGAACGGATCTCGGCGATGCGCTTCTCATTGCGCTTGTAGTGGGTCCATTTGCCAATGCGCGTGGAGGTCACCAGGCCCTCACGTTCCAGGGCTCGCATGAAGGCCGATACGGTCGACTGGGCGAGCCCCACCTTGTCAGTGATCTGCTTGATGCAGACCCCGTACTCATCAGGGTCCGCGATCCCCCGCTCAATGGGGAACTCCGCCCGAGGGTCTCGGAGCCACTGGAGAATCTGAAGGCGCACCGGGTGAGCGAGAACCTTGAGAGGCGTCGACCACTCCGCCCGGGTCCACCCGATCCGAATAGACCTTCGAATGACTTCGTCCGTTCTCCGACATCGCTCTCCCTCCGCCGCGGCTCGAGGTTCGGGCGAGCATATCACTCGACCAGAGGCCGACGTTCCGGCGCCGCGGTGCATCACGAGCCGAGGATGAGCTTGGCCCAGTAGATGCTGACGATGAGGACCACCACCCCGAGGAGCTGAGAGAGCGTCAGGGCCTCAAAGAAGAGGATATAGGCGTAGACGGCTGCGGCCACGGGCTGGAGCAGGGCGAACAGCGACCCGAGCTGCAACGACATGAAGTGCATGGCGTGCGCCATGAGGGTCTGCCCGAGTATCTGAGAGGTGAGCGCCAGGGCGACGAGTAGCAGCCAGCCCATCGCGGAACGCGGAAGCAGGTTCTCTCCACGCAGTATCGCTACCGCAAGACACGCCGCAGCGCACCAGAGACTGAGTACCGCCATGATGCGCAGCGCGGGGTAACGCTTTCGCAGTCCCTGGGCGACAACAAGAAATCCTGTGTAGAAGAACGCCGTGGCCAAGGCCATCGCGTTTCCGAGCAGATGGCGCGGGTCTGTATGAACGCCGACCGGGGTCAGGAGCAGTAGTCCGCCGATCGCCAGGATCGCCGGAAGAACGAGCCTGCCGTCGGGAACGTCCCTGAAGAGCACCCACCCGTAGATCGCCGCGGCGAAGGGGACGAGATTGGCCAGGAGATTGGACTCAGCCAACGTGGTGTAGAAGAACGACACGTTCCACAGACACAGGTCGATCGCCAGGAGAGCTCCACCCATGGCGATGGTGACATGATCCGAAGCGCATGCGTTCCTGCTGCCGGGGATCCGCGTCGAGTCCGACACCGGCGTCGAGCAGGAACAGCATGGGGGCGGCGATCAGAGACCGGAAGCCGCCAGTGGCGATCGGTCCGGCCTCACTGAGCCGAACGAACACTCCTCCGAGTGCCAAGCACCCCACCGCGAGCACTGCGCACGCGATCGCTCCTCCCCTCGTCCGACCTCCGACAGCACGGCTCAGATGCTGCACCATCACGCCTCTCTCCCCTTACCCCTCACGACTACCGACACCGACCATCAACCGGCCTCACGCGACCTCAGGCGCGGTGCCCGCATCCAGCTCGACGACGCACCTCATGAACAGCACCATAGTCGATATATCGATAATATGCGATATATCGATTTGTTCGACATCTAACAAAGTTTGTGCCGACCGTCAAGAGGGAACATGCCCCTTTCTACCGTTCGGATGGTCGTGGCATTCTGACAGGGAGGATGTCGCCGCCCTTCGCGACCGTTCCCAGGCATCCCGGACCATCTGACATTGATATCTGAAGGAGTGACGACGATGAGTGGAGAGCCTCTGCTCCTCGACTTCGTTGGTGAGCTGTTTCGGATCGTGCCCGGAGCCCCCTTCCAGATCGGCAGAGAGGGCGACCTCATCCTTGATGAGGACAATCTCTTCCTCCATCGGCGCTTTCTCATCATCGAGCACGACGCCGATCTGTGGTGGGTGGCCAACATCGGTTCCCGGATCGGTGCCACGATCACCGAGCGCTCCGGCACCTCCCGCTCCTGGGTGGCCCCCGGCTCCCGGGTGCCGCTGGTCTTCCCGGACATGGCGATCGTCTTCACCGCGGGATCCACCACCTACGAGATCCTTCTGAGAGTCCCCTGTCCCGGCTACGAGCTCTCACAGACCAGGGATGTGGCACCGGGCACCGGGCAGACCACCGTGGGCATGGTGAATCTGACCCGCAACCAGCACCTGGTGACCCTGGCTCTGGCCGAGCCCTGGCTGCGTCGGACCGGTACCGGCCCGGTCGACCTGCCTCGCAATACTGACGCCGCCGCCCGTCTGGGCTGGAAGATCACCCTGCTTCAACCGTGCACTGGACAATGTCTGCGACAAGCTCGACCGCATCGGGGTCAGAGGGCATGCGTGGCGGCCTGCGCATGCACGCCTCCTACCGGCGCACCGCCCCTGGTCGACTATGCACTGACCGCACGGCTCGTGACCATCGAGGACCTTCCGCTGCTGGACGAGGAGGCCCAGCAGGTCCCGGCAGGGAGCTCGCGCTGTCCTCGGCCGCCGTCATATGAGCTCTCTGCGGGACCGCCGTCCCGGAACAGACGGATGACCGACGCGTCAGCGGTGCCGGGGACTACCTCCCGATGCTAACGGCGTCTTCGCCAGCCGGAGGCGGTGCGTTCCACCTTCCCCAGTGAGCTCCAGGATCCCCAGGGCCGCGGTGGTCTCCTTCAGGACAGGCCCGACGAGCGGACGATGGCCTCGGTGGTCGCCGAGGCTCGGGGCCGGCATGGCGTCCAGGACGACGGCACCGGCCGGGTCCAGCCCGTCCAGGAGTCCCGTCTCCCGCCAGCTCGGGTTCTGCTCCTTGACGGGCGTCGGCATCGACGGTGCCCAGCGGTGTCAGAAGCTCAAGGGCGTCGTCGGCATCGGTGATGCAGACCGCGCCCCTTGCGCAGGAGGCGGTGGCAGCCGACTGAGGACATGGAGGTCACCGGTCCGGGGACGGCGCCCACCTGCCTGCCCAGCTCGAGGGCACGGTGGGCGGTGGACAGGGCTCCCGAGCGCCAGGCCGCCTCGACCACGATCGTCGCCCCGGAGATGGCCGCGATGACGCGGTTGCGGGAGACGAACCGGTGACGGCCGGGCTGGCATCCCGGCGGAACCTCCGCCACCAGCGCCCCGGAGGCGATGACCGCCTCCAGCACCTCGGTGTTGCCGACCGGGTAGAGGCGGTCCACCCCCGGCGGACACGGATACGGTGGAGCCCTCGCGCAGCGCTCCACGGTGGGCGCAGGCGTCGATGCCGAAGGCGCCCCAGAGACGATGAGGCCGCCCCTGGCCGTCACCCCAGCGGCCAGGGACGTCGCGACCCTCGCCGTACCGGGTGGAGGCCCTGGCCCCTACGAGCGCCAGGCACAGCCCGTGCTGGCAGGGTCCCTGCCGGCATCCGCTGCTCGCGCACGGGCGGGCACCGGCGCTCGGTGATCGTCTCGCGGACACCGGTACCGGGCCTTCCATCGTGCCGCTGCGCCCAGGTCACTGCTCCGACCTTGGGCTCACCGCTGGTCCCGCAGCCTGCGCTGTCACCAGCTCCCGTTGATGTCCCGCCCAGATCCCTGACGCTGACCAGCAGCGACGGGTCACCGCGCACCCACAGGCAGAAGGGCGGGTGCTCCAGCTCATCGAGCCCCGGCGGCCACCAGGTGTCTCCCGGGAGGACGAGGCTCCTCCGAGGCGAGTCGAGCACGTCGAGCTCGCGGCGGATGTCGAGTCCCCTCCAGGCGAGGCGCCCATCGAGCGGCGACCTGCGCCCAGTGGGCACTGGCCTCACCAGCGTGCGGGGGCGCCCGGAGGTGGCTCCGGGCACAGGCGAGGCGGAGCGCCGCGCACGCGTCCTGCGGCGTCGAGTGGCCTCCTCCAGCAGCCACCCTCAGTGCGGCACTCGGCCCGAGCCGGTCCACCAGCATCGTGGCGCGGCGCTGGCGGGCTCCGCCAGGCGCGACCAGGTGGCGCGGACCAGCGCCGGGTCATCGATGTCGTAGGGGCAGGCGTGGGAGTCATGGTCGCACTCCTGAGGTTCTCAGGGCCAGAGCGGTCCTGATGTGGGTGAGGGTGAGGGCCTCGGCGCCCTCGAGATCGGCCAGGGTCCATGCCAGTCTGAGGACCCGGTCCACCCCACGCAGGGAGAGGTCCCCGCGTTCGAGGGCGTCCATGAGCCGGCGGCTGAGCGGCACGCTCAGTGCGCCGTCGGGGCCCCTGAGGTAGGAGCCGGGTACCTCGGCGTTGAGCTGCCACGGTGTGCCGGCCAGCCGGCGCTCCGCGGCCTGACGTGCCCGCAGGACCCTCTGAGCCACTATGGCGCTGGACTCGCTGCTCGCCGGGCGGGCGAGGTCGGCGGCGCTGACGGCGGCGATCTCGACCTGGATGTCCACCCGGTCCAGCAGCGGGTCCCGGACAGTCGCGAAAAGTAGCGGCGTCGTTGCAGGGGAGGTGCAGGTGCACTCCAGGCCGCGACCGCCTGCCTTGCCGCATGGGCAGGGGTTGGCAGCCAGGACGAGTTGGAAGGCGGCCGGATAGGTGGCGCGCCCGCCAACGCGGTCGATGGTGACCGTCCCGGTCTCCAGGGGCTGGCGCAGGCAGTCCAGGACCCCGGCGCTGAACTCGGGGGCCTCGTCGAGGAACAGCACACCGCGGTGGGCCAGGGAGACGTCCCCGGGGCGCGGCAGGCCGGATCCGCCTCCCACGACGGCGGCCCGGGTAGCGGTGTGGTGGGGTGCGCGCAGCGGTGGCCGGGTGATGAGCCCGCAGGCGGGATTGAAGGTGCCGGCCACGGAGTGGATGGAGGTGACGGTGACGGCGTCGGACTGCTCCAGGGCGGCAGGGATGGAGGGCAGGCGCTCGGCGAGCATGGTCTTTCCCGTCCCCGGCGGTCCCACCATGATGAGGTGGTGGCCCCCGGCCGCGGCGACCTCGAGCGCCTGCCGGGCCTCGGTCTGTCCGACGACGTCGACCAGGTCCGGTGGCTCATCGTCCCTGGGGCGAGCGATAGGACGGGCCCGTCACGTCCGGCCTCGGAGATCTGCTCGACCGCCGCGGCCACGGCTGCGCTCAGTCGCCCTCCGTAGCGCTCGACGAGCTGACCGATGTGGCTGATGGCGGTGACCCGGGCGCCGGGGACCAGCTCGGCCTCGGCGGCCGCCTCCTGGGCGACGACGATCTCCTCCACCCGGCGGCGACCGCGGCCTGGACACTGGGCAGGACGCCGCGCACCGAGTGGACCGAACCGTCCAGCCCGAGCTCGCCGATGTACACGGTGCGTCCCAGGAGACCGGCTGCGGACCGTCCGAGCCGGCCGCGAGCGCCCAGGACCGCCAGCGCGAGCGCCAGGTCCAGCCCGGTTCCGGTCTTGCGCAGGTCCGCCGGGGAGAGGTTGACGGTCAGGCGCTGCTCTCCCCAGGTGACGCCGCAGGTGCTCAGGCGGCCCGGACAGCGCTCGCGCGACTCGCGCACGGCGGTATCGGGCAGACCGACGAGGGTGAATCCGGGCAGCCCCTGGGTGGCGTGGGCCTCGACGTCGACGATGTGTCCGGCCAGCCCGGTCAGGGTGACCGCGAGTGTGCGTGCTAGCCCCATGACGTGCCCACCGCCCGGTGGTGGCGCAGCAGGGCGGGACGCGAGTCGCGCAGGAGGATGGAGACGACGTCGAGGCGCAGGCCGGCATGCGCGGTCTCGTGGGTGGATGCCCAGGCAGCCGCCAGGGGCGCGCAGCCGAGCGAGCTTGCGAGCGTCGACCGCGGCGGCCGGCGGCCCTGGACGCAGGGAGCTGCGGGTCTTGACCTCGACGATCACCAACGTCGGTCGCATTGAGCCCTGCTGCTCCCGGATGAGACGAATGGGCTGACCGTCCGACTCCCGGCAGCCGCTGGAAGGGCTCGAGAGCGATGATGTCGAGCTCTCCGCGCAGACCGTGGTCCGGTCGCCAGTTGCGCTCGAGGATCGTCCAGCCGATGTCCTCCAGGTAGGTCGCGGCCAGGTCCTCTCCGTAACGTCCAGTGCGCAGGTGGAACGGTCCGGATACAGCTCCCGTACCGCTCCTGGCGGGTTCTATGGGGATGACGCCCCCGGACCGCGCTGCGATCACCGTTGTCCCTGTTGCGGCTGATGCGACCTGGTCGGTCATGCCGATCACCTCCGCCACCAGCCTGAGGCCGGATCGGCTGATGCGCGTCCTGGCCCGGTCGGGTCTGTGGAGGGAGCTGGCAGGAGCCTTCCTGTGGCCACCGGCCAGCCGCTCGACTCAACGGATGGGGCTCGGCGAGAGGCGAGAAGTGCGGTGCTAGGAGGAGGGGATGTCCATCTCGAGCTTGGTGAGCTCCTCGACGTTGACGTCCTTGAAGGTGACGACGTGGACGGACTTCACGAATCGGGAGGCTCGGTAGATGTCCCACACCCAGGCGTCCTCAAGGGTGAGCTCGAAGAAGACCTCCCCACCGTTGGTACGTACCTGGACGTCAACGGCGTTGGCCAGGTAGAACCGTCGTTCGGTCTCCACCACGTAGGAGAACAGGGAGGCGACATCGCGGTACTCCCGGTACAGCGAGAGCTCCAGCTCGTTCTCGTAGGACTCGAGGTCTTCTGTGCTCACCGGGCCATCATGCCTGCCGGTGGCGTCCACGGCCGGCAGGCGGTAGGGCGAGTCGGCCCTGTCCCGGGTCGTCCACGGCTGGCACAGGGCCCGCCGGCTCGGTGCGTCAGCCGTCGTGCTGGTCCAGGCCGGGCAGGTGCCAGCTGCGTCGGTGCTGGTCGCTGGCACCCAGGTCGGCGAGCCCGGCGACATGGGCGGGTGAGGCGTACCCCTTGTTGGAGGCCCACCCGTAGCCGGGGTCGGTGAGATCGGTCATGAGGGAGTCTCGTTCGACCTTGGCCAGGACGCTGGCCGCGGCGACGACGGCGCATCGAGCGTCGGCCTTGACCTCCATGCGCACCGGTGGGGTGGGAGGCTCTGCGGTGGCCTCGTGCCAGGCCTGCGAGGGCTGCCCGTCGCCCCATGTGGTGAGCAGGTCCGGGCTGAGGGCGGTGAGCCAGTCGGCCACGCCGTCGAGAATGATGATGCCGGGGGCGTGTCCGCGATCGGCGACCTGTACGCAGGGGCTCGTCGTCCCGCCAGCCTCAGGGCTCCGACGATGCCTCGCTCATCGATCTCCGCAGTCGAGGCGTGGGCGACGGCGTGGTCCAGCAGCCAGCCGCGCACGGGCTCGACCAGATCGGTGCGCATGCGAGCCGTGAGCTGCTTGGAGTCGGCCAGGTCGACGGGGAAGGCGTCGTCGGTGCATCGCCCCACGATCGCCAGTCCGACGCTGACAGGTCCGGCGAGCGCCCCGCGACCGACCTCATCCAGACCGCCGACGTACTCATGGGCCTCAAGCAGCTCGTTCTCAAGGCTTCTGTCGGGGCGGGAGCCGTGCCCGAGGGCTCACTGCTTCATCCCTATGTCTGTTCCCGGGCCGCCGGGTCTCCCTGTGGAGCTCAGCGAGCCGGCCCCTGCGAACCCCGTATCGGATCGTCTGTCACCCTGATGTCCTGGGCTCCGTGTCCTCTCCCTCGGCCCCCGGATCCGAGCCGATCCGGCCGGCGCCGGTGCGCCCGGAGTCGTCGCCCACCCTCACCGGTCTCGGTACTCAGGCCGTCCGGGGAAGCGCCGTCCTCGTCGGGGTCATCGGGGTCGTCTAAGTCGGTGGGCCGCTGAGTGGGTCCAGTCGTGGACCTGGACGGGGATGGAGCGTCTGAGCGGGCGGGGCGGTGTCTCGTTCGGGGACCTGGGAGAAGGCCCTCGTCTCCTCCGCCCAGACTCCCCCACCGACTCAGGCTCGTCCAGGAGAAGACGGCCTGGCCACCCCGACGACATTCGTCAGGGCACGAATCCACCGTGGGCGTCGTCGCGGTGATAGCGCGAGTCGGCCGAGTTGCCGCGATTATCACCCATGACCCAGACGTACCCTGGGGAACGGTGATGTCGAAGGAGGTCAGGGACGGGGACTGGCCGTCCTTGACGTAGGGCTCCTTGATTGCGACGCCGTTGACGGTGAGTCGTCCCTTCCCGTCGGCGACCACGTGGTCGCCTCCGACCCCGATGACCCGCTTGATGAGATGGTGGCCGGTGTGCTCCGGCAGAAGGTGCAGGGCGACGAAGGTCTTCTGGACAGCGCCGCGCAGTCCGGTCGGCTCATCGACGTGGAGCCAGTCATCGGGGTCGCTGAAGACGACGACGTCACCCCGGTCGATGTTGTCGGAGTCGAACATCGTGACCGCGACCCTGGTCTCCGTCACGCAGCGTGTTCTCCATGGAGCCCCGAGGGGATCTCGTAGGTCTGAACGACGAAGGTGCGCAGAAGGGCCGCGACCAGGATGAAGACCGCCACGACGAGCAGCAGCCGTGTCAGCCGCTGCCACGGGGAGCTGATCTCGGGCGGTGGGATGGTGGGGGCGACGTGCCGACGAGGTTGGATGGAGGGAGGAAGCTCCTCGGGCTCGTCGTCGGGCTCAGGCTCGGCATCTGGGTCGATGAACGGGTCGTAGTCCCACTCAGCGCTGTTGTCATCAACCGGGCCGGGTCCGAGGACGCCTCCGCCGGCTCAGAAGAGCTGGCGGCCTCCTGAGGAGAGTCGGCGGACGGGGAGCTGCAGGCGGGGTGACGGCGGACCTGGAGGCCCGGCCGATCTGGGAAGGAGCGGCCTGCTTCGAGGTCCAGCTCGACGTCGTCGGCCTCGTCCTGCGCCGGTCTCACCGCGCTCCTTCCCCTGAAGTCGATACACATGGGCTTGCCGCCGCACAGCGATAGAGATGACGAGCGCCCGGAGCCCGTCAGGCTCCGGGCGCCGTCTTGAGAGCGCGGGCGCTCAGTCCTCGCGACGCTCCTTGATCTTGGCGGCCTTACCGCGCAGGTTGCGCAGGTAGTAGAGCTTGGCGCGACGCACCTGCCCCCGAGTGACGACCTCGATCTTCTCGATGGTGGGTGCATGGACGGGGAAGGTGCGCTCGACGCCGACGCCGAAGGAGACCTTGCGGATGGTGAAGGTCTCTGAGACACCACCGCCCTGGCGCGCGATGACAACGCCCTGGAAGACCTGGACACGGGTAGCGGGATCCCTCGACGACCTTGACGTGGACCTTGAGGGTGTCCCCGGGACGGAAGGAGGGGATGTCGTCGCGCAGTGATGCGGCGTTGATCTCGTCGATCAGGTTCATGTTTCTCTCCACACCCGTGCCACTGGTCAGGAGTGCTGAGTTCGGCGGCGCCGCGCCGTATGGGGCAGCGCCGGGGATGGACGCCCCTGGGCTCCTTTAGAAGCGACGGCCTCCCCAGTGGCAGAGGAGCCGCAGGGCCCAAGTGCCCGCTCAGTTTGCCACAGGTGCGTGCCCCGGACGAGTGCCCTGACATCGACGTGCCTGAGTTCACGCCTGTACGCGCGTCTCGGCACCTCTCGATTGATCAGCTACCGGAGCCGGCCAGCGTGCGCGTCGGAGCGGGCTCAGCCGGCTCGGCGGGGATCGCTGTCGGGGTGGATGTCGGCTGGGGAACCTGGGAGAAGACCTGTGGCCCGGAGTTCAGGCTGGACCAGTGGGAGTAGGGCCACACGACGTTCTTGGCGACGCCGACGACGTTGCCCATGGGGACGAAAGCCGTGGTGGGCGTCGCTCTGGTGGTAGCGGGAGTCCGAGGAGTTGGCACGGTTGTCCCCCATGACCCAGATGTAGCCCCTCGGGCACGGTGACATCGAAGGCCAGGTCGGAGGCCGATCGGCCGGGCTTGAGATAGTCCTCGTGGAGCTCGACGCCGTTGACGCTCAGGGAGCCGTTCCCGTCGGCGACGATGTGGTCGCCGGGCATTCCGATGACGCGTTTGATGAGGTGGTGCCCGGCGTCCTGAGGGGAAGATGCGGATCGCGACGAGGAGGTCCTGGACAGCGCCCTGCAGGCCCGTGGGCTCCTGGGTGGTCAGCCAGTGATCGGGATCGGTGAAGACGACGACGTCGCCGCGGTTGATCTCGTCGGAGTCGTACATCGTGACGGTGACGCGGTCGCCCTCGTTGAGAGTGTTCTCCATGGACCCGGAGGGAATGGTGAAGCTCTGGATGACGAAGGTGCGGATGAGGGCGATGATCGCCACGGCGACAACCAGGTAGGACAGGGTGATACCCCACTGCTTGAAGCGGGCGCCGACCCGCGCCCCCAGAGTGGCGCTCCCGGCACCCGCGCCTGCGCCCTTGGCGCTTTCCTCACCGTCACCCGGTCGGCGCGCGACCTCCTCCTGGGGCACGGAGTCATCAGTGCCGTCAGCCATGTCCTGAAGGGTCTGGTCGAATCCGCTGCTCATAGGCCTTCTCCTGTCCGCCGGATCATGACGACGTCGTGGGCGTCCTGCCCCCCGACGTTGTAGGTGCGGGTTCCGGCTTGGCGGAAGCCGGCTCGCTTGTACGCCTTCTGGGCGCGCTTGTTGGTGACGTGGGTGCCGAGCCAGAACAGGTTCACCCCGTGGCCGGCTGCCTGCTGCATCACGGCGCTGCCATGAGCGCGGGGGTGAGCCCCGATCCCTCTCATCGAGGAGTCGATGTAGACCTTGGACAGCTCGCCGACGACCTGCCCGTGGCGGGACCGGACGCACGCAGGGCGAGGGGTCGATCCCCTGGGGAGCTCACCGGCGGCGTCGGGCTCCCTCACGCAGCACGGCCGCGTAGCCGACCAGGTCCGGACCGGCTGACGTCCCCAATCGGCTCCGTCCCACTGGATGCCTGAGATGAGGGCAGCGGTGCGAGCAGCTCGGCGACAACCAGGTCGACGCGGTCGTCGGCGGCCCAGGTACGGAACAGCTCCCGGCACCAGGTTGGTGGTGACGTGCCGGCGATGAACTCGGGGGCGATGACGTGTTCGCAGGCGTCGGGGAAGGTGCGGGCGGCCAGGTCGGCCAGTGCCTCGGCGTCGCTATCGGTAGCGGGCCCGGATGCGCACCGGCACCGGGCGGCCGGCCCCAACCGGGACCGCCCAGCCCATGGTCGCCAACATGGCGCGGTCCTCGCGATCCAGGTGCGCGGCGTCCAGGTTCGCGATCATGTCGGGGCGACGGCTGACGGTGCGGGCGATGGCCTGGTCCCGCCTGGTGCGGGCGATGCGGGCGTGGTCACCGGACAGCAGGACAGGATCGACCTCCAGATCGCGCCACCGGGTGGGGCGGGTATGGACGGGGTACTCCAGCAGACCGGCGGCTCCGTGGGACTCCTCGACCAGGGACTCGGGGTTACCCAGGACTCCGGGGAGGAGCCGGGCGATCGCCTCGATCATGACGACGGCAGCGGCCTCTCCCCCGTTGAGCACGTAGTCCCCGATGCTCAGTTCACGCACCTCGATGCCGCGGGAGGCGTAGTGCTCGGGCACTCGCGCGTCGATGCCCTCGTGGCGGCCGCAGGCCAGGACCAGGGAGTCGGCACCGGCCAGGGTCCCTCGGCGGTGCGCTGGGTGAAGACCTCACCGGAAGGGGTGGGGATGATGAGGACCCTGACGGCGCTCGGCGGGAGCATCCACGGCGAGCACGTCGTCGAGGGCCTCGCCCCACACGTCGGGCTTCATGACCATGCCGGCCCCGCCGCCCAGAGGGGTGTCATCAACGGTGCGGTGCCGGTCGTGGGCGTGGTCGCGCAGATCGTGGACGTGCAGGTCGAGGGTCGCCCCGGTCGGCAGCCCTCCCGATGAGGAGAGGTCCAGGACCTTGAGGTAGTCGGGGAAGATGGTGACGACGTCGATCCTCACCGCGTCTCCTCCACCTGGCCGCGTCCAGGGAACAGCCCACCGGGTGGGTCCAGGGTCACGGTGCCGGCCTCAGGGTCGATAGCCGGAACGAGCGCGGCGACGAAGGGGACGGCAACCTCATCCCCCTCGGGGGTGGTGACCACGAGACGGTCCTGGGCGATGCCAGGCTCCAGGTCCGTGACCTCTCCCAGCACCTCACCGGAGGCACTGAGTGCCCGCAGGCCCGACAAGCTCGTGGCGGTACCAGGATTCCTCAGTCTCCTCGGTATCGCCGGGAGCCCTCGTCGTCGGTCTCGACCAGGAGCCTCACGCCTCGTAGAGCCTCGGCGGCCGTGCGGTCGCGTGCCTGCTCGAAAGGTGGCGAACCAGCGGGAGCCGTCGAAGCGCAGCCGACTGACCGTCAGAGGGCCCGGCCTGGCCGGCTCCGTGGGGACGGCGGTTCCGGGCGCAGGCGCCCCTCGGGGTCATCGGTGCGGATCTCGAGACGCACCTCGCCCTTGAGGGCATGGGCGGGGACCGATGACAGCGAGGGTGAGCAGCACTGTTCTCCTGGGATCGGGACGTGGAACGGTCTGGTCAGGGATCGTGAGTGTCCGGTGCCAACCTACCGTGCCCCGGTTGGTGTTCCCCATCGATCAGAGGGATGAGGTGGAGCACCGATGGCGTGAGGTTGACCGCCCCGCCCGGGTGCTCCTTCCTGTCGGCGCCGGTCGGTCGCCGATAACCCGCGACGTGAGGACAAGCAACCGCTGGGAGAGACGACGGTGCCCGGCCCCTATGGGGGAGCCGGGCACTCGTGTCGATTGATCAGACCGGCCGCGACCCTGGCGGTCAGCTGCGCAGACCCGAGGACCCCTGTGCTCAGCGACGGTCGGTGTCGACGACGTCGACGCGCACCGGCGAGTCCGCCAGCGCCCCCACCACTGTGCGCAGTGCTCGAGCAGTGCGGCCCGAGCGGCCGATGACTCGACCGAGGTCCTCGGGGTTGACCCGCACCTCCAGCAGGGTCGCCGCGACGCAGCGATCCGGAGGTGACGGTGACGTCGTCGGGATTGTCGACGATGCCCCGCACGAGGTGCTCGAGGGCGTCGGCCAGCATCTCAGGCCTCCTCGGCGGCGGCCTCGCGGCCTCGACGGACCCCTCGGCCTTTGAGAGCTCGGCGGCCTCAGCGGCCTCCTGGTCGGCCTTGGCCTTGGCTGCGGCCGCCTTGCGCTTCTCAGCGTCGTCGGCAGCGGCCTTGACCGCAGCCTCCTTGGCGACCGTGGCGGCGTTGGCGTCCTTGACCTTGAGGGTGCTCTCGACACCCCTGAGGCCCTTTGAACTGGTGATAGTCGCCGGTGATCTTGATCAGCTTGTAGACAGCGTCGGAGGGCTGGGCGCCCACACCGAGCCAGTACTGGACGCGCTCGGAGTCGATGCGGATGAGCGAGGGCTCCTGCATCGGGTCGTAGACACCGATCTCCTCGATGACACGACCATCGCGCTTCTTGCGGGAGTCGAGGACGACGACCCGGTAGAAGGGGGCAAACTTCTTGCCCATGCGCTTGAGGCGAATCTTGACTGCCACTTGGTTGAACTCCTGGTTCTGGATGGTTTTGGCGCGCGCTGGTCCCCGGTGGGGGTCAAGCAACGGTTTCCGGCGTGAGCCGAGACGCAACCGGGGCCGGGAGAGGGACCGACGTCCGATCGAGTACAGCCGGACATTCTGCCAGAGCCTCCGACGGCGTCGCCAGCCCGAGCCGGGGCGCCACCCCGCAGTCCGGTGCGAGATCGCCCACAGACGACACAACCCCCTGAAGCAACCATCCGGTTGACAGGCCTTAGGCTCTTTGGTTCATTAGTCGACCAATGAACCAGGAAACCTGTGTCCAGTCTGGGTAGCCCCATCCAGCCGGACAGCATCAACAGAGCAGACGGGAGGTGATCTGGATGTCGCGCCATTTCGAGGACTCGACGCCCATCTACCTCCAGATCGCGGAGGAGGTGCGCACTCAGATCCTCTCCGGAGACCTCTCGGACGGGGACCGGCTGACCTCCACCACCGAGTACGCCACCCAGTACCGCATCAACCCTGCGACGGCGAACAAGGCCATCACGCTTCTGGTTGACGAGGGACTCGCCGTCAAACGGCGCGGCATCGGCATGTTCGTGGCGCACGGCGCCTACGAACGTCTACGCGATGAGCGGGCGCGCACGCGTGGACACCACTCGGACCGGCTCTGCACACAGGGAGAATCCTAGGGCTGAGTGACGACGATCTGGTCGAGGCAGCAAGGACCTACCTGAGGAACTCGCCTGTCAATCCATTCAAGGAGCCGGCATGACCGCAGCAATCATGAAGGACTCACCCACCACGCCATACGACGCCCTCCATCGACGGATTCTTGTCTCGCTCAGAGATGTACCTACGAGAGCGCTGTTGTGGATCTTCATCCTTGGCGCCTCCGTCAACCTTCTGCTCAGCGCGGCACTGCGGTTGATGTCCAACGATCGCAGGCTGTTCTTCCCGTACTCGACGACCCTTCTGGCATCCTCCGTCGCTCCTGCGTTGATCGCGCTGTTCCTCGGCGAGAGCGCGGCTTCCCGTGAGCTCGCCGAACGGTACGCCGGTTCCACAGGGAAGGATGTCTGGAGGGCACACACGTCAACGGCGAGGCAGATCCTGGCAATGGGCATCCCCTACGCACTGGTCTGCGCCGGATGCGAGCTTGTCATCGCCGGAGGCAACGCCGATCCGGCCAATATCTGGTCAAGCTTTCCATCTCCTATCAGGTGGGCACTCCTGCCTGTCATCATCATTCTGAGCTACTACCTCGGAGCGTCAATAGGAGCTATCAAACTGCGCCACCCGACGTGCAGCACCCTCATCAGGATATTCGTGGGAATCGTTTTCTTCATGAGGCCTTCAGGGCCTACGGCGTACCTCTGACTCTTCTTCGTTTCTGGCTCCTATCGTCTCTCCGGAACTTCCTTCACTTCCATCTCTGACCGTCTTCTCAGTTCAGTTCATATCTGGCGGTACTCATCCTCGGGTGATTACCCTGCCGCCAGCTGATCCTGAGGGACATCGCCATTACGGTGACCGTATCCGCATCCGGCTCACCACCAGTGAGCCACCACTAAGAGACCTTGAGGGGAGCAACATGACCGTCTCTTCATCTTCCACTCCCGGACCGGCCTCTCCGAACTTCGATCCACCACTGGCGGGCATGCGGCTGACGACAAGCTATCCGTCACCTTCTCCAACGTCGGATACAGGCATCGTTGGGGAAACTGGGCACTGCACAACATCACCCACACCTTCAAGCCTGGAACGATCACCGGCCTTCTGGGGAAGAAACGGCTCAGGAAAGTCGACACTGCTGGACCTCGCCGCCGGAATGCGTCGTCCCACACGAGGAACAGTGTCCATATCCGGGATGGATGCCATTGACGACCCGATGGCACGCTCATCGATCTGCCTATTGGGAACCCGCAGGGGTTTGCTGGAACGGGCTCCACTCAAGGACTCCCTGTCGCTATGGGAGAGCCACTCGGCCACGCTGGAACCGGCAGGGAGGCTGAGCAGTACCTGGACCTGTTCGAGGTTCCTGCGAAGACACAACCGGCGCGCCTGTCTCAGGGGGCAGCGCTCAGCACTCGACGCGGTCCTCGCCCTGGCGTGCCACTGCCCAGTCCTGCTCCTGGATGAGATCCAGCTGGGTATGGATGCTGTGGTGAGGCGCGGTTCTGGAAACGCCCTGCTCGGTCTCTACGTACACGAACGCCCCACGATCATCGTCTCCTCTCACGAGGTTGATGATATTGAGGACCTTGTCGAGGACGTCGTCGTGCTGCAGCACGGAGGGTATTGCCGCGGCGACGAGCGCCGATGAGCTGCGTGCCGCCGCCACCGCTCCCGACGCTCCTCTGGCGTCGCTGACTGACGCACTCGTGGATATCGGGCCCCGATCACGGCGAGCGCCACTCACTGAGACGCAGCAGCCGCACAGTTTTTCGCAAGACTTCTCCTCAGAGAGCACCGACCCCGGAAGGAGCAGGATCATGACCCCACTCATTGACGCATCCCGCCAGGAGCACCTCACCGTTCAGGAGACGATCAACGGGACACGCGGGTCCGCCAACAATCCAGCTGCACCGGGACAATCAGTCTCAAGCAAGAGCAATTGGCTCCAACCTGTCCGCGCAGCAAAGGCAGTAGCAACTCCAGGATTGCTCCTCTTTGTATTCTTTATGCTAGTAGCCCTGACCCCCATTTCTATCATTATTTTAACTAAAACCTCGTACTACAATAATTATACGTACGCAGGAACACTTGAGCTTGTAGGCTGGGGGATCACAATCGGACTTTCTCTTCCTTCAATCGAGCCCCCTCTTCTGCTTGCAGGAGCCACCTCTCGAGAGATCTGGCGCATTGCGATGGTGATCGCCTGCGCAGCAACCGCACTTACTGCCCTAGGTATGGGATGCTGCGCTATTTTAGATGATCATCCCACCGGACGCACAGAAGTTTTCGGTGTTTACATGATTCGACACACTGGGATCGGCCCTTCCTCTGGTTCCTCGTCCTTTGGGCACATTCCCCGGAGTTCTCGCATCGGCATGCGTCAGCATGGCGAACAGATATTTAGACTTGCGGCGCACCGCCGCCATTGTCACACCAACGATCCTGCTCATGAATCCAATCTCCTTCCTCATCATCCCTCACGCACTCCGTACAGGTCTGCTTGGGTATGTGGTTTATCTCCTTGCAGCAGCGCTCGCCTATCCATTCCTCCTGCGATTCATCCTGAGCCGGCCTCGCAACGAGGGTGAGCCACCGGCTATGGAGCTTGGGGCGCTACGGAGATCCACGATGCCGAGCCGTATGACGCTGTCGTGCAGCGGCGGTGACAGCGCTCAGTACCGGGAGCAACCGGCCGGCATGAACCTGGTGCCATGATCCGCGCTGTCACCACCACCGCTCACTCCTGGGCATCCCGGCCTCCGGCCAGAGGCATAACACCATCCCCCGCGGTCCGTGCCCGCGGTCTGCGCAAGACCTTCGGCGACCTCGTCGCCATTGACGACCTTGATCTCACCGTCCGCCCGGCGAGGGCGGTCGCCTTCCTCGGACCCAATGGCGCGAGGCAAGTCCACCACCCTCGACATGGTCCTGGGCCTGACTCGGCCCGACGCCGGGACCATCGAGCTGCTGGGATCCGCCCCGGACCAGGTTGTTCAGTCGGGTCGCGTGGGTGTCATCCTCCAGGACGGTGGTCTCCTGGACGATTTCACCGTCGGGGAGACCCTGCGAGTCATGTCCTCGATGCGGCCTCAGCACTCGCATCGACGCTCCGGCGGGACCCGGATCGACGACGTCGTCGACCAGGCGGACCTCGGGCAGATCCTCACCCGGAGGGTGAGTCGGTGCTCGGGGGCGAACGTCAGCGCCTGCGTCTGGCCCTCGCTCTTCTCCCCAGTCCCGGAGCTCCTCGTCCTGGACGAGCCCACCGCCGGCATGGACGTCCGGTGCTCGGATCGCCTTCTGGGGAGACGTGCGTGCCCAGACCCGCCGCGGCTGCACTGTCCTGTTCGCCACCCACTACCTGGAGAGGCCGCCTCCTTCGCCGACCGCATCGTCATCATCGCCCACGGCCGTCTGATCGCCGACGGCAGCGTCGATGAGATCCGGGCTCTGGGCAACGGGGCGCTCGTCACCGCCACCTGGCCCGGGGTCTCCGAAGTCACTGGACCCGTACCTGGCCACCTTCCCGACGGCCGGCAGCATCCTGCACACGGCCGTCCGAGAGAGCACGTGGAGATCCGGACCACGGGTCCGATGCGTCGCCCGCTGACTCCTGACCAGTACCCCCGCTGAGCACCTGAGCATCGGAGCCGTCAGCCTCAACGAGGGTCTTCACCACGCTGACCTCCGAGGACGCAGTCGGGGCATCGTCCCGATCCACCTTCGTTCCGCCATCCACCACCAGCGCAGACAGCGAGGCCACGTCATGACCGCGACGCCCCAGGGATATCCTGATCTCCCCGCATCAGACTCCTTTGTCAGTCCCTCTGCAGACAGTCCTGGCGGCCAATCACGCCGCTCGGGAGGCTCAGGCCCGTACGCCCCGTCCTGACCTACCTCTGGCTCGATCTCTACCGAAGCCTGCGCGAGCCGGCAATCTCTTCTTCGTCATCGCCTTTACCCTGACGATGTATCTCGTCTTCGGTCGCCTGAACGCATCCGCGGAAGAGTACGGTCCTCACGCCCACGGCAACGTCTCGGCCTCGGTGATGCTCGCGATGGCCTGCTTCCAGCGCCTGTCTGGGCGCCACGAGCGCCTCGGCCGCAGCCGCGGTCGAGCAGTCGGCGGGTGGGGCCGTCAGATGGCGGTCACCGCCAGGGGCCTGCGTGGCTACCTGGTGGTCAAGACCGGCACCGCGAGTGGGAACCGCAGCTCTTCCGTCGTCGTCGTGCTCGCCGCTGGGTCACTGACGGACTCGCAGATGGATGGCTGGGTGTGGGCCGTGAGCCCCCTTATCTGTCTACTCAGGGGTCCTCCCCTTCGTCCTATGGGGCCTGGCCGCCGGAATGTGGCTGCCCTCCTCGGCATCAATCGGTATCGCGACCTCCCTGGTCTCCCTGTTCGCCTTCATCGGCAACACCTTCATGCCCCTGACCACACGCTGCTGACAATCAGCCGCTTCACCCGATGTGCGGCTCGACAGCCCCTGGCCCGGTGGCCACTGGGTGAGGGGTGGACCTATGTGTCGGACCGACCGGTGGGCATCCTGGACCCGCTGTGGATGCCGTTGACTAACCTGGTGGCGTGGACACTCTTCTTCGGGCTGCTGGTGATCGGGGCCCGACGTCGGGCGACCAGGCGCCGGTGAGGCCGGAGATGACCATGCCGCAGCCCCTGCATGACTCAGCCGATCTGACGGCATCATCGTCTGGGAGAGGACGATCCCGTTCCCGCCCTGGCGCCTTCATCGCCGTCACATCGTCTGGGACGCCACGGTATGGGTGCTGTTCCTGGTCATTCCCATCATCCAGCTTCTTCTCGGTTCCTTCGCCTGGTGGCAGCGTCTGCTGGGGTTCACCGGCGTACTGGGGTTCATCGCCGGCTACGTCTGGGCGTTCTCGATGCCGGACAACCGTGCATCGAGGGTCGGAGTCCCTCCGACTGACCTCCCGACTCGCGTCCTTCTGAGAGAGCTCGCGGTCCAGGCCTTCTTCACCGTACTGACGCTGCCGGCACTGGGATGGTGGACGGTCTGCTTCTTCCCCTTCTTCTGCTCGTTGCTCCTGTTCTCCACGACGCTGCGCCGGGGTATCCCCACCGTTGTCATAGCGGCGGGTCTTCTGGTTGCCGCCTCCCTGTTATGGAACACCCATCCGGAGTCGCACTGGCAGGTATTGGGCGTATCGCTATCCGAGGTTCCCATCATCATCGCCCGAATCACAGTGGAGCTCCAGGGGCGCAGAGCGTCCACCGAGCGTGAGCTCGCCCTTGTCTCCCAGCGTGAGGCGGTGGGGCGCGATGTCCATGACATCCTGGGACACTCTCTGACAGTCCTCACCCTCAAGGCTGAGGTCGCCCGCAGGCTCAGTGAGCGCGACCCAGCCGCTGCCTCCAGCGAGCTCGACGAGGTGATTGCGTTGGCTCGCGGAGCCCTCGCCGATGTGCGCTCCACGGTGACGCGCCTGCGTTCGCCGGATCTGGCCAGTCAGATGGAGGCCACGCGTACTGCCCTGAGTGCCGCCCAGATCGGTGTGGATGTGACCGGCAGCGCAGGACATTCCTGAGCGTCAGCGAGCCGTACTGCAGCCTGGGCTCTGCGCGAGGCGACCACCAATATCGTGCGGCACGCGCAGGCGGCCACCGTAGCAGTGCATCTGGAGCCGGGGCTGCTGCGGGTAGCGACGATGGTATCGGCCTGGCCGGTGACAAACCCGGCAACGGGTTGGAGGCCTGCGCTCCCGCATTGAGCAGGAGGGCGGTTCTCCACCATGACCAGTCCGATCACCCGTCGCACTGACTCGTCCGGCGCCGTCGAGAGAGACTCCGCTGACGTGCCGTCTGGCGGAACCAGGCTGGAGGTGAGGCTGCCGTGAGCCCGATCCGCGTGCTCATCGCCGATGACCAGGCCCTCGTACGTGGAGCGCTGGCGACGCTTCTGGGGCTGGAGAACGATCTGGAGGTAGTGGCCCAGGTGGGGCGGGGCGACGAGGTCCTCCCCGCAGTGCGTGAGCATGCCGTGGACGTGGCCCTGGTGGACATCGATATGCCCGGCTGCGACGGACTGGCGGCCACTGCGGAGGTCGTTGGTTCGGGAGTGCCGTGCCGGTGCCTCATCGTGACGACCTTCGGGCGCCCGGGCTACCTCTCACGCGGCATGGAGGCGGGAGCCGCGGGCTTCATCGTCAAGGACACCCCTCCCGAGGAGCTGGCCGAGGCGATCCGTAAGGTTCACGCGGGCCTGCGGGTTATCGACCCTGAGCTCGCCCAGGAGTCGGTGCTGCTCGGACCGAACCCGCTGACTGATCGGGAGAAGGAGGTTCTGCAGGCTGCAGCCACAGGCGCAGATGCCAGAGAGATCGCCGCACGGCTGCGCCTGGGCGAGGGCACGGTGCGCAACTACCTGTCCTCGGCGATCGCCAAGACCCACGCCCGCAACCGCACCGAGGCGGCTCGCACCGCCGAGACCAACGGCTGGCTTTAGCCCAGTCACTTCCAAACCGTCGACATCGCGACGAGAGGTAAGGGATGGAGAGTTCATCACAGTGGCATGAACTGATCCGACGAGAACCGATCTTCCACCACCCGGGCTGATCTGGGACGCCGGCTCTTTCGATGAACAGATCGCGGAGGACTTCAACGAGGTCGGTGCCTCGGGACGGCGTTACAGCCGCAGCGAGGTCAAGGAGGTCGTCCTGGGACGCTTGGAGGGAACGCATGCGGACTCCCTCGCCGATGGATACAGAATCGAGGAGGCTGAGTCCCGCATCCTTGCCGACGACGTCGCCCAGGTCTTCTACACCTTATGTACCAGGTCGCGTCAGCGGAGGTCCACACTCTACCGTCGCCGAGGCTCGGCCTGGCAGGCGGTATTCCCTGCAGGCACCGTCATCGAGGGCAGAGACTGCCCTATCTTCTGACGACTGACCCGCTCCGGCGGATCCGATGACGTCCGAGCCCGCAGCTCGGCTCCCAGGCGTCGCGGGCCGTTGAGCCTACAGCCCGAGGTGGCGGCGCAGGTCCTCGGGCAGGGCGCCCATGGCATCGGCGACGTCGTCGCCCGAGGGCTGCGCGTCGGCCTGAGCCTGCTGCTTGGCCTGGGGCATGATCCCGTAGCCGGAGGCGCCCGCCTGCCCACTCCCGGGTCGAAGGGACCCGGCTGCGGGCGCGGCGCCCTGACTCGGCCTCGATCTTGGCCTGCTTGGCGGCCGCGGCCTCTGTGCCTGACGAGCGGCCTTGGCGGGATTGCCGCTGCGGCCCTTCTTTCCGCCCGCCTGCCGCGCGGCCTTAGGGGGCCTGGCGGGCCTTGGAGTGCTGCGCATGCCAGGCGCGACCCCATCCCGGGCATGGGACCGCCCTCACCGGAGTCCGCCCATGCACTCACCGGAGGCCATGGCCTCCATCATCTTCTTGGCCTGCTCGGAGCGGTCCACGAGCTGGCGATTGACGGCCTGAACCGTGGTCCCCGATCCCTTGGCGATGCGGCTGCGACGCAGATCTGATTGAGGATGGAGCGGGTCCTTGCGCTCCAGCCGGGTCATGGAGCACACGATCGCCTCGATGCGGTCGACCTCGCGCTCGTCGAAGTTCTCCGGGCATCGCATCTGCCCCCATGCCGGGCATCATGCCCAGGGGCTTCTTCAGTGGAGCTCCATCTTGCGGATCTGTCGCAGCTGGCCCAGGAAGTCGTCGAGGGTGAAGGTGCCTCTTGGCGAGTTTCGGCGGCGTCCTCGGCCTCCTGGCGGTCCAGGGTCCGCTCGGCCTGCTCGATGAGGAGCAGGTACCCCATGTCCAGGATGCGCGGGCCATGCGGTCCGGCGTGGAAGCGCTCGAAGTCGGTCAGGCCCTCGCCGGTGGAGGAGAACAGGACCGGGGCGCCGGTGACGCCGCGCACGGACAGAGCCGCACCGCCGCGGGCATCGCCGTCGAGCTTAGAGAGGACCACGCTGGTGAAGCCGACGCCATCGCGGAATGCGACCGAGGTGTTGACGGCGTCCTGACCGACCATGGCGTCAGGACGAGAGGATCTCGTGGGGACGACGGCGTCGCGGATGCGGATCGCCTGGTCCATCATCTCGGCGTCCACGCCCAGACGGCCGGCGGTGTCCACGACGACGACGTCGTAACCGATGAGTGCGTGCCTGCTCGACACCGGAGCGGGCCACGGCCGCCGGGTCGCCCGCCGTTGCCGGGTCCGGGCGCCCAAACGTGCACCCCGGCGCGCTCGGCGACGCTCAGCTGCGTGACGGCGTTGGGGCGCTGGGGTCGAGGCCACCAGCGGGACGCGCTTGCCCTGGTCGCGCAGCCAGCGTCCGGTTTTCCAGCCGGTGGTGCGCACCAGCGCCCTGGAGGCCGGCGAGCATGATGATCGTGGGGCCGCGGTCGGCCCGAGTTGATCTCGGGTCTCGCCGCGGGACCTCGATGAGCCTCCTCGTTGACGATCTTGACGACCTGCTGACCCGGGTTGAGGGCCTGGGAACAGGCGGCGTCGACCGCCTTCTGCGTACAGCGGAGGTGAAGCACGTACCACGGAGCGGGGCGACGTCGGCCTCGAGGAGGGCACGGCGGATCTCGGTCGACCGTGGCGTTGACGTCGGCCTCGGTGAGACGACCTTTGCCGCACCAGCTGGTTGAAGGAGGCGGTGATGCGATCGGAGAGGTTGCCGAACACGCGATGGTCCTTCCTGGCGCCGTCGGGCGCGTTGGTCGGGAGACTGTGGGCGGATGAGGGCGGAGGTCCTGTGGCCAAGAGCCATGATGATTCCCCTGACTGCGACCAGGATGGCGGCAAGCGGGGCCTGCCCTCTCACCCGCGCGGACCGGGACTGGGCATCACTCACCGACCGCCCACTACTCGCCGGCTCCGCCACTTCCGCCTTCTCCGCCCGGTATCTCCTCTCGCGTTCAACAACCCGGCTTTGCCCCGCCATAATGCGGTTATTCCACCATCTGCTCACCCCTGAGATATGTCATGAGCAAGTGATGACCGATGGGCCATGGGCCACCGCCACTGCAGCGCGAGTCTTGAGCCATGAGCACAGCAACACCTCGGCCCGCCCCAGAGCCCTCGCTCCCGGTGGTTCCCCAAACGGATCGTGTCGACGCCGTCCAGCTGACCGATCTGCACAAGTCCTTCGGTGACGTCACCGCTGTCGACGGCATCGACCTGGTTATCCGCCCAGGAGAGGTCGTCGCCCTCCTGGGCCCTAACGGCGCGGGCAAGACGACGACGATCGACATGATCCGGGGCTGAGCCGCCCACGCAGTGGCGAGTGAGAGTCTTCGGGATGAGTCCGCGCCAGGCGGTCAACCGGGGCCTGATCGCCGCAGTCATGCAGACCGCCGGACTGCTCCCCGACATCACCGTGCGCGAGACGGTGGAGCTGACGGCAAGCCTCTTCTTCCACAAGATCGATACTGAGGAGGCCATGCGGCGCGCGGGCGTCACCGACTTCGCCACGCGCATCGTCAAGAAGTGCTCAGGAGGCCAGCAGCAGCGCCTGCGCTTCGCCATGGCGCTCGTGAGCGATCCTGCTCTGCTCATCATCGATGAGCCGACCACCGAGTATGGACGTCGAGGCGCGCCGTAGCTGCTGGAGGCCATCCACGCAGACGCCGAGCACGGGCGCACCATCGTCTTCGCCACGCACTACCTCGGGAGGCCGATGCCTTCGCCGACCGGATCATCCTGATGAGTCGTGGGCGCATCGTCGCCGACGGCACCGCCACCGAGATTCGAGCCTCCGTGAGCGGCCGGTGCCTACGGGCCACCCTGACCTGCGCAGCCGAGCAGCTGCGATGCCCTGGCCGATCTGCGGGCCCAAGGCACGGTCTCCGATGTCGGATCCTGGGCAGCGCTCACCTGAGCTCGACCGACACCGACGCTGGTGCCGCGCTTCTCCTCGACAAGCACCTCGCCAAGGACCTGGAGATCACCAGCCGTGGCCTGGAGGAGGCCTTCATGGCCCTGACCAGCGATGACACCACCGTTCCTACTCCGGAAGCATCAGCATGAGCCCGTACCGTCCGCACCAGCAGCACCGTCACTCTCCCATCCACTACCTCTACCGGATCCGCCACTTCCATGTCTTCTTCATCGTCATCAGCCCTCGGCCAAGACCTCGCCCTATCCGTCGTTTTCGATCTCTCCTCCCGCACCACACCGCCTCTGGGCGGGAGTTGAGCCCTGACTCTCCTGCTCCTCGAGATCGCCTGACGCCTGCGCAACCGTCGTGGTCCGTCTTCTTCTCGGTTCTTCTACCGGTGGCCTTCTTCCTCATATTCACCACCACTGACTACTCCTCCACGCCCTACGGCAACGGCAACGTCGTGGCGAACATGATGATCAGCATGGCCCTGCACGCGGCACTCGCTGACCACCACCGGGGCCGGAGCGGCCGTGAGCACTGAGCGGGCCTCGGGCTGGAGCCGTCAGTTGCGTCTGACACCGCTGAAGCCCATCGCCACACATCGCTGCCAAGGTGATCGTCGGGATGCTCATCAGTGCGGTCGCGGTCGGCGCGGTGTACGCCTGCGGCCCCTACCGTCATGCTCACATGCCTGCGAGCGTCTGGATCGCCTCGGCGCTCATCATCTGGCTGGGATCCCTGGTCTTCATCGCCTTCGGACTGTTCGTCGGCTACCTCCTTCCCTCGGACACGCCATGCGGGTGGTCGGCCCGCTCATGGCCCTGCTCGCGCTTCCTCGGCGGCATGTTCATCCCATTGACGCCGGGCTCCACCATGGATCGCATCGGCAGCCTCACCCCCATGTACGGGCTGCACAACCTGGCGCTGTGGCCCCATGGGCGGCGAGAACTTCTCCTGGGGTGGGTGGTCAGACGTCCTGACCTGGCTCGCGGTCTTCCTGGGCGGTGCCGCCTGGAGGATGAGCGCGATACTACTCGAGTCTCAGAGCTCCAAGAATGAGTACGATCTCGTCCATGACCGCCGCGCCCTGTCCCCTCGACGAGGCGCGGGCTCGCCGCACCCGCGCTTGTGGCGGTCGGCTGGGATCGTGTGGGCCGCCTTCACTGGTTCCGGTCGTCAGGGTGAGGCTGGCCGAGGATCCAGCGGTGGGGTGTGGGGCGCTGCCAGCGCCGTTGTCTCCGCGCATGCCTGCTGCGCCGCCTGCTCGCTCAGCGTGAGACGGGTGCGCCAGGGGCCTGACCTGGCCCAGCCGCCTGAGTCTGTTGCTGATCGTCGTCGGCGCACTCACAGCGATCGGGGCCGCCTTCGGCGTGGGGCCTCAGAGCCTGCAGCTGGTGGTGTTCCTGGCCATCGTCCTGGCCTTCTCCCTGCCCTGGCAGGCGTCCATCGGGCCCATCGCGATCCTCGCTGGCACACTGTTCCTCGTTCCCAGGATGAGTCCCTCCTGGTCCGCGAGTGAAGACGCGTGGATCGCTCTCATCGGTGCGGGAGGCGCCTGCGTCTTTGGGCGCTACATCATGGAGCAGCGGCGGGTGGCCCGCATTCTGGAGCGACGCACTCATGAGCTGGAGATCAATGAGGAGCGCAACCGCATGGCCCGGGACATGCATGACATCCTGGGGCACTCGCTGACTGTCATCGCTCTGAAGACCGAGCTCGCCTCCAGACTCGTCGACACCGCCCCCGATCAGGTCAGGGGTGGAGCTGACCGAGGTTCAGTCCCTGGCACGTTCCGCCTTGGCCGACGTGCGCGCCACCGTCAACAGCTACCGCGAGCTGAGCCTGGCCGGCGAGCTGGCTCGCGCCACGAATGTCCTGACCTCGGCCGGTGTCCGCGCCGATCTACCGCTGACCGTCGAGGTCGACCCCCGAGCTGCGCGAGCTCTTCGCCTGGGTGGTGCGCGAGGGCGTCACCAACATTGTGCGCCATGCCCACGCCTCGCACTGCCGGGTGAGCCTGAGCGCTGACTCCATCGAGGTGGTCGACGACGGTATCGGACTCGACTCGTCCGGCGCCAGTGACGGTCACGGGTTGGAGGGTTACGTCAACGCTGCCCAGGACAACGGCGCTGACCTCACCGCTGGGACGCCTTCCAGCGGCAAGGGGCACTGTTCTGAGGGTGAGCGCCCGTCGTTTATCCTCTCGGCTGACGCAGGATACGACGCGCTGAACCGGTTGCGTACCCCCATGCGCTGCTGCTGATGCACCAGTCCTAGATGGACCACGAGCGACGGAGATGATCGATGATCCGAGTGATGCTGGCCGATGACCAGGCCATGGTGCGCGGGGCGCTGGCCGCGCTGCTCACCTTGAAACCGACATCGAGGTCGTCGCGGTCGGAAACGGGAACGATGTTCTGCCCGTCGCGCTCGAGCACCGGCCCGACGTCGTTCTTATGGACGTCGACATGCCCGGCAGCTGACGGGCTGAGCGCGACCTCGAGGCTCCTGGAGCGGCTGCCGACCACGAGGGGTCCCTCATCGTCACCACCTCGGGCGCCCCGGTTCCTGCGGCGCGCCGTCCAGTCAGGGCCCACGGCTTCGTCGTCAGATGCTCCGGCCACGGATCTGGCCGAGTCGGTGCGCCGGGTCCATGCGGGGCTGCGAGTCGTCGACCCGGCGCTGGCCGCCGACTCGCCTCGTCTTCGGGGACCCTCCTCTGACCGCCCGCGAGACCGAGGGTGCTCCAGGCCGCCGCCGACGGTGCCACCGTCGCCGGGGTCGTCCCCGGCGCGTTCATCTCTCGGAGGGCACCACCCGCAACCACCTCTCCCAGGCCATGGCTGCAGACCGATGCGCCCACTCGGGCCGCAGCAGTGCACATCGCTGCTCAGAAGGGCTGGATCATTCAGTAGGGCCCTCACCCGACGTGGTCGAGACGCTCCGGCTACCCAGGCTCTGAAACGAGGGCGAGTGGCCGGAGGCGGTGCACAGAGACGGCAGGCCCGTGAGCGACGGCTCAGCCCAGCAGCGCGTCGACGAAGCCTTCCGGGTCGAAGGGAGCCAGGTCATCGGCGCCTCCCCCAGGCCCACGAGCTTGACGGGAACGCCCAGCTCCCTCTGAACAGTGACGACGATGCCGCCCTTGGCGGTGCCGTCGAGCTTAGTGAGCACGATACCGGTGATACCGACGGCCTCGAGAAGACCTGGGCCTGACGCATTCCGTTCTGGCCGGTGGTGGCGTCCAGGACCAGGAGGATCTCGCCGACCGGCGCGATCTTCTCCATGACGCGCTTGATCTTGCCCAGCTCATCCATGAGGCCGGCCTTGTTCTGCAGGCGTCCGGCGGTATCGACGACGACGACGTCCGCCTCCTGGTCGGCCGCCCGGCGAGCGGCGTCGTAGGCGACGGAGGCGGGGTCGGCGCCCTCTTCCGGAGCGCACGACGTCAACGCCCACGCGCTCGCCCCAGGTGCTCAGCTGCTCGGCGGCCGCAGCGCGGAAGGTGTCGGCCGCGCCCAGGACGACGGTCTTGTCCTGGGCCACTCAGGACTGCGGGCGAGCTTGCCGCAGGTGGTGGTCTTGCCGGTGCCGTTGACGCCCACCATGAGGATGGCGGCCGCGGGCGTCCCCTGGGCGCCGTCGGCCGGGGTGGGGCGGTCCAGGTTGAGGGAGCGGTCCAGGGATGGGTCGACGAGCTTGAGCAGCTCGGCGCGTAGGACCGTGCAGAACGGCCTCGGGGTCGGAGGTGCCCAGGACCTTGGCCTGGGTGCGCAGCTCATCCATGAGGGATGTGGTCACCTCGATGCCGAGGTCGGAGGTGAGCAAGGTGTCCTCGATCTCCTCCCAGTCCTCCTCGGTCAGGTCGCCACGGGACAGGACGGACAAGACCGCCTTGCCGAAACCACCGGCGCCGGCCGGGCGAGCGCGCAGGCGTTGCATACGGCCCGGGAATGGACTCCGGCGACTCCAGCGTCGCAACCGGCTCGGGCGCCCGGTTCCGCGTCGGAGGCCGTCTCGCCCGAGGGCTCCTCCCTCCTCGGACGGCAGGAGGTCTCGACGGACATCGGCTTGTGGGCGCTGACATCGTCGGGGACCCGCCCCCGACGCCCTGCCCGCGTAGAGCCACAGCCCGCCGCCGACGACGATAACCAGGATGATGCCGAGAACGATGAGGATCGGTTCCATAGGCCAATCATGCCCGATGGTCGCCCCGCTGTGGCAGGGTCGTTCGCCTCCGACCGTCTCTGACCGGCAGGGCTCCACGGAATCACCGATGCGCCCATGAGTCGTGACAAAGAATTCCTACGACACCACCTGCCGGCTGGCCTGCCAAGACGAGGAAAGCCAACAAACCCGGAGTCAGTGCGCAGAATGGTGACCCTGTTGACATCTAGAGCCAACAGGAGCGCGGATGGAACGGCGAGCCACTCAGGGCCGGGATTTTTATCCAGAGATCGGTTTTCAAGCCCCTCAGTTCGTGAAAATGATCGTGGACATAGTTTTTCACGAAATGGACCGCCCCATCACCCTGGGGCATGCGAGACCCCACTGGCAGCCGGCTCGTGCACCCTGACCACGACGCCGAGAACCAGCCGAACCCCCGCGTCCTCTCCGCAGTGTCCATCGCCTTCTCGAAGACTCCCACCAGACCGCCGAAGGATTCGGTCCCCACATAGGCGGAGGGCCCCTCGCGCGTCATGAGGTCGGTGAGGGCGGGACCTCCTGGGGCACGACCTCGACCTCGACGTCCTGCCCCTCCTGACGCACCTCCTGCGAGTTGCGGACCAGACCGCGAATGCGAGAGGGCCAGGAGCGCACCAGGGAAGCCTCGGCACAGACCATGCCGAGCACAAGAAGGCCGGCAACCAGCACGACAGCGAGGGGAAGAATCATGGCACCCTATGGCCAGGATTCTGCCCTGCGAAATGCGATCTGACCAGACTTTCGCACGCAATTGTCGTCCAATTGACAACAAAACCTGGCAACTTCCTGACACAATAATGGCTCGACTCTGAAAACGAGCGTCACACTGTGAGGGTACTATCACATTACCCTCAGGGTTCACTCAGACATCAGGAGTCACAGCCGTACCGCGGTCAGGGCTGGGCCAGCCGCTGTGAGACCGCCTCGGTGATTCCGTCACGCATCGTGATGCCGTAGAGCGCGTCGGCCACCTCCATGGTCCGTTTCTGGTGGGTGATGATGATGAGCTGACTGGACTGACGCAGCTCGGTAAAAATCTCCAGCAGCCGGCCCAGGTTGGTGTCATCCAGGGCCGCCTCCACCTCGTCCATGACGTAGAAGGGCGAGGGACGCGCCTGAAGATCGCCACCAGTAGTGCGACTGCTGCGAGCGAGCGCTCCCCTCCGAGAGCAGCGCGAGAGCCGCTTGACCTTCTTGCCCGCTGGACGCGCCTCGATCTCGATGCCAGTGGTGAGCATGTCGTCGGGGTCGGTGAGCACCAGACGTCCCTCCCCACCGGGGAAGAGCCGGTCGAAGACGGAGGCGAACTGGTGGGCGGTGTCCTCGTAGGCCTGGGTGAAGACCTCCCTGGACCCGGGCGTCGATCTCTCGACGATGCTGAGCAGGTCGTCGCGTGAGCGCTTGAGGTCTGCCAGCTGCTCAGCCAGGAACTGGTGCCGCTGCTCCAGGGCGGCGGCTCCTCCAGGGCGAGCGGGGTCTGACCTTTGCCGAGCCGGGCAAGGTCGCGCGAGGCCTGGCCAGGCGCCTTCTCCTGCTCAGAGCGCACATAAGGACGGCCCGGGCGACGGACCCGGCCGAGGTAGAGCACCGTCCCGGTCCCCGGTGAGCTCCGCATCGGAGCCGGGCGCCATATCCGGCTCCCTCGATGACCTCGGGGACGAGCATATGCCGTACTCCTCCACGAGAGGATCCAGCTCGAGACCGAGGCTCGCTCATGGCGCGCTCGGCCAGAGCCTCCCAGACGCATGCGCTGCTCAGCCCCGCCACCTCCTCGCGGTGGGCGGCGTCGAGTGAGGTTGCTCGAGCTCCTTGGTGAGCCGGTCGATCTCCTCACGCGGACCTCGTTGGTGGCGGCCAGGGCCTGAGCCCGCTCGGTCTCAATGGTGGCCCGCTCGTCAGCGGCCTGCTGGACACAGGCTCTGGCCGCCTCGGCCGCGGCACGGGCCTGGTCGCGCACGGGTGGCAACGGCCAGCTGGCGCTGCGGCGCTGCTGGGCCCTCTCGGCGGCGGCGCGCTGATCGCGCTCCCGGCGTGCAGCCGTCGCAGCGAGTCGGCACGGCCGCGGCTGGAGCGCTCACGCTCCTCGGCCGTGCGCAGGGCGAGCCTGGCGTCGGTCTCGACGGCGCGGGCCTGACGGGCGGCGTCTGCGGCGACCTCCCGCTCCTGGCGGGCGCTCTCCAGCGCACGCCTCAGGCGGTCGGGACCGGCGCTCCCCGGCTGGTCCGATACGTCCCGTGCCGTCGACGGCATCGGGCTCACCCTCGACCTCGGCCAGCGCGGCCGTGGCCGCCGCGCGAGCTCAGCGGTGCGCTGGACGGACTCGGCCTCGGCCCTCTCAGGACCCGGCGGGCCCGCCCGTCTCCCCGGCCGCGGCATGGGCCGCAGAGGTCAGACGAGCCATCGCCTCGGCGGCCCGAGCGGCGTCGGCATCGGCCTGACGCAGGGCGGTCAGCGCATCACTGAGCGCCTGACGGGCGGCCTCCTCCCGCGACGGGCCTCCTCCAGGGCGGCATCGGCATCGGTCTCCGCCTGCGCCGCAGCGGCGGCCTCGGCGTCGGCCTCCCTCGTGAGCGGCAGTGAGCTCGAGACCGAGGCCCCTCGCCCCGCCCGGCGACCCATCCGGGAGCCAGGACGTCACCACTGCGTGTGGCCACGACGGCGTCGAGCATCTGCACGCAGGGCTCAGGCGGGTCCCGGGATCCTCTACGACCCAACAGCCCTCGAGCAGCCCGTCCAGAACCCTGCCCTGCTCCCGAACCTCCGACTGCGCGGGGTTCACGAGCCCTCGGGCCGCCAGAGCGCCGTCAACGAGGGACAGGCGGTGCCTCCTCGCGTCCTCGGTGCCGGGCTCAGCGAGGGATCATCGGCAAGGACCATCCTGACTGCGCCGATATCCTGGCTGCGGGCACACTCCAGTCCCGCCAGGGCGGCCTCAGCGTCAGCGGCCAGACCGGCCTCGGCGAGCACCCCCAGGAGGGCGGCGACGGCGTTCTCCCAGCCACGCTCGACGCTCAGGTGCTCCGCCAGCGGTCCGAGGAAGACCCTCGACACCGGTCTGCAGCAGTGCCGCCGTGCCGTCCTGGCTGCGCAGGGACATGGCCAGGGTATCGCGCCTGGCCGTCCAAGTGGCCCGGTCGGAGGCGGCCTCCCGGCGGGCATCGGTGGCGGCGGAGACGGCCTCGCGGGCCTCGGCCAGACGGCGGGTCACGTCCTCGTGAACGGCTGCGGCCCGAGCCGCGGCGTCTGCCGCCACGCGCGCCCTCAGCAGACGTCCCCGAAGCTCGTTTCCAGCCCCCGTACCGCCAGCCGTCCGGAGCCGTCCTGCACGTCGCCGGTCGGGCTCTGCCCCGAATCATCCCTCCCCGGCCTCGGCCAGGGGCGGCGTGGGCGCGCTCCTCACGGTCCTGCGCGGCCTCAGGGGCGCTGCGGGCTTGCTCAAGAGCGGCCAGGCTGGCCTCGTGACGGCTGCGGCCGAGGCGACGCGCCCACCGGCGCGGGCGATGGTCTCACGTCGTTCCGAGACGCGCCGCTGCGCCGAGAGCTCCTGGTCGGCGGCCTTCTCAGCGGTCTCGGCGTCGGTGCGCGCCCGGTGGCGTCACTCAGGGAGCCGTACGGGCGGTCTCGACAGCGTCGGCGAGCTCGGCCTCCTCCCTGCCTGCGGTCTCGGCCCGCCGCTCGAGCTCCTCGGGGTCGGTCCCGTGGCTCGGCGCCGGGGCGGAGGCCAGGAGCCGGATCCGCTCACCGGCCACGTCCGCGAGCGCACCAAGGGACTGGGCCACCCGGTGGCTCCTCCCAGACACCCCCGGCCCGAGCCAGGCGCTGGGCGGAGGTGGTCTCGATGGCGGCCAGCTCGCTCAGGCGCGCCCTGGCGACGCGCGTCGGCCTCCTCGACGGCGCCGCGGCGCCTGGCCAGCGCCTCCTTGTCCTCGTCGCCGGCCTCCAGGAGGGACTGGGCCTGGACGACGTCGTCCGCCAGCAGCCGGGCGGTGGCGTCGCGGACCTCGACCTGGATGGTCCGGGCACGCCGGGCGATGGCGGCCTGCCGGGCCAGGGACCGAGGCTGGCGGCGCAGCTCCTGGGCGAGGTCGGAGACCCGAGCGAGGTCGGCGGCCATGGACTCGAGCTTGCGCAGGGCGCTCCTTGCGCTTGCGGTGCTTGAGGGACGCCGGCGGCCTCCTCGATGAAGCGCGGCGGTCGTCGGTGCGGCGCTCAGGACGGCGTCGAGCCGGCCCTGCCCGACGATGACGTGCATCTGGCGTCCCAGACCCGTGTCACTGAGGAGCTCCTGGACGTCGAGGAGGCGGCATGGGGTGTCGTTGATCTGGTACTCCGAGCCGCCCCCGCGGAACAGGGTGCGTGAGATGGTGACCTGGTGTAGTCGATCGGCGAGGGCGCCGTCGGTGTTGTCAATGGTCGGGAGACCTCCGGCTCGCCCGAGGGCCGGGTGCGAGACCGGCGCCGGCGAAGATGACGTCGGCCATGGAGCCACCGCGCAGGTTCTTGGCGCCCTGCTCCCCCATGACCCAGGTCAGTGCGTCGACGACGTTGGACTTGCCGGACCCGTTGGGGCCGACCACGGCGGTGATTCCGGGCTCCAGACGGAGGATGGTTGACGAGGCGAAGGACTTGAACTCCTTGACTCGTCAGGGTCTTGAGGGTGCGCGCCCACGATAGCCGAGGACGAGGCCGGCCCCGGGGGCCGGCATCGTGACCGCCCAGCTGCGCCCCACCGGCCCGAATAGACCGCGATGTGCAATCGATGCCCGTTCCATCCGCCGATGCCCCGATCATTCCCGCGGCCACCGACTCGGCACTCGCGGGTCGGATGCTCGCCGCGCGACGCCTCCGGTCGCTGCCTCTGGTCGACGTCGTCTGGCCACGGCCTGCCTGCTGCTGACGCTGTCGACCACGTCCCTCCTGGAAGGCTTCGGCGTCCAGCTCGCCGAGATCGGCCCCGTGGAAATCGAGGGTTCCGCGGGATCATGACAGGTCGTTCGAGTCGGTCACCGTGTCGAGACGCAGCAGCCGCCTGGACGGGGTCGACAAGATCGTGCTGTCGTTGACCGCGCGGGCTGACGACAGGAGGAGAGTCGCGGCGGACCTCGGGAAGAGGGTCTACGGAGGGAAGGTCCGACGGTCCAGGTCCGCGACGCCCTGTTTCTCGAGTCATTTCATGGGCAGGGGTGAACGGGGAACGCGACGGCCCCACCAGCTGTGCTGTCTCCTCGCTTGTGGGACACCTGTCTGGGCGGCTTGTGGGACGGTGTGGTGGGGGTGATGCGGTAGGGCGGGTGGACGGCGTCGATGGCGCGTGGTTCCCCGAGCTGGGCCTGGGTGGGCTTGGGTCAGGGGATGAGGCGAAGCGCTCCCGCGTCGGGGTCGAGCAGGTCCAGGCGGTGGGGTGCTCGATGACGCGGATGCTCGCTCCGGCCAGCCGCCGCCCGACGTTGACGAGGCGGCCTTCAGGGCGCCCCAGGCCTCGAAGGCGGCGGCGAGGGACGGCCCTGGGCGTCGTCAGCCCCTCCGCCACCAGCGCAGGCGCGCAGCCACAAGGAGACGGGAGCAGTCGATGACCTGGTAGATCGTCACCGCCTGCCCGCCTAGATGATTGATTCCAAGGGGTGTGGGTCGGCGTGGGTGCGTTAGCGAGGAGATCTCGCTGAGGATCGGTGCTGCTAGAACCGCTCTCGCGCTGGGAGCTTGAGAAAGTGGACACCGACCTGGAGACCCTCGCCACCGCACTGTACGTCACCGCTGACGACCTGTTGAAGGCCCACCCCGAGATCACTCCGCCCCGCCCGCGGGTGGGGATCGCCCGGCGATCACCGACGCCGAGGTCCTCACCCTGGCCGCCATCGCACCGTTGGTGGGCATCAACACCGAAAGACGCTTCCTGCGCTACGCCCGCAAGCACCTGACAGGCATGTTCCCCTACATCCCGGGCCAGTCCGGCTACCACAAGCGCCTGCGCGCCCTGGCCGGCACCATCGGGTGGCTGGCGGCCGCGCTGGCCACCACCACCAGCGTCTACACCGACGACGTGCACCTGGTCGACTCCACCCCCATCGAATGCGCCCGCTCGGCCCACCGTGATGCGACGTCGGACCTGGCCGGCTGGGCCGGCTACGGGTACTGCCCCTCGCCTCACGCTTCTTCTGGGGCCTGCGCCTCGCACCTGATCGCCACCCCCGCCGGGCTTCCGGTGGCCTGGGCCGTCACCAGTCCCAGCCAGGACGAGCGCGAGGTCCTGCGCAGCATGCTCGAGCACCTGGCGACCCACCGGCGCCCACACGATCATCGCCGACAAGGGCTACCGCTCCAAGGACCTGGAGGACGACCTCAACCAAGCCGGGCTGACCCTGCTGCGCCCCGGCCGCACGCACGAGGCCCGCGCCCCGGCGCCGCCGCCCTGAAGAGATCCGCCAGAGGATCGAGTCCGTCTTCGACACCCTCAGGACCAGCTCTCCCTAGAGCGCCACAACGGGCGCACCCCCACCGGAGTCACCGCACGCGTCGCCCAACGGATCCTGGCCCTGACGGCCGCCATCTGGCACAACGACAACACCAGCAACCCCACCCTGCGCTCCCCTAACCCCTACGACCACTAACCACACCCCTGGAATCAATCATCTAGCGTGTGCTGGATGCCGTCGATCTGCCACAGCTCGTTGGCGGCCGTGCGGGTGAACCGCTTGTAGGACACCCGTGGGCGCCTTCCCGCCGGGTCACCAGCCCCATCGCTCGCAGGCGCCGGGCGATCGTCGCCCGGGAGAGGTGCCGCCGGCGGACATGACCCACCACGGGACCACGGGCCGGCCTCCCGCCCCTGACCGATCAGCTCTGCGCGCAGGCGGGCGATCTCGGCGTCAGTGTCCCCGCCCCAGCGGCGTCGAGGGTTCCTGGGGCGCGAGCCCGGCGGTCAGGGGCCGCCGCCGTCCCCTCCTCTCGGGCCCTGGCGCGTATCCGGTAGAACGACGGTCGAGATCCCCAGGCGCCGGCAGAAGTCCACCACGGACCGGCCCGCGACCCTCGCGTCGTACTCGATGACCTGCAGACGCACAAAAGCGTGACATGGTTGCCCAAGCTAGCACACCCCTGAAACGTCCCAGGGAGTCATGAGAGCAGCACAGACGTCCTCGGCATCTGGGGCCGGCGATGGCGAATAGGGCTCGTTCCGGTTGCAGGTATTCTCTGAGCCGAAGAACCGTGGTGCTGAACGTCCTCATCGCCGTCTGCGATGACCTCTCAAGGAGCCTGCGGGAAGCGATCAGCACCAGTTGGGGCAGGTGGCACTGAAAGTGCCTCTAATCTGGTGACGAGCTCGCCTGCCCACCAGCGGTTCCCGGCATGCTGGATGATCGCGGTGTACGCCCGCGCTGAAGCGCGTTCGCGACCACCTTCGCTGGACGGTTCGAAAGGACCACCCTCTGAAAATCCGCCGGGCCCCCGCACGCCATTCCAGAACAGACCCGGTACCGGTTACGGGAGCACCCTCACCCTGTTCCTCTAAACGAGCTTATCGCAGTAAAAATACGTTGCGGTCGTTGGGTACAAACAGCAACAATTAGCGACACGGCCATGGCTCCCGCAGCGACAAGTAGCGAAGCCACAGCCGCCACGAACATCAGCGACTCCAGCAACAAGAGGGGCCAAAAATGGAAACGCCAGAACGCCCCGCCAAGTTGCCTAAAAAGTATTAAAACCCGCGGGTTTGCCGAGCCGTGACTGTCAGCAGGAACAGTAACCAATGTCTGAGATGTCATTGTTGGCACTAGCAGACCTGACGAATCCACCAGGAAGCAGCAGCAAATAAGCACCTTAAGTCACTAATAGCCCTGCAAGGGCACCAATCTAATGAGACCGCAACCAACGCCTCACCAAATATAAGGACATGCAGTCGATGGGTTCGTTCGGCCACCCGAGGCGCGACAAGATTTCCGGCAGTCACGAGGCCAGTAAAAGGCAGGAAAGAGATTCCCGCGAGTAGCGTCATTATAACCAAGTCCATTTTTGAAAATAAGAGACTGAGCGCGAACAATACACCATAGAACATGAAGTTGAAAAAGAACCCCAGACCGATTACGCCAAAAAATTGGGCGTTTCGATAGAGCCCCAAAGGCAGCAGCGGGGAGTGTGCGTATCTTTCAACGAAAATAAACAGCGTCAATGTCACAACGAATAAAGGCAAAGACGTGATTACGAGCGAATCAGACCACCCTCGCTCAGGGGCCTCGACTAAAGCGAACAGCAAACTTGCGATAGCGAGGGTAGCGAAAAACTGACCAAAATAATCAATCTTCTTCTGAGAACGAGTGGAAACAGGTGTAGGCCAGAGGCCCGCGGCAAACGCAATTAGCCCAACACCTACGTTGACCCAGAAAATACTTGGCCAACCGAATCCGTGAATGAGCAGGCCTCAGCGAGCAGCCCAACAGCTAGACCGACCCCCTGCCCGCCGCGGCGTAAAAACCCACGAGTCTATGGCGCAACCGTTCATCCGTTACGTCGGTGGTCATTATAGTAAGCGAACTTGGCAACACCAATGCAGCCCCTAGCCCCGTGGACTATTCGAGAGACAGTGAGATAACTTAGGCTCGATGAGGTTGCACAAGCAACGGAGGCCAGAAGAAAATACAATAATGCCTACAAGAAATATCCGCCGAGCAAGTACGTCTGCCGGTGAACCGGCAGATAGCAAAATGCCGCAAATACAAAGTATAAGCGTTGATGACCCACTCAAGACTTGCCGTCGATGCATGAAAATCGACAGACAACGAGGAAGAGCAACATTGACGATAGTGCTGTCGACGAAGACGATGAATGCACCAGAAGGCCGCCGACGATATGGAGAGCACGTCCGAAATTAATCGTTGCCGACATGAATGTTCCTCTCGGAGGATTGCATTATAAACATGGACATCGGAGACATCAGAAGCGGTTGCCTGTTAACTGAATCGGGCGCCTCCATCAACAAATACAGTTTCTCCGGTCATATAAGAACGCTCGATTGCGAACTCGAATGCGCGAGCAATATCACCAGTTTCCGCTACGCGGCCTAGAAGAGAACGAGCTGCCGCATCTTCAAGGACTTTGCGCCGTTGATGTTCCGGTAGCCGGTCCCACATAGAACTGTTCACAGTTCCTGGAGAGACACAGTTCACTCGAACAGGAGAGAGTTCCACTGCAGCAGCCCTCGTGAGGGACTCGATGCTTGAGTTCAGGGCCGACTGGAGGGCGGTTGCCTTGCCAGGTCTAGCAGAGAGGTATCCGCTAGTAAGCGTGACTGCCTTACCGCCCTGATCTCTCGAAGTACCATATAGCTGAGGACGAGTTTGTTTTGAATAGCTCGGTGGACTGAAATATCAGAGAGGTCCTTGAGGGGGCCAGTCGGCGTGTCTGCCGCTGTAGCTACGACGTGATCGAAAATGCTGTCACCGAGGCCCGCACGGATGGAACCCGGATCTGAAGCATCGAAAGCGAGTTGATCAAAGTGCGGGTATTTCATCAGGCGTCGACTCGCTATAGTTATAGCATAGCGAGCAGAGAGACGTTCTGCTACGGCAGCGCCAATCCCTGACGTCCCTCCAACGATCAAGATTCGCTCGGACTTAGGCAACGTGTTCATGGGTCGTCTCGCGGTGATAATTGCCGTTTTGTATGGAAACCGCGGCGTGAGAATAACGAGCGACAGAAACGGCGATGGGATACGCTGATGAACCGCAGACACTTCTAATCAGGCCGTCTCAATACCTTTTTAAACAAGCCATTCCCCATCTGGGCAAGGACCTCATGGGCGGACTTCAAATGTTGGGTTACATGCACTGACCTCGATCAAGCTTTCGACCATCTGATCCTCGTTGGTGTGAACTCGCGATGTCGGACCGTCGATGCCACAAAGCCTTGAGGCTATTCATAGGAGTGTAGGTGAATATGATTCCGAGGATGGCTGTGATGGTTTTCAGGGAAGGTTTTCTAGTGGTCTTCTGTAGCGGTGTGCAGGACTCTCCAGGTCTTGATGTTGGCGATGACTCGTTCGATCCTGTAGCGGACCTGGTTGACGGTAGTGTTGTAGGCCTTGTCATCCGGGGTAGAGCGGTAGTTTCGCGAGCCTTCTCTTGGGGTGATCATTCCCAGCCCGATACCCCTTGTCGCCGATGTGTGCTGCGGTGACGCTTCCAGGAGGTCGGCCGGTGGCACGTCAAGCAGTCCGCAGCGGCGCAGAGGCCTCAGTGTCGTGGACCCTTCCGTCGTGGGGGTCGGACACCGCCAGGGTTCCTGACAGGGTGCAGGCGACCTGGACGTTCACTCCCGAGTGGTCTGGTGTGCCGGGCTGGCTCGGGATGGTCGGCCCAGGACCAGCACACAGGCAGGGTGCCGTCGACGATCAGCTGCACGGTGGGATCCAGGTCCTCCACAGTCGGCACTGACCTCCAAAGCCCGGGCGATCAGGGGCGTGTAGACGGTGACGACTCGGGAGGCGGTGGCCTGCAGGGCGCCGTAGACCTCGGCGACAAGCCCCTGGGACAGGTGGTGCCCTCCAGGTACACGTCAGTGTCAGGCGCACGCACAGGTACAGCCCCAGCACCCCTCGCCCCGAACGCCGGCGGGTCCGGGATTCGCGGCGTGAATGGTCGCACAGGTCCACAACCTCGCTGCAGGTGATCCTCGTGCTACTATTCATGACGGCGGTTTTGTTCTTGGTTGAGTTTGACGAGCAAACTCCCTCCAGAGCAAGCCGCCACCCTGCATAACACACCCCCTTAAACACCTAAACACCCCTACGAATAAGCCTCCAAGCTGATGTTCGGCAGAATTGTCATATCGGCCCTTTCGGAAGGTTGTTATTCTGAGTAGAGATTCGAATTAGAGACAGCGCATCGTTATTGTTCGGTCGGAGGTCCCATGTCAAACGCAATCCTCGGCGAAAATTCACACATCGATAGACTTGAGCGGCTTGGTCCAGTCTGTAAGGGAGGCATACTCCTTGCGCTCTAACGCTTGCGTGTTGCGGACAGGAGGGGTCTCACCATATGTCACATGCCCCTCTCCCCCAAGTAGTCTTGGCTGGTTGAACGTGAGCGGCATCGTGATGCGACCATGTGCACTTGTCAGAGGTTGGCGGTGTCATGAGGTCGACGCTACCCGCGGAGCGAGAGTGTTACAACGTGTCCACTTATGGTGTTACTAGAGGTGATGGGATGAATCGTCAGAGACAGCGAAGTCGAAGTCGGCGACTGGATGAGGACAAGAACAGAACTGGCTGAGTTCCTCCGCAGTCGTCGCTCACGGATCACTCCTGCGGAGGTAGGTCTTCAAGCCTCTGGGCGGCGTCGCACACCTGGATTGCGTCGTGAAGAGGTTGCTGCAATGGCCGGCGTCGGGATCACATGGTACACGTGGCTGGAGCAGGGACGCGATATCGGTGTGTCATCCGAGTTTCTCGATGACCTATGTAAAGTACTGAAACTCGATTCAGCTGAGCGCAGGCACCTGTATATGCTCGCTCAGAAACGCCCGCCGAAGGAGTTGTCTCAGGCCGCTTGTACGGTACCGGCGGTTATTCGTGACATGCTGTTTCGACTTCCGATAATCCGGCATTCGTGTTGAACTCAAGGTGGGACGTGCTTGCGTGGAATAGCGCGGGGAGACAAACTATTTTGGATTCTCTGATCAACCTCAGGGTGCACGCAACATGTTGTGGATGACTTTCGCTGACGAGAGATTGCGGGCGCGCTTATCGCCTTGGGAGGAGCAAGCCCGCAGTCTGCTGACCAGTTTCAAGAGAGACTTCGTTCAGTCTCCTCAAGATGCGGAGCTCATTCGCCTCACCGAGAATCTCTCGAGCATCAACGGTACGTTTCGAACATGGTGGAAACAGCCGGACATAGATGGAAAATGTAATGGAAAACGAACTTTCACCCTAGATCGGTTGGGTGAAGTTACTCTCCCATGTCACCATGACTTTCGGTTCTGATCGGCAGTTGCGTCTTGTCTGTTACACATCGCTCGACGAAGCAATGAAACCCTTTACGGAGTGGTTGCGTTCGGATAAGTGATTTATGGCAGTCACGAAACGTGATCGTTTGTTTGGGTGTTGATTGGGAGGTGTCCGAATTCGTAGGGGTGAGCTCCATACAGTGATGGCAGTTCCCACGGCGACCCGGCGGGACGCTGACAGAGCCTGGGGGCGGTCGTCGTCGATCAACCATCTGAAGGGCTCCACGGATGACCCAGGGCCAGTCTGCCTTGTCTGCCGCAGAGACTCCTCGACGACTCCTCCCTGGCGCACGAAGGGGTCTTCCGCCGCCTGCTGCGGGCGGGTCTGCAGGACCTCATCGATGCCGAAGCCGAGCCTGTCAATGTTTTTGTGTAAGTGGGTTTGTCAGAGGTAGGGGTTGATGCGGTCGGGGTAGGCGGCGGCAGAGCTGGGCGAGGCCTGCTTCCAGTTGTTGGTGACCTGTCCTTGGACGAGGCGGCCCTTGGCCTTTCTCTTGTTCGCGGGAGCGCCGGTCTCCTTGGCTCTCTCGGCGGCGCGACGGTCCTCGATGTTGCAGATCGCCAGCCACAACAGCTTGATGGCCGCGACATCGTTGAAGCGACCGCGGTTCTTGGTGACCTTACGCAGCTGATAATTCAGCGACTCGATCGAGACTGGTGGTGTAGATGACGCGGCGCAGCGCCGGCGGGAACGCCAGGAACAGGATGAACCTCCCAGGCCCGCTCACACCCCCACCGTGTCGGGGTAGCGCACCCCCAGGGGCGAGGACGCGGGTCGGACAGGGCCGCCGGGGCGGCCTCCTCGTTGGCGGCCGTGTAGATGGGCTTGAGGGCGGCGGCGACCTTCTTGCGGTCCCGGTAGGACACGAACCTCATCGAGGAGCGGATCAGGTGGACCACGCAGGTCTGGACCATGGAGCCGGGCCAGGTCGCCTCGATCGCCTCGGGCAGGCCCGTCAGCCCGTCGTAGCACACGATCAGCACGTCAGCGACGCCGCGGTTGGCGAGTTCGGCGCACACGCGAGCCCAGAAGGAGGCGCCCTCGTCGGCCTGCACCCAGATCCCCAGGACGTGCTTGACGCCCTCCATGTCGACTCCGACGGCGATGTGGGCCGCCCTGTTGGACACCCGCCCGCCGTCGCGGATCTTGACGCGGATCGCGTCGAGGTAGATTACCGGGTAGAACTCCTCCAGCGGGCGACTCTGCCACTTGCAGGACGGCGTCGGTGATGTTGCTGATCGTCCCCGCGCTCAGCTCTACCCCCAGGGTGGAGTCCAGGTGGTGGCGGATCTCGCGCACCGTCATCCCGCCGGCGTACAGGCTGATGATCATGCCGTCCAGCCCGTCCATGCGCCGCTGTCCCTTGCGCACCAGGCGGGGCGTGAACGTGCCGGCGCGGTCGCAGGGACCTCGATCTCAAACGGGCCCACCTCGGAGTCCATCGTCTTGGTTGACGTCCCGTTTCGCGCGTTGCCCCGCGCGCTCGGCGCGCGCTCGCCCTTGTCGTAGCCCAGGTGGTCGGTCAGCTCGGCCTGCAGGCCCCGCTCCAGGGTCTCCTTGAGCAGCGCCGGCAGAAGCCCGTCAGCGCCGGTCAGCGAGATCTGGCCAGCATCGATTTGCTCGAACAGGCCGTCCAGGCCACCGGAGGCAACCAGCTCCTCCACCGCCCTACGACCCGCACCACCCGCAGCGGCCTTCTCATCGGTCGCTGATTATCAGTGTCGTCCTTCCAGGAGGGCTTACACAAACCATTGAGACAGGCCCCGAGCCGGAGCCCGTATCGGCGCCAGCCACTACGAGATACGCACGTCGCAACGGCACCCACCCCAGACGGTGGCAACGGCCGGACAGCTCGACCTGGCTGTCTTCAAACTGCGCCAGGGATCGTTCTTCCCCTCACTGGTGGATCGTTCCGGGTTTTGTGGGGGATGTGTAGTCACGCCGCGGCCGCAAGTGGCGGATGACCTCAACCAGGGGCACCCCCAACGCGGAGATCTCATGCTGGAAGTCGGTCATCTGTCCAAACGATTCGGCGTATCCAGGCCCTCGACTCCTCTCCTGACCGTGGGAGACAATGAGCTCGTCGGCTTCGTCGCGCCAACGCGCGGGGAAGTCCACCACCATGCACATCATCTACGAGCGTGCTCGCCGCCGACGCCGGCTCACGGTGACCTGGAGGCACCACCCTCGACGCCGACGCCCGCCGCCGCATCGGCTACATGCGAGGAACGGGGCCCGTACCCCAAGATGAAGGTCGGCGAGCAGCTGCACCTCGCCCGGCTCCACGGCGTCGAGGCGTCATCAGCCCGTCAGGGCCAGCGACGAGTGGACCGAGCGTCTGGGCATCGAGGGCGACGCGGCGACGATGTCCAGGAAGCTGAGCCTGGGCAACCAGCAGCAGCGTCCAGCTGGCGGCCGCCTCGTCAGCTCCCCCGAGCTGCTCATCCTCGACGAGCCCTTCTCGGACTCGACCCGGTGGCGGTCGACGTCATGAGCGGTCCTGCGCGAGCGGGCCGAGGCCAGGGTACCGACCCTCTTCCCTCCACCAGCTCGACATCGTCAGAGCACCTGTGCGATCGGGTCGCCATCGTCCGCTCCAGGCGCCTGGTCGCCGAGGGCACCGAGAGCCTCAGACCGGCGCCGAGCCCCGGTGGCGCGCCGTCATCGACGTCGCCGGCTCCCCGACGCCGCGCAGGAGGCGAGCACGGGCCGTGCTCGCCGGCGTGCCCGGCCTCGACGTCGGCGGTCCCTCGGAGACGGGCACCCGCCTCACGCTCGTGGCCGGCGGGCCCGACAGGCAGCGACTGCTCCGGGCGGCCGAGAACCTGGGCCGCCTGCGCGAGCCTGGGGCCGGTGCGCCGTCCTCTCGCCGAGGTCTTCCGCGAGGCCCTCGCCGCACCCGCCGACCTGACCATCACGACCGAGCAGGAGGCCTGAGCTATGTCGTCCGCCGAGCAGACACCCCGCACGGGCATGTCCCGCAGCGCCGAGATCCGTCTGGTGGCCGGCCGCGAGCTACGCACCCAGCTGTTCAAACGGGCCTCCTCGTCACCGCCGTCGTCATGCTCGTCCTCGCCGTCGGTGGAATCTCATCTACGCCGCCCAGCGCACGACGATCCTACTGGGCGTCATCGCCCCGGACGCGGCCGCGTCGAGCGCCATCCCGCTCCGACCTGGCGCAGGTCAAGGACTCGAGGGCAGGACCGTCGGCATCGTCGACCTTCGGGCTCGGCCGCCGGCAGCCTGGGCATCGGCGACGCAGTGCCGGCGAGGCGAGGCTGACGTGGTCTCGACCTGACCGACCAGCGCCCTCGGCTCCTCGTCACGAAGGAGAGCGACTCCGACCGCGCCGTGACGACCTCGGTCACCGCCGTCCTCCAGCAGTCCGCCCTGGCCCAGAAGGTGACCGACCTCGGCGGCGACCCCGCGGCAGTCGTCGGGGGCCTGCTCGCAGCCGTTCCTCAGGTCGAGGCCCTGGACCCGCCCCGGTACGACGCCGCCGACTTCGGCCCCCGCTACGGCATGCTCCTGACGATCGACGTCCTGCTCATCGCCGTCATCATGGCCGGGGGCCAGATCGTGGCCATGGGCGTCGTCGAGGAGAAGTCGAGCAGAATCGTGGAGATCCTCCTGGCCTGTGTGCGCCCGACCTCTCTGCTGGCCGGGAAGGTCCTGGGCACGGGGACGGCCGTCATCGTCCAGTACGGCCTCATCGGCATCGTCGCGGGGGTGACCGCCAAGGCGGCGGGAGTCCTGCCCGACACGCTCCCGGGTCTGGACTCCGTCCTCATCGCCATAGTCATGTGGATGGTGGTCGGCTGCGCGATCGCGGCGGTCGCCTACGGCGCCGCCGGCTCGCTGGTCAGCCGCCAGGAGGACGCCCCCAACGTGACGACACCACTGACGATGATCTTCATGGTCCCCTACATGCTGACCTTCGCCATGATCTCGGACCCCTCGAAGATGATCTACCACGTGCTGGCCTACATCCCGCCCTTCTCATCCTGGCTCATGCCGGCCCGCCTCGTCATCGGGGTCGGAGCTGGGCGGAGCAGCTCGTGGCCCCTGGCGATCGCGACCCTCCCGCTGCCCGTGCGCCTGGCCGCCACGATCTACACGGGCGGTCACCCGCACCGGCGCCCAGGTACGCCCTGAAGGAGGCGCTGGGCCGCCAGAACGCCTGACCGGGCCGGTGCGTGCGGTGCGGCGCCCACCCGGGTGCCGCGCCGCACGCACGTCTGAGTGTCCGGGCAGGGGCCCGCTGCTGACGGCGGACCGACCCGTCGGCGAGTCTCGCTCAGGAGTCGAGGCCGGGGAACCAGATGGCGATCTCCCGCTCGGCGGAGGCCTCGCAGTCCGAGCCGTGGACGAGGTTGAGGATGGCCGGCCCGCCCCAGTGACGGCCGAGGTCGCCGCGGATGGTCCCGGCGGCGGCGGTCGTCGGGGGTGGCGCTCAGGACGGCGTCGAGCCGGCCCTGCCCGACGATGACGTGCATCTGGCGTCCCAGACCCGTGTCACTGAGGAGCTCCTGGACGTCGAGGAGGCGGCATGGGGTGCCGTTGATCTCGGTACTCGAGCCGCCCCCGCGGAACAGGGTGCGTGAGATGGTGACCTCGGTGTAGTCGATCGGCAGGGCGCCGTCGGTGTTGTCAATGGTCAGGGAGACCTCGGCTCGCCCGAGGGCCGGGCGGGAACCGGCGCCGGCGAAGATGACGTCGGCCATGGAGCCACCGCGCGGGTTCTGGCGCCCTGCTCCCCCATGACCCAGGTCAGTGCGTCGACGACGTTGGACTTGCCGGACTCCGTTGGGGGCCGACCACGGCAGTGATTCGGGCTCCAGACGGAGGATGGTTGACGAGGCGAAGGACTTGAATCCCTTGATCGTCAGGGTCTTGAGGTGCACGGATGCCACCCTAACAGCGCGGGATGCTCTGACGGAGACAGAAACGACAAAGGGACTTGACATCATCATGTTGGACAAGCAAACTTTCCATGTCAAAGGGAGCTGGACACACGTGTGTGCACCTGCTCCACCGAGTCCCATCACCTCTCGTCTCCGGAGCCCCAGGGCCACGATGCTCAGCTGTCCAACCTCTCAAACGCTTCGAGCCTGCAGGCTCTCGACCGCTCTCCCTACTCACTGATGCCGGCGGATCGTCGGCTTCGTCGAGTGCCAACGGAGCGGGCAAGTCCACCACGATGCGCATCGTCATGGGCGTGCTCGCCACCCTGACTCCAGCTCTGTGACCTGGAAGGGGCTCTCCGTGGACGCCTGCCCGGCGCGCCATCGTTTACGCCCGCGGAGCGCGGCCTCTACGGATGAAGGTGACCGAGCAGCTCGTCTACCTGGCTCGCCTGCACCGGACTGTCCGCCTCCGCCGCCAAGGCGGCTCGCGGGTTTCAGTGGACCGAGCGCCTGGGCCTCCAGGAGCGCCGTGGCGACGAGGTGCAGAGCCTGTCATTGGGCAACCAGCAGCGCGTCCAGCTGGCCGCCGCCCTGGTGAGCGATCGAGCTGCCTCTCGAGCCCTTCTCCGGTCTGGACCCGGCTGGCCGTGGACGTCATAGGCCAGGTCCTCCTGGAGCAGGCGGCCGGCGTCGCCCACGCTCTCTCCTCCCATCAGCTCGACGTCGTTGAGCGCCTGTGCGACCGGGTGATCATCATCCGCTCAGGCCGGCTCGTGGCAGACGGAACGGTTCCCGAGCTCCAGGCATCCGAGGCTCCTCGCTGGCGCATCGTCGTCGAGCCACCTCAGGATGCCGCCCCGCTGGAGGCCGACGCCCTGAGTGCGCTGGCCAGCCCGGAGACGCAGATCGACGGCCAGGGGCCGCCGGATCATCACCGCTGCGGGCACCGATGAGCAGAAGCTGCTGCACCGCGCTGCACCTGGGGACGGTGCGCGAGCTCGGCCAGTGCGCCACCGGCTCACCGATATCTTCCGGGAGGCTCTGACGACCCCGCGCGACAGCCAGACCACTGACTCGACCGACATGAAGAAGGAGGCGCACCGATGAGCGCCCAGACCAGCCCCAGCACCCGCCGTCAGGAGATCATCCTGGTCGCCGGCCGCGAGCTGCGGGCGCACCTGATGGAGAAGTCCACCATCATCCTGACCCTGGTGCTGCTCGCCGCCGCCATCGGCGGCATCATCGGCGTCAAGCTCTACACCTCCGGTCAGGACAAGGCCTACCGGCTTGGCCTCAAGGGCATCGAGACCTCCCAGGCCACCGGGCTGGACAAGGTGGTCGCCTCAACAGCGAGGCGAGTCGAGCTCGTCGACGTCTCCGACCACGAGGCGAAGGAGGTAGCTGGCCGACGACGCGAGGACGCGCCTCACGTGGACATGGTCCTCGACGTCTCCGGCTCCGCCCCCACCATCACCGTGGAGGAGAAGGCCGACGAGACAGTCGTCTCCGGGGCCACGGCCTTCCTCCAGCAGTCGGCACTGGGTCAGCAGATCGCGTCCCTGGGCGGTGATCCCGCCCAGGTGGCCACCCAGCTGAGCGACGCCAAGCCGGAGGTCACGGTGCTTCACGCACCCAAGCGCGACGCCACCGACTTCCGTCAGCGCTACACGGTCCTCATGGCGATGGACGTCCTGCTGCTGTTCGCCATCATGGGCGGGGCAGTTCATCGCCAGGGCGTGGTGGAGGAGAAGTCGAGCCGGATCGTGGAGATCCTCCTGGCCTGCGTACGGCCCAGCTCACTGCTGGCCGGCAAGATCCCTGAGATCGGCGTCGCCTCCGTGATGACCACCGGGCTCGTCGCCGTCGCCGGGGTCATCACCGCGAAGGCGACTGGCGTCATGCCGGACACCAGCCTCAACCTGACGGCGCGCACTGGCGGCGATGCTCGTGTGGATGATCGTGGGCTACGCGATCTTCGCAGTCGCGCTCACGGCGCTGCCGCCTCACTCGTGAGCCGCCAGGAGGACGTCAACTCGGTGAGCATGCCCCTGCTCCTGCTGGCGATGGTGCCCTACATGCTGAGCTTCACCATGGCCACCGGCGACCCCAACAGCACCATCTTCCGGATCCTGTCTCTACCTCCGCCCTTCGCACCCTTCACTGATGCCAGCACGCCTGGTGCTCGGGGTCTCCTCCTGGGCCGAGCAACTGATCGCCCTGGGGATCGCGCTCGTCTTCCTGCCGCTGCTGGTGCGCGGGGCGGCGGCGATCTACCCGAGGCCGTCACCCGCACCGGCGCCCGGATATCGCTCAAGGAGACTTCTGGGACGGGCCAGGCAGGCCTGAGCGCCTCCACGACGACGATGGTGCACCTCCCTGCATGGGAGGTGCACCATCGTCGTCGAGGGTTCAGTCAGCCAGCTCAGGGGAACCAGATGGTGATCTCGCGGGCTGCGGACTCATCGCTGTCGGAGCCGTGGACGAGGTTGAGGATGGCGGGGTGCCCCAGTCGCGGCCCAGGTCACCGCGAATGGTTCCAGGGGCGGCCGTGGTGGGGTCGGTGGGCCCCATGAGGCTGCACGCCCCCTCGACGACGCGCTGCCCCTCAGCCACCGCGGCCACCACGTTGCCGGAGTCATGTGCTCCACGACACCGGGGTAGAAGGGCTTGTCCACGTGCTCGGCGTAGTGCTCGGCGAGGATCTCCTCGGTGGGGGTCAGGACCTTCAGGGCCGTCAGCTCAGCCCTTGGCCTCGATGCGGCGCAGGATCTCGCCGGTCAGACGGCGTTCGACGGCGTCGGGCTTGATGAGGATGAGGATGCGGCCGGTCTGGGACGTGCGGCCATGGGGCTCCTTGCTGGGTCGGCGGATGAGGGACCGGGTGGACCATAACGGGTCGAGGCCCCTCAAGGCGCATGCGGAGACAGGTTCAGGCCTGCTCGACCACCAGGATCGAGGCCGCGGCCGGAACGCTGTCGCGGGCGGCGTCGACAGCGGCCTGAAGGATGAGTGCGGAGGACTGGGCGCCCGGGTCACGGTGCTCCGCAGGACGCTCCCCCAGGAAGGGAGGCCGCCCGACCGCGGCGGGCCTGGAGGGGCTCGGTGTCCTCGGCCCCTTTGGCGGCGGCCTGCGCGGCGGCAGTGAGGATGCCGATCTCATCCTCTCCGATCTGCGCCGCCTCCTTGGCTGCGACAGCGGCGGGGCGCCAGGCGTCGGCCATGGTCTTGTCCCCGCTGGTGGCGTGCCCCCTGGCCTCAGGCCCGAGGTGGCCTCGAGCGCGCGCGAACGATCTCCGCGGCCCCCACGCAGGAGCGTGCCGGAGGAGCGGGCGGCCCGAAGGAAGGCGGTTCCGCAGCGGCGGCCCGCCGGCACCACCGACAGTGGCCATGAGAGTGGTGGCGACAACTTTGAGGACACCTCCAGGAGTTGCTGGAAGGTTTCCGGTCTCCTCGGCGGCGTCGAGCTTGGCGACAACGGCCCTCATTCCACGATCCAGGTTGTCTCCGTGGTCGGCGTCCCCGATGGCACGGTCCAGCTCAGTCGCTCTGCGCGGTTCTCAGCGATCAGTACGGCAACGCGACGGGTCCAGTCGAGCGCCCAGGCAGAATCCAAAGACATGGTGCTTCCTTCTCGGGTCTTGGCAGGTGTTGGTTCCAGGCCTGACCGCCATGCACCCGAGGGTGAAGGACGACCATGTGGCGTTGATCGGGCCCTGCGCGGACCCGATGGGTCCCAACGCATCCAGGAACGTCCGTGGGACGCGCCGGAGCAGGCCGACGAGGTGCTCACCGCCCTCGCGTTTCCATCCTCTCACGCACCTGCCGCCTCGCTCGCTGAGACGACCAGATGGTCGGTGACCAGCCCCGAACACGCGCGCCGCCGAAAATGACTCGGAGGTGCCGGCCCACTGACGAACCACACAGCAGCAGGACGGTCAGGGGCCTGCGCCGAACAGGGCGCGGGCCTCCGGCGGCCAGGACCACTGAGCCGACGACGAGGATTCCCGAGGCGGTCGGCGGGGGCGTCGTGGCCCTCGGACAGGCCACAGCCTGCTCCACACCCTCACCGAGCCGCTGACTCACCACCACACGGTCGGCACCGTAGACCTGCGCGATCTCACCCAGGTCATCGACGTCCGCTGGCCCGCGGCGAGTCGATGGGGACGCACACAACGGCATCGAGTCACCGGCTCCAGGCCCGCAAGAATCCCTTCGGCGTCCTTGTCCGCCATGACCCCCAGCACCGCCACGAGGTGCTGGAAGCCGAAAAGGCCTCCTCGATGGCTTCAGTGAGAGCCTCGATGCCGTGGGGGTTGTGGGCGGCGTCGACCAGGACCGTGGGAGAGGAGCGCAGGACCTCCATGCGGCCGGGGCTGGTGACAGACGCGAAGCCGTCCTCGACAACACGCGCGGGAAGTCGGCGCCCGCCGTGGACCGCCTCGGCGGCCGCCAGGGCCAGCAGGGCGTTGCGGGCCCGGTACTCCCCCGTGCAGCGGAACGAAGGCGTCCTCGTAGACGGCCGCTGCGGTGGCGAAGGTGACCATCTGACCGCCGACGGCGAGCTGACGGTCAAGGACCTGCAGGACGCCGGCCTCCGGTGAGGTGGATCCTCCTCCGGGTCCCGCTCACGGCGCACGACGGCCCGGTGCGAGGCTGCGGACTGCTCGATCTCGGCAGCGGCGCGTGGGACCTGCTGGGCGACGATGACGGTGGAGCCGTCCTTGATGATGCCGGCCTTCTCGTGGGCGATCTCGGTGATCGAGGCCGAGCCAGCGCTCGTGGTCGCGTCCGATCGGAGTGATGACGGCGACGTCGGAGCCGATGACGTTCGTGGCGTCAGCGCCCCGCCAAGCCGACCTCGATGACGGCGACGTCGACGGGTAGTCGGCGAAGGCGGCCAGGGCCATGACGGCCAGGACCTCGAAGAAGGACAGGCGAGGCCCGCCGGCGGCCTGCGAGCGCTCGTCGACCATGGCGACGTAGGGGGCCACGTCCTCCCAGGCCGCGATGAATCCTCCTCGCTGATCGACCTCACCATCGAGGCTGATGCGCTCGCGGATGGTGGCCAGGTGCGGGAGGTGAAGCGGCCGGTGCGCATGCCGCCGGCGGCCAGGAGGCGCTCAGTCATGCGTGCGGTGGAGGTCTTGCCGTTGGTGCCGGTGATATGGACGGTGCGGTAGGTGCGCTCGGGTTGCCCAGGAGGTCGAGGACGGCCTCGACGCGTTCCAGGGAGGGCTGGACCTGGTGCTCGGGGGCGCGCGACAGGATCTCGCCTCGACCTCGCGCGCATGCGGCGGAGACCTCGACGGCGCGGGCGGCGGCCTCCAGCTCGCGCAGGTGCTCATCCTCAGGGGCATCGGGGAGCTGGGGCTCCCAGGACTCCCAGTCGTCGGGTCGTCGGCATCGACCTCGGCGAGGAGCTCCTCGAGACGGTCAGTATCGCCACCGGGGATCATGTTGGCGGCGACGAGCTCGCGCAGGGCCTCGAGATCCTCACGATCCTGGATCTCGGCGTCAGCCTCTTGCTGGGCCTCGGTCTCATGGAGACCGGAGACGGTCAGGCCGGAGCCTGCAAGGTTGCGTGCCGCAGCCTCCAGGTGGGGCAGGAGCTCGGGGTCGACGCCGGTCTCCACCGAAGACGGCGTCGACGACCTCCTCCCGTGGCGCCCTCGGGGATGCCGAAGGCGGCACCGGGACTGGTTTGCTTTGGGGTCGTCGCCTGCGGGCACTGCGCCATCCTTTACTCGACGTGACGGTCTGGGCAGACGGGCACTCGTGCACCCGCCCCGTCTTAATCTAGCCGAGACGGCGCAGCCACCGCTCGCACGCCCAGGCGTGGGTCCACCTCCGCCCCTGACAGCCCTGGTGGCCACGACGTCGGTGCGGCGCAGCACGAGGCGCCGGTACAGAGCAGCAATCCTGTTTCAGACCTCCCCACACCTCACCCTGCATCGGATTCCGACCGCGGAATAGAAAGCCCAATGAGGGCATCCTTATGCTGGGGCGGGATTGTTTAAGGATTTCATCAGGGAACCTTATGCGGTGCAGGGGTGGACGCGGCTCGCATATACCCTGCTTGGGTCCTTGCTATGCGTTTGTCAGTGATTAGTTTGCGGATATCTGGGTGCTGTTCATGCTGCGTCGATGGCTGAGCTTGGACATGATGTGGTGGAGTGGATATCGACACCCACAAAGGTCGACCTGCTGAGCGACGGCCGTGCGCCGTTCTTCGAGCCCGAACTGGAAGAACTACTGGCTCGCAACGTGGACGCCGGACGTCTGACCTTCAACGAGAACTTCTCCGCCATTGAAGGCGCCCAGGTGCATTTCATTAGTGTGGGCACCCCACGGTCCGAGTCCGGGGCGGCGGACATGAGCTACGTCAACGTGGCGGTTGATTCCATGCTTCCGCACCTGGGGCGGTGCACCGCCGGCCCTGAGGTGGTCGCCGGCAAGTCCACGGTGCCCGTTGGCACAGCCTCCCGCCTGGCCCAGACGATCGAGCGGGCTGGGGCACTGCTGGTGTGGAATCCGGAGTTCCTGCGCGAGGGCTTCGCCGTGCAGGACACTCTGCGCCCCGACCGCATGGTCTACGGTCTGCCGGACGATCGCGGCTACCGCCGCCAGGGCGAAGGAGGTGATGGACGCTGTCTATGAACGGATCCTGGCCACCGGCACCCCGCGCCTGGTCATGGACTACGCGACTGCCGAGACTGGTCAAGATCAGCGCGAACGCGTTCCTGGCCACGAAGATCTCCTTCATTAACGCCATGTCCCAGGTCTGCGACGCCGCAGAGGCCAGCGTAACGGCTCTCGCCGAGGCGATCGGCATGGACGAGCGTATTGGCAGTCGTTTTCTACGCGCCGGTATCGGCTTCGGCGGAGGCTGCCTGCCAAGGACATCCGGGCGTTCCAGGCCCGCGCTGACGAGCTCGGCGTCGGCGACGCCCCGGCCTTCCTCGCCGAGGTCGACCGGGTGAATGAGACCATGCGCGCCGGGGTCGTTCCAGACGGCGAAGGAGCTTCTTAGTGACAACCTGGCCGGGGCCACGGTGACGGTGCTCGGGGCGGCCTTCAAGCCGGATAGCGACGATATGCGAACTCCCCGCCCTGGATCTTGCCACGGAGCTGTCGGGCCCGGCGAAGCGGGTGGTTGTGCACGATCCGGCCGCCGGCCCGATCCTTGCAAAAGCAGGAGGACCGCCCGTATGAGGTGGCCCTCCACGCAGTCTGCTCTGGAAGGCACGGACCTGATCATCGTTGGTACCGAGTGGCGGGAGTACCAGGACCTCAACCCTACCCAGGCGGCTGGCCTGGCACGTACCCGGTACGTGATTGACGGACGCAACTGCCTGGATGCGCAGGACTGGAAAGCGGCCGGCTGGATCTATCGCGGTATCGGCCGGCGATGAGCAGATCGATGGCTCAGACATTCTCAGTAGCGCGACGACGTTCCCAGGGGCTTATTCACTGAGCTTGTCGCGGTGACCATCGGTAGGGGCGGCGGCCGGTATCCACACTGCGGACACGAACGCCGCAGTAACGTCATAGCACAAACGAGAATCGCAGGATTCCAAGGTCTTCTCTGGGACACTTTGACTGCGGAGCCAGTCATATCCTACGCGCGGACACCGAGTCACTCCAGACACCGAAGGAGAACGGCAGATCCGACGACGGACCTCATGAATAAGCTCCCGGAGTGTGAACGACCCTCAGTGAGCCTCCTCGCGTGCAGGCGTGCACAACACGCCACTCCACAGCCCAAGAGGTCAGCGGATTGTCCCCGCTCGCGCGGGGTTTACACGTCCGCGTAGGTCTTGGTTCCCAGGCGGGACGGATCATCCCCGCTCGCGCGGGTTTACTGTACATGTGTGCGATGACGCGCATCACACGCAGGATCATCCCGCTCGCGCGGGGTTTACTGCGCCGTGGTCGCGTAGCCGAGCTCGTCGGCGGGATCATCCCGCTCGCGCGGGGTTTACAGCAATTCTGGCAGCTCACCCGGGCGGGCGGGGGGATCATCCCCGCTCGCGCGGGGTTTACCGCAACTCCACCTCGTTAATAGTGATCTTGAACGGATCATCCCCGCTCGCGCGGGGTTTACTGCATGTCTGCTGCGCACACGAAGATCGTGTCGGATCATCCCGCTCGCGCGGGGTTTGCTTCAATGAGGGCCCTCCGGTAACGGATCGACCCGGATCATCCCCCGCTCGCGCGGGTAGCCCCTTTGATAACAATCTTCTCTTGGCGCCATAGGTCGGATCATCCGCTCGCGCGGGGTTTACAGAGTGTTGTTGAAGACGCGGGTCTTCTTGACGGATCATCCCGCTCGCGCGGGGTTTACCAGCCAAGACTGTTAGAAGATACCGAGAGGTTGATCATCCGCTCGCGCGGGGTTTGACCCCCTGGGCGCCCGTCGTCGGCGTCTTGACGCTGGGGATCATCCCCGCTCGCGCGGGGTTTACATACCATCAAAATAGTTATCCAGTTTACCCACCGGATCATCCGCTCGCGCGGGGTTTTACGCTCGTGCTTCCCGTCGGGCGGGTTGGAACAGGATCATCCCGCTCGCGCGGGGTTTACCGAGGGTAGCAGGCTCAACTTGAGTCCATGGAGGATCATCCCCGCTCGCGCGGGGTTTACATCGAGAATCCTGCGGGACTCTACTCGAACTACGGATCATCCCCGCTCGCGCGGGGTTTACTCGGTCCGGTTCTCGGGGTCGAGGCCGTACTGCGGATCATCCCCGCTCGCGCGGGGTTTACCCTCACCGACGACGGCTATCAGCAGGCCAGCGGGATCATCCCCGCTCGCGCGGGGTTTACGTCGAAGCCCCTCGCCTCGAGCGGATCGCTCTCGGATCATCCCGCTCGCGCGGGTTTTACCTCCACAAGAACGTCGTGTGGGGCATCTTCCCCGGATCATCCCCGCTCGCGCGGGGTTTACTCGCCCCAGATCTTCGCTTTGGACTCCATGTGCGGATCATCCCCGCTCGCGCGGGGTTTACCCTCAGGATTTGGTGATTATCGCAACCCCTGAGGGATCATCCCGCTCGCGCGGGGTTTACTGGAGGAGACATGGGAAAGAATGCTGACCTCGGGATCATCCCCGCTCGCGCGGGGTTTACTCGCGAGGGAGACCCCAACTGTCTGTTTGGCGGACGGATCATCCCGCTCGCGCGGGGTTTACGTTGCTGACCCTGGGCGCACTTCAACGCAGGATCATCCCGCTCGCGCGGTTTACTGCTGTCCCCGAGGATCACGGACCGCATCTCGGGATCATCCCCGCTCGCGCGGGGTTTACTCGCAGGCGACTCGACGAGGGCCGGCCATCCTGACCGGATCATCCCCGCTCGCGCGGGGTTTACATAGCCATTCCGAAGGCGTGTATTTCAATCACGGATCATCTCGCTCGCGCGGGGTTTACCGCCATCCCAAAACTAGCCATCAATCTAGCTTACTCGGATCATCCGCTCGCGCGTTTACCGAGACATGGTACTGGAAGAACCCGCGGTGAGGGATCATCCCCGCTCGCGCGGGGTTTACTTCGGACAGAAGCGAGTCAAGTCCTACTCCGCGGGATCATCCCCGCTCGCGCGGGGTTTACGAGCCAGAACTCCCGTTTAATCCGCGAGTTCAGGGATCATCTCGCTCGCGCGGGTTTACGTTATACCGGGGCATGATGAGGTCCATCTTGAGGGGATCATCCCGGCTCGCGCGGGGTTTACGCCGCTTTGTAGGGCGCGTAGGTGTTTGCGGGCGGATCATCTCGCTCGCGCGGGGTTTACGGCGAACGTCAAGCGTCACTTCGCTGGCGGCGGCGGATCATCCCGCTCGCGCGGGGTTTACACGGTGCGGGATACGAACTATGAGCTGGCGCAAGGATCATCCCCGCTCGCGCGGGGTTTACACCTCATCCTCACCAATAACCAGGGTGCCGTTGGGATCATCCTCGCTCGCGCGGGGTTTACGTGTCACCACCTTGATGATTGCCAGCGCCGTGGGATCATCCCCGCTCGCGCGGGGTTTACTTGCCCTTGTGGACAGAACGATCGAGATCGACCGGATCATCCCCGCTCGCGCGGGGTTTACTACCCTGAGGGCAGCGCGACCGTTGACGGGCGAGGATCATCCCCGCTCGCGCGGGGTTTACGCGGCGCGGGCCGCGGCGTCGGCCTCGTGGACCGGATCATCCCCGCTCGCGCGGTTTTGGCGATCGCAGGCCCTCATGCCGATCATCTCGAGCTGGGATCATCCCGCTCGCGCGGGGTTTACCCTGACGCGTCTGGCCGAATCCAGGTGCAGGCGGGATCATCCCCGCTCGCGCGGGGTTTACCGTCAGGGCGTGACCGTGCAGGTGCAGGACGAGGGATCATCCCCGCTCGCGCGGGGTTTACACCTACCGGGGAACCGCGTACCCGCGTAGCACCGGATCATCCCCGCTCGCGCGGGGTTTACACTGCGGATCCCTGGGAATCCCAACGACGAGCCACTCACCAGACCGCGTTCACCTTCACTGCCGACCTAGCGCCCGCTCCGCAGAGTTCCGATAGCGCCGCCGTCGCGCAGCAATCGACCAGGCCTCCTTCGGAGGCTTGACGGCGCCGGGGATCGCCTGTGATCCCTCGATCTGCCGGTACGGGGTACGCATGACGAGGCACCCTTCGATATCGACCGGTTCACGCTCGTGCCCCAAAGAGGCGATCTCGAACCGCTGCTCGGATCGCACCGACCAGATCAGCAGTGCACGACCGTCCCCGATGTATGCGCGCACTAGCTCCCACAGCTGCTCTCGTACTCGAGCTGAAGATGCCCGACGAAGACCCGGGAGAGACCTCAACAACCAGCGGGTCATGGAACCCGCAGTGAGGCAGGGGCGGCGGACAGAAACCAGAACTACCATCCTCCTGCATCCTCTCCAGCGTAGTTCGCTCCCGCCGGCCACAGCACGCTGCTGGTAGTCCCACAAGGAGACGACGTTGACGCTCATGTCCTCCAGATCATCAACCTCAAGCAGGCGGTAGATATCTTTGACCGTCCGTTCGATGATCTTGAGCTCGAAGACCTTGTCCCGAACACGCCGTCGCGTGGTCCCGGTGAGGTCATCCATCCCCTCGGAGACGACGTCGAAGGCGATCGGTATCGTCGTTTCCGCCTTGTACAGGTCGGCGACGTCGTAGACGAAGGAGCGCTCGTGGCCCGTGTGAACGAAGCCGAGCCCCGGCGAGCACCCCAGAGAGACGATCACTCCGTGAACGACGCCGTACAGGGCTGCGTGCGCGGCTGAGAGCGCCTGGTTAATCGGATCCGATGCCTCGAAGTCATCAGGACGATAGTCGCGTCGGGTCCAGGGAACCCCAGTGCGTCTGGAGTTCTCGCGGTACACCTCGCGGACCCGAGCGCCTTCCCGGCCTCTGAGTTGCTGCATGGTGAGCCCGTCGACATCTTCGCCACTGAAGCGCATGCAGTACATCTCGCGCGCCACCCGCAGTCGCTTCTGGGGAGAGGAGACCCTGGCCGCTTGCTCCACCAGCAGACGGGTGGATGTCGCCAGCGATCGGCCATGCGCGTAGTAGCGCACGCCACGTTCACCGACCCAGACCGCCGTCGTCCCGCACTCGCCCAGCAGGCTCATCGCCTGGTGACTGACCGACGTTCCCGGACCGAGGAAGACCGCTACCAGAGAGGCAGCGGGGACGCGGATGGTGCCCTGGTCGTTGCGCGCGGTCAGGGCACCATCCTCCCGGTGCACCACGCAGTGCTCCAAGTAGAGGAAAGGACATCCGGTCCTGGACACGGGGCAGCGCCGTCACCGGAACCGGCAGCATTCTGACCATTGTCAGTCCTGTTTCACCCGGGCGAGCGTCATGAGCCCACAACCGTAGGCCTTGGACCGGCCGATCCCGGCGATGAGCGCGCGGCGCAGGGGCTCAGGATCAGTGACACGCAGAACGCCTTCGTAGACGGTGCGGTTGATGGTCACGCGGTCGCGTCCTTCACCTCCTGGTCGTCGCCGATTGAAAACAGGACGCTCCCGGTACGCGACCAAGACGGCCTCGTCAGTCCCCTCACCATCAGCATAGTCCACGGGTAGGAGCTCGAAGCCGAACCGTGGGACGCGGTCAATGAACCACTGTCGCTGCTGTTCAACGGTGACGTGTCCATAGCGTTGTCCGCGCACTCCCGGTCCCCGAGAGGCCGAGTAGGACGGGTTCGCCGCAAGGCGGAAGGCCCACAGCTGCCCGGCATCCAACGAGACGAGGAACGGCGAGTAGTCCAGGGTCCGCGCCTGGGTGCAGGCCGTCCCCGCCTCTGCGACGAGCTGAGAGCAGTCAGGTTCTAACGGCGACAGTATGTACAAGGCCGTTGTCACGCCTCGGTCGACCCGCCACAGGACGCGTCCAGGCCCGTTCCCGTCATGACCTCCGGTGGCGCTCATAACGACGGCGTGCATGGCCTGAGGCGACCCCAGATACTTGCGCGCCAGGCGGCGCTCCGGGGCCAGATCGATCTTCGTCAGAAACACTGGTTCGCCTCCTCCAGCGCAAGCATGGGATCATGCGCGTCCGCTTCAGGCACACCGACCTGCACCATGAGCCGTTCAACCTGGCGGAAGTCGTAGTCGCGGCGTCGCGGATCGAAGGAAACCGGTACATCACGACTGCCGCGGGCCGAGCCCCGCTCCCCTACGGGTACGGCCTCCTGGTCGATCAGCAGCTCCGCGTCGAAGACACGGCTGCGATGCCGTTTCTGGAACCACGGTGAAGCGAGCCAGGGCTCGGTCCGAAGCACATCGAGCAGCGACGCCTCCCGAAGGCCCAGGGACACGGGAAGCGTCGGCGGGCAGGAGCGCCTCCCGAGGTATAGCGGGAAAGCCGGATGGTGAAGCGCCTCGTCAATGCCCTCCAGGAGGGGACGATCACCTTCGATACCTGCGAGGAAGACGGCGTCGGCAAGGTAGTACCGGTCCGACAGGGGCATGGAGTCCTTGCCGTCGAGGGTGCGTGCCGTGTGGAAGTCCCTGATGACTCGACCGGGCTGGTCCTTGCGCACCCCGAACCGCAGGGACAAGAGGTCCTCGATCGGGTCCGTCCGGCGACGGCCGATTGCGGCCGACAGCATGCCGATGATGCCGCTCCTGGTCGGCGCGAGCTCGGTGGAGCGGACGGTGAAGCGAGATTCCCCCCCCCAGGCCTGCAAAGGTCCTGCGAGTCGCAGGAGGAGGACGGTCATCAGGCTCGCTCCTCACGGCTCGCTCGGGGAGCCACAACCTGACGGACCCGGTCGGGCAGGGTTGGCGAAGGACACGCGCTCACCGAGCGAGGAGACGGCGTCTGAGTCCCTTGAGGGCAACGACGAAACTGCTCAGCGGCGTCACCCCGTAGTTCTTCTCGATCGTCTCGGCGTACTGAGCGAGCGCCTCCACTGAACGGTCGACGTAACCGGTGCCGGAGGCCTCCGGCACCGGTTCCTCGAAGGCACCGACGAGGGAAACAGGTTGGTCGTCACGGATAGAAACAACGATGGTTTCCGGGAGGGTCCGGTTGGCGAACGTGTTCTGCTTGCCGGTGGGCATGGATAGGCAGAAACCCTTGATGAAGACCTCCAGCGCTCGCAGTGCCGCGTCGCCGTCCCCGAGGTTCTCGACCAGCATGTCGAGATTGACGGTGGCATAGCGGTACATGGTGGCCGAGGAGAACTCGACCGTGCCCATCATGCCGGCGCCGGCGTCCTCCTCCTCTGATCGGCTCTTCTCATCGTCGACGGCGGTGAAGAAGTCGTACTCGTTCTCAGCTGCGTGCGTGGAGATGGCATGGGCCACCTGGCAGGCGGCATCAACGTTGAGGTCGGTGTCATCGGCGACCATGCGTCCAAACAGTGCGATATCGACGGCGTGCGCCTCCTTGAAGATCTTCTTGACTGCCTTGGCGTCGAGCGCCTCACCGTCGCGGACCGAGGTAACGGCCAGCTCAGCCAGGCGCGCGATCTGGCTGGTGGACAGGAACAGGAGGTAGCCGGACTCCTGAGGCCCATCCTTCTTGCCGCGCGGAGGTGAGAGCTTGATCTTAGCCGCCTTGAACACGCCCTCGGCGAGTGCGGCGGCGTTCTCCGCGAGTTCAGGCGCATCCTTCTCAATTGCCGCGGCCAGCACCTCGACGACTCGCTTCGTGCGTACGCCGACGTCATCGGCGTCCAACAGGTCATTGAAGTACAGGCGCGTTGCTCGTTTCCAGGACTGGCTGGAGACCCGCAGACGGCGGACGCCGCCGTAAACAGCGGATTTGGGTGAGCCCGAGTCGTCCCGGTTGACGCAGGAGGGCGGAAGGTTCTGGATGATGTGAATATCGATGTAGGTGCTCATTGTCAGTTCTCCGGGGTTGACGCGGTTGTCGTTGAGTTGGTCGCAGATGCCGGGGTGGCATCGTCGAAAGAAGGCTAGGGATTCGGCAGATAGGAACTGGTACTCCCTTGACCAGGTCAGGCGAACCCTTCTGGCTCCGCCCGGTTGCTGGAAGTGGAGGATGTCGTCTGCGAGCATGGCGTGATCCAAGGTGATGCTCCGGGCTCGGAGCAGCGAGATGAAGCCCCGCAGGTGATGGCGCAGCTCGGTGACGGTCGTCGAGGTGACCAGGGCGTTGAAGCGCGCCCGGGCCGAAGGGTTCTCGTCGTCCGGTGGACCGATCAGGCTGCGGGCGGCATGGCCGAGCCCTCTTCCGGGCACGAACATGGGTTCGGTCCGTGACTGCTGGTGCACGGCATAGAGCGTCATGGCGGTATGGACGGCGGTCTCCTCCCACGTAGGGGCGTCACCCGCATAGTCGGGAACGTGGACGCTCGTGAGCTCCCAGATCTCGGGGAGCTCACCGGGAGGCCTGTTCGCGCCCTTGCGCAGAGCGGCCAACTCACCGCGTGCTCGAGCCTCATTGCGCCGATAGCGGGCTTGCAGGCCCTCCTGCCTCTTCGTTCCGCCAATGCGCTGGTCGACGAGGCGGCCGGCATTCTCCTCCAGCCGCGGGCGGTAAGGCCGCTGGCGCGCTCCGGGCAGTACTGCTTCTGCAGGGTTGGCGTGTGTACTGGTATCCGACACAGTCATGCCGGTGTCCTTTCTTCATTCTCATTGTTCTCAGCACTGCTGTCTTGCTGTGCAGGTGCTGGTACGGCCACGTTCAGAGCACGGCGGAAGAAGAACAACGCCTTGCCGACGTCCATCCGCCCCTTTCCCTCTCCACGCCCGGCGAAGGCGGTATCAGGCACGGCGGATGCCAGCGCTTCCTGCTGTCCCCATGCCTCGGGCGCAGCAGCCTGCGCCACTGGTCGCGAGCCCTGATCGGGTCCGCTTCGTCCAGGGAGGCGAGCCATCGGGGGAAACGCTCATCAATGACCTGGTAGAAGGCGGCACCGGCGTGCTCGCGCGCAGCCGACGCCGTATCCGGGCTCCCACCGCGAGCGCGGTCCAGGTTCCCGGCCAGGTTCCGCAGTGCGGAGGCGGCATGCTCCGTCTCCTCCATGGCGTCGTGCACAACGGCGAGCAGTCGCGTGTTCTCGGGATCGAGTAGGCCGGCGGGCGGGGAAGGACATCGTCAACGAGCTCGGTGACGACCGCCTCCTGGGATCCGTACTCGATGCCGACGGCATGTAAAGGAATGAGACCACCTGCAGGCACGATTCTGCGGCGCATGAGCTCCTGATAGAAGGAGACGACACCGGGAGAACGGTATCGTGTCACTTCCCCTGCGCCTTTTACCGTGACCTTCGGACTCAGCTGAGCCACGACGGTCGACAGCCCCGCCAGAATGCTCTGTCCGTCGGCAACTTGCGGGCATGTAGACGGGCGCTTTTGAACTTCTTGGTCTGAGGTTCGGAGTACCGCCATGCGGTCATCGGCTCCACCAGATACCGGTTCTGAGGTGTTGCCTTGTCTCCGTTGCCCAGGAACAGGCTGGTGACGCCCGCGTCGTCGCCGTGCAGCAGTGCGCGGCGCGTCTGCCACGTATAGCAGGAAACAGGTCCCGTAGGTTTCCAGGTCGTGGGAACCCGCCGGACCGTCATTCTCGTGCTCCCACGGAGCAAGATCCTGCTCCGGGTCGACGTCCACTAGATCGGGGAGGTTCTTACAGACAACCGTGTTGAGAAGCAGTGTCCTCTCCAGGCTCTCGCCCACGACGGTCACAGTGCCGATCTGCCCCGTCCATCCAGGTCCGATCGGATATCCCTTCCCTCCTTTGACCTGCGGATCACCGACGGCTCCAGTGCGGATACCGGACGGGTCGAAGGCATGAACGTGCACCAGCCATCTGGCTGCCTCCGCCCAGCCGATGGACTCCAATCCTTGAGCCATACGAGTCGTGAAGAAGGGGTTACCGTTGGGAACGTCCGCAATGAGGGACTCCAACCCCGAAGTCTTGCCTGATGCCGCATGGATGCCCGCAACCTGGAAGAAGGGACGGTCCGGGTCGCGCAGGTCGAAGCGCTCCCGGTAGCGCTCGAGATAGTCGATGACGTCCCGCCCCAGGTGCTCGGGCTCCTCCCAGTACTCCCTCCAGGTGTCCAGGTCCTCTGGCCCATCCATGGCGCGGTGGCAGATGGCCAGCAGCAGGCGCAGGATGGCCACGTCCTGGCTGGCGATCTCTCCGTGGATCCCGGCGATGTCCGTCGCCTCCCGGAACAGGGTGAGGAGGGAGACCTCATCGGGGGCTCCGTCGAGCCGGGTCACCCGGATCCAGGGCTCGTCGAGAAGATTGAAACGCTGCGTCATTCTGATTGGACCTCCTTGAGCCCGGTGGATGGGGAGTACTCGAGTACGGTGTCGGCCAGCTGCGCCCGACCCTCATCCAGAAGAAGGAAGAGCTGTCCTCGGAGCTGCGGATCATCCTGCCAGGCGGGTACGACACGTATTTCCAGCTCATCGATGACCTGGTCGATCCGGTGCGGATTGCTCAGGCGCGGAGGCAACCTCACGGCGGACAGCGCCATGGCGCGGGCTGTCTTCTTGTCCGGTGCGCGGTCTGTGGGGATCATGGCTCCTGGAGCCTCCGGCGCGGATGGCAGGGTGCGCAGCTCCTCCTGACCGCCTTCCCGTTGCAGGTCCAGGAGGATGACCTCAGGGAGTCCTCGCCGTCGCGGACCTGGGCGCGTCCGCTCTCCCTCGTTGTCGGAGGCCGTCACGTGCAGCCAGCTGATCAGGGAGGCACTCTTCCCTCTCCGCTCGGGCTCATTCAGGAGGAATCCCTGAGCCGCCTCATGCTTCGCACGGTTGCTCGTCGCGTATTTCTCTCGAGCTCGGTCGACGGCCTCCCTGCCACGACAGCGGCACTGGGGCATCGGGACCGTAGACGGCCTCGATGAGGTCGTGGACATCGTCGGGAACCGTGACGACGCCGGGGCCGTCGATCACCCGGTCCAGTGCGGCCGCGCTCATGAGCATGTCCTGCTCGCCGTAGATCGCCTTGGCCCCCGGTTCCAACGAGGGCTCGGGGGACGACGTCGACGGCAGCCAGTCGATGTGGCAGACGGGCTCGGCAAGTCGGGGCGGCCGCTGCCGCTGGTGACGGTGCAGGCGTCCCATGCGCTGGAGGACCAGGTCGATGGGTGCGAGGTCGGTGACGAGCAGGTCGAAATCGACGTCGAGGGACTGCTCGACGACCTGGGTGGCGACGACGATGGCTCTGTACGGGCGCTTTCCAGCCTTGCGCGGAGGACCGAAGCGGTTGAGAAGATCCTTGTCCTTGGCGAGCCGGTCGCCGATCGTGAACCGGGCGTGGTTGAGACTGACATCCTCTCCGAAGTGCTCGCGCAGCCGCTCATAGGTCTCCTGGGCGCGCCGCACCGTATTGCGGACCACCAGCGCGCAGCCGCCGTCGACGAGGGCCTCCTCCAAGAGCGGGATCAGAGCATCCTTCGTGAGCCGTCTGATCCGGACTGTGCTGCGTCGTCCCGACGCGGTCGGGACGACCTCGGTGCGATCCTCACCAGCCGTGACCAGGCAGGGGAAGGGAGTGTGCACGTTCTCGGGGGCGGGACGACGGTGGACGCGCTCCCCCGTTGCCAGGCGCAGGCCCCGTCGGTAGGCGTCGACCATGGCGGAGCAGCGGGCCTCGGACAGTGTGGCCGACAGGAGCACCACCGGCACCCCGTAGGCTGCGAGCCAGGTCAGGACCCGGTCCAGGTAGACGTTCATGTACGTGGAATAGGAGTGCACCTCGTCGACGATGACGACCTTGCGGGACAGTCCCAGGTGTCGCATGGCCAGGTGCGGGGAACGCATTGCCCCGAACAGCAGGTGGTCCACGGTGGTGACGACGAAGTCCGACAGCATCGACTTCTTGCGCCCGTTGAACCAGGCCAGGATCGCCAGGTCGGCTCTGCGGCCGTCCTCGGAGTCTGCGGCACGGCCCGTTCGAGCCTCTTCCTCATCCCGTCCGATCCCGATAGGGCGTGGGGTCTCGCCGGTCGAGTCGTTAAGCGACCCGAGGAGCCGGTCGCGGATCTCGTAACCGCGGCGTCGCAGAAGCTGCGCCTCCTTGTTGAGTCGAGACCGTCCGTGCAGGAGCTGAGCTGCGAACTCCGACGGCGCCCCCTCGTCGGCGTAGGCCTCCTCAATGCTCTCCAGCCAGTCGAGCTCGCGGGAGAACATGGCATCCGTCGTCGCCTGGGTGGGGAGGGCGAAGAGGATTCCGGAACGGCGAGTGCGGGCAACGAGCACCTCTGCGGCCATAAGGGCGGCCTCGGTCTTCCCTCCTCCCGTGGACTCCTGGACGATGAGCATGCCCGGCAGGCCCATAGAGCGGGCGGCCTGGAGTGTGCGCGCCTGGACGTCGGTGGCACGGACACCGTCGGGCAGGCTGGAAGCGACTGGTGAGCAGATAATCGGGGCCGGCGCCATCATCGTGAGGATGCCATGGCGCAGGGATCTCCAGACGCGACAGGCCAGTGGCCGCACGAAGGGCATGGGCGTCGGGCGCGAGCAGGCGCGCACCATCGTCCTCGAGTGACAGCAGCGGGAAACTAGGCTTCGGTCGAGGCGATCCAGTCCGAGACGATGAGCAGTCCCGAGAGCTCCACGAGGAAGGGCTGAGACCACCTGCGCTGCCCCCAGTGAGGGAGAAGAGCCGCAGCGTCGGTGCGTCGTGTGACGAGCTCGAGGAGCTCGAGGCGGGTTGTGCCCCAGGTCTCATCCTCTCCCAGGAGGTGCTCGTGCCCGTAGTAGTCGCTGGTGAGAGCCGCCGAGGTGGGCGGAATACCGTGGTGCGCCCCGACGACGGAGGCCAGAGCTCGGCGGGTTCGAGATCCCAACCGTGCTCATCCATGAACCACTTCTCCAGGATCACGTGTCCAGCCAGGGCATGCGGAACCTTGCGCCGCTCGAGAGGATCCACCGGTTCGTGGATCAGCCCTGCCTCCTTCATGCGGTCGTCAGGGGCCGGGACCCGTACAGAGAAGGCCGGGGTGCACTTGCCGATGTCGTGGACGCCGGCGATCCAGGATGTGAGCAGGCAGAACTCCTCCACCGGGGTCAGTCCTGAGTCGGAGCTCGCGAACTCGCGCTCGATGAGTCCGCGGATGGTGGGAGCCAACCAGTATCTGGCGAGGTGCTCGGCCACTGCTGCGGCGTCAAGCAGATGCAGCCAGAGGGGAGCCAGTGACGGCTCTCAGGGTCGTAGCCGAGTGGCCCCATATGGATCGGACTTGCGCCGAGAGCGTCACAGGGATCTCCTTCGTTGGAGGGTGAAGCCGAATGGACCTCGACACTGAGGTTCGTCCGCAGGGGAATTTGAAGTGTTTCAGCGGAAGCCGCATGCTGTCGCACAGTAGTGACAGCCTACCCCTAAGACACTCGGATCATTCAATCAAAAGGAGCATCAGGGGCCGAGTTTCCACGGATGATAGTAGCACGCACACCACTCGTCATAAAAACTGCGAAGCAGCGGACTACCTGACACTCAAGACCCTCGGTGGGCGATCGATGAAGCGGTTTTAACCGGTACGGTTAATTTTCTACCGCACTGTCGCTGGCGATGTATTTCGATGCACGTCAAGAATTCTGGTGACTAGACTGTACAGTGGGGCCGGCAACCCGATTCACTCGGGTCTGCCGGCCCCACTCGTAGTCGAGACTCGGGTCCCGATCAAGCCTCGCCCGTCTCCGCGGCCTTCTCGGTGACCTTCTCGACCGTGGCAGTGGGCTCCTTGACACCGGGGACGGCGACGAAGGACGCATCCACACAGCCGACCTCGCCCTTGACCAGGTCCAGGTGGGCGCCGGTCCAGGCGCCCTTGTCCTCGGGGACGGTCAGCTCCAGGCGGATACGGTCGCCCACGTGCAGGCCGGCGACCTTGCGCTCGTCCTGGACCAGGCGCACCAGGTCGCGGGCCCAGCCCTCGGCCTCCAGGGCGTCGTCGAGGGCGGTGTCCAGGACCACGAAGGCTCCCGAGGGCAGCATGGTGGCCGCCAGGGAGTCGTCGTCCACCTCGATGCGGGTGGTCAGCGTGAAGGCGCTGTCCTCCGCCTCAGGACCACGGGGTGGCGTCAAGCAGGACATCGTCGAAGCGCACGTCTCCGTCCTCGGTGAGCTCCCACTCCCCGCCTTGACGGCGGCGAAGAGTCGGGAGGTGAGCTTGCGGACCTCGGGGCTGAAGGCGCGCGGATTGAGCGTCAGGTCCGTCCTGGCCTCGTATCCGGCGGACTCGGCGTCCAGGACCCGCACCTCCCTTGACGTTGACCTCCTCGGCGACGAGCTCCTTGAAAGGAGCCCAGCCCGGCAGGGTCGGCCGTGGCGATGGTCAGGCTGCGCAGCGGCTGGCGCACACGCAGCTTCTCGGCCTTGCGCAGGCTCAGGGCCGCAGAGACCGCCGCACGAGCCTCGTCCATGGCGGTCACGAGCTCGGCGTCGGCGACATGGACCGGCAGCACCGGCCAGTCGGTCAGGTGCACGGAGCGTCCGCCGGTCAGGCCGCGCCAGATCTCCTCGCTCACCAGTGGCGCCAGCGGGGCCATGACCTCGGTGAGCACCCGCAGCACCGTGGCCAGGGGTGTCGAAGGCGGCCGTCTCGCCGTCGGTGAAGCGCTGACGCGAGGTGCGCAGGTACCAGTTGGTGAGTACGTCGAGGAAGTCACGGATCGTGGCACAGGCCCCGGTGATGTCGTAGCCGTCCATCTGGGCGGCCACGGTATCGGCCAGGTCCTTGGTGCGGGCCAGGACGTAACGGTCCATGACGTGCAGGCCGCCCCGCTTGGCGAACAGGCCCGAATCGTCGAGATCGACGCCGTCGGTGACGTAGCCGGTCTCCCCCACCTGCCCCGCGTAGAGCGCGAAGAAGTACCAGGTGTTCCACAGTGGCAGCACCACCTGGCGGACGGTGTCGCGGATGGCCTTGTCGGTGACCACGAGGTTGCCGCCACGCATGACCGGTGCTGAGAGCAGGAACCAGCGCATGGCGTCGGCCCCGTCGCGGTCGAAGACCATGGAGACGTCCGGGTAGTTGCGCAGTGACTTGCTCATCTTCGCCCCGTCGTTGCCCAGGAGGATGCCGTGGGAGACGCAGGAGGTGAAGGCGGGACGGTCGAACAGGGCCGTGGCCAGCACGTGGAGGGTGTAGAACCAGCCGCGGGTCTGGCCGATGCTACTCACAATGAAGTCACCGGGTAATGCGACTCGAACCACTCGACGTTCTCGAAGGGTAGTGCACCTGGGCGAAGGGCATCGACCCGGACTCGAACCAGCAGTCCAGGACGTCGGGGATGCGGCGCATCATCGACTTGCCAGTGGGGTCGTCGGGGTTGGGCCGCACAAGGGTATCGATGAAGGGCCGGTGCAGGTCGGTGACCTCGACGCCGAAGTCGCGCTCGAGCTCGGCGTAGGAGCCGTAGACGTCGGTGCGCGGGTAGTCGGGGTTGTCGCTGACCCACACCGGGATGGGGGCGCCCCAGAAACGGTTGCGGGAGATCGACCAGTCGCGCGCGTTCGCCAGCCACTTGCCGAAGATGCCGTCCTTGATGTGGCCGGGGTACCAGTCGATGTCCTGGTTGAGCTCGACCATGCGGTCGCGGATCGCCGAGACGCGCACGAACCAGGAGGAGACCGCCTTGTAGATGAGCGGCTTGCGGCAGCGCCAGCAGTGCGGGTAGGAGTGCACGTAGGGAGGCCTGGCGCACCAGGACGGCGCGCCGGCTCTCATCGCGGCGGGTCAGGGGACCGGTGCCGTCGCGCAGGTCGGCGACGATGGGCTTGTTGGCCTCGAAGACCTGCAGCCCGGCGTAGTCGCGTATCTCCTCGGTCAGGCAGCCGCCGTCGTCGACGGGGACAACGGTCTCGATGCCGGCCCCGGAGCAGGCGATCATGTCGTCCTCACCGAAGGCGGAGGCCATGTGGACCAGTCCGGTTCCGTCGGAGGCGGTGACGAAGTCGGCGGCGATGATCGTCCAGGCGTTCGGTCCGGGCGCGGCGCCCTCGGCCCGGTGGGCATCGTCGTCGAAGTAGTCGAAGATCGGGTGGTAGCGCCGCCCCACCAGGTCCGCCCCTGTGTAGGGTGGCCAGCTCCTGCGGCTCCTCGCCGAGCTCGCGGACATAGGGAGCCCAGGAGGTCACGCGCCATGACGACGTCCTGGCCGGCGACCGGCGAGTCGAGGTCCTCATCGACATGGACGGTCACGTACTCGACGTCGGGCCCCACGGCGATGGCCACGTTGGAGGGCAACGTCCAGGGCGTGGTGGTCCAGATGAGGACCAGCTCAGGGGCGCTCGGCGCCCTGGCGCAGAGACTCCTCCAGGCGCAGGCCCACTGTGACCGTGTTGTCCTGGCGGTCCTGGTAGACGTCGTCGTCCATCTTGAGCTCGTGGTTGCTCAAGGGGGTGCGGTCGTGCCAGCAGTAGGGCAGGACGCGGTAGCCCTGGTAGGCCAGTCCCTTGTCCCACAGCTGCTTGAAGGCCCACAGAACCGACTCCATGTAGTCCGGGTCGAGGGTCTTGTAGTCGTTGTCGAAGTCGACCCAGCGGGCCTGGCGGGTGACGTAGTCCTCCCACTCCTTGGTGTAGCGCAGGACGGAGGTGCGGCACTCCTCGTTGAACTTCTCGATGCCGATGCCGCCGGGGCGGGTGATCTCGGTGACGTCGTCGATGCCGAGCAGGCGCTGGGCCTCGAGCTCGGCGGGCAGGCCGTGGGTGTCCCAGCCGAAGCGGCGCTCGACACGCTTGCCGCGCTGGGTCTGGTAGCGCCCGACGGCGTCCTTGACGTATCCGGTCAGCAGGTGGCCGTAGTGGGGCAGGCCGTTGGCGAGGGCGGGCCGTCGTGAAGACGAACTCGTCGCAGGGCTCGCCGCGGTTGTCGATGGAGGCCTGGAAGGTGCCGTCGGCCTTCCAGTAGGCCAGGACGTCCTCCTCAATGGCGGGGAAGGAGGGCGAGGGTCGATCCGCTCCCCCGGCCGGTGCAGGGGGTAGAAGGCGGCGCCGGTCGGCTCGCTGCCGCCGGCGGTGGTGCTGTCAGCCATCTTCTCAACCATCGCGGTGTGCTCTCGTCTCACTCGTTCCTGCCGCCCCGGGCGGGTGCCCGGGACCTGACGAGGGACGACGACGGCTCCCGGCCGGGACTGGCGTCCGGCTGGCGCCGCACCGCGGTACCACCTCGCTTGCCGTGCCGCGCGCCCCGACCGGGACGACCTGCACGACCGCTTCGTTTCCAGCTGTGACGGGCTGTCCCGTCCGGTTCTACTGAGGGCCGGCGACGGCGCAGGTGCGCCGGCTGGTCCCGGTTCTTCCGGAGGCTCACCGGTGATGGCCGGGTCGACGCCTTTGCTCCGGGGAGTGTAGTGGGCGGTGCACCACCGGGGCCCAGTTCGCGCCAGGCCTCAACGGCGTCGTCCTCCCACACCCGGCGGTGGAATGAGACGCCTCGTGGCCGGGCAGTGATCCGCCTGGTCCCACCCGATCTAGCCGACTGTGTTGAGCTCCTCGAGGGCCTCCTCGGGAGGGTGAAGCAGGGTGGCCTCGACCGCCTCAGCGAGCTGGGCGACGCTGCTGACGCCCACGATCGGGGTGATGGCCGGCTGTTGAGCGTTGAGGAGGGCCAGGACGATCTGACTCGGTTTCATGGCCAGCCTGTCCGCCCACTCTCGCAGCACCGCAAGCCGGCCGTGGGTTCCCGGGTGCTCGTAGGCCTTGGGAAGCGGACGCTCCGGGTGCTCGTAGGCGCCGGTGAGCAGCGGCGTGTAGGCCCACAGGTCCAGCCCGCAGCGTTCGGCGAGGTCCTTGCTCTCGATGGTCATCATCCGTGGGTGGTCCTCGCCCTCCACCTGGACGTCGGGCCTGGGGTGAAGATAGGACTCCCGCAGCTGGAGGGCACTGAAGCGGGCCGCGCCCCGCTGCTGTGCGTGGACGTTGGCCGCTGCGGCGTACCAGGCCGGGTGGTTGGACAGGCCGATCCGTGTGGCCAGCCCTTGATCCACCAGCTCACCGAAGGTCTCGGCAACATCCGAGACCGGCTGCTCTCGGTCCTCCATATGGGCCCAGTACAGATCGACGCTCTCCGTCTGCAGCCGCTGCAGGCTGTCCCGGATGGCCCGGTTGACGGTGTCTCTTGCCGAGGCCTTCCACGGCGTCCGGGAAGCCATGGGGACGGGTCGGCTCCGCACCCGCCTTGGTACTGAGTCGTACCTGGTCACGTGCCCCGCGGTCGGCGAGCCACTGGCCGATGACGGTCTCGCTCTGGCCACCGAGACCGGTCTCGGAGCCCCAGAACGCGTAGCAGTTGGCGGTGTCGATCCACACTCCGCCGAGATCCAGGTAGGCGTCGAGGATCTCCCCGGGACTGGGCCGTGGGCAGGCGGGTTCCGAAGTGCATGGTGCCCAGCGCCATTCGAGGGTGTGCGTCAGCCATCGAGGTACTCCTTCGTGCTCCATCACGATGATCGGTGCGAGACGTACCAGCGACCGTAGCCGAGCCCGCAGTTCTCAACAAGATCGTCAGGGGCAACGCGGCCGCCGTTGCCCCTGAGGAGAATGTTGTGCTCCCGGTAGCGGCGCCCCTCAGCCCTCCGAGCTCTCGGTGGCGTCCTGCTGCTGGAGGACACCCGAGGAGCCCGAGCCTCCCTGCTGGCTGCCCTCGCCTGAGCCGGAGCCACCGGGCGCATCGCCGTTGGGCGTGGTCGGCCGGCACCTCTGGATCCTCCTCCCGTACCGCCCTGGCCGTTCTGACCGCCGGGGCCGCCACCGGGCATCTGTCCACCAGGACCACCCTGGCCTCCGGGACCTCCCTTGCCCGGCCGGGTCCGCCCAGGCCGCCACCGGGCACGCCCTGCCCGTTGCCGGAGTCCTGCTGAGCGCGGCTGCCGGTACCGTCACGGCTGTCACTGCTGAGCAGCTCATTGGTCCCCAACCGGCCGCGAACGAGCCCGCCAGCAGCGCCACCCCGGCTGCACCCACGACGATGCGCCGGCGGTACCAGGGGCCCGCGCACCTCAGTCCGAGCCTTCTTGGCGGCCGACGACGAAGATGCGACAACACCGATGGTCGCGGCGTTCTGAGCATCCGGTGACACCCACGCCCCTCCCAGCTTCGTCTCAGCAGTGCTGCTGCCGGCAGCCGCTGCCCGAGCAGCACCGGCCGAGGCGTCTGCAGCCGTGTCACCGGAACGATCCACAGGGAGTGCGCGGATGCGTCAGCGGCAGCATCGGTGCTCCGGATGGGGAGGCTCTCCGTGGCCGCGTCGCGACGGGATCCCTCAGGTCGTCACCAACGGAGGAGAGTGCTTGCTCATGGATATCCTTTCGGTCTGGTTACCGGCCCGACCGGGACTGGGACACGACCTTAGGGAATCCCTACTGTGCTCGCGACAGGTCAGACCTGTGAGCCACCTATGTCCGGCGGCGTCCGACCGGCAGCCGACGCACCGCCTCCCTACTGCACACGGGCAACGAGTGTGTTGGAGGCCTGGGCCCGCGGCCGCACCACCATGGAGTCGATGTTGACGTGGGCGGGCAGCTCCAGCGTCCAGGCGATGCAGGCGGCGACGTCGTCGGCGCTCAGCGGCTCGGCGACGCCGGCGTAGACCTTCGCGGCCGCCTCCGCGTCCCCGTGGAGACGGTTGAGGGAGAAACTCCTCAGTGGACACCATGCCGGGCGCGATCTCGATGACGCGCACCGGCTCGCCCACCAGCTCCAGGCGCAGGGTGTTGGCGATGATCCGCTCGGCGTGCTTGGCCGCCACGTAGCCGCCGCCACCGGGGTAGGTGTCGTGGGCGGCGGTGGAGGTGAGGAATACCAGGTCCCCACCCCGCTCACGCATACCGGGGAGGAAGGCCTGGCTCACGCGCAGCGCCGCGAGCACGTTGCGCTCGTACATCGTGGCCCACTCCTGAGCCTTCCCTCGGCGACCGGGTCGACTCCCAGGGCGCCGCCGGCGTTGTTGACGACGGCGTCCACGAGGGCCGCCCGCAAGCGCCTCGTGGGCCAGTCGCTCGACGTCGTCCGGCTCCTGGAGGTCTGCGGCCACCCAGGTGCAGCCGGTCTCGGCGGCCAGGGGCCTCGAGCCGCTCCACCCGCCGCGCGGTGGCGATAACCTCCCAGCCGTGGCTGCGCAGCAGCCGGACGGTGGCGGCGCCGGATGCCGGTGGAGGCCCCGGTGACCAGAGCACGGCGGGAAGACGGGAGGCTGTTGGTGAGGTCGTGTGGTTCTCGCTCATTGTTCCACGATACGTCCCCGTCACGCCGGCCTGGCACAATCGGCCCCGGTTCGGTGGGGCCCGCCCAGCCCGGCCGAACTGCACAACCCGGTACCCCATCGGAAGGCCCCTAGTGAACGCCGTCATCCTCGCCGTCCTGGTCATGCCTCGTCCTGGCGATGCTGCGCGTCCATGTGGTGCTCTCACTGTTCGTTGGCGCGCTCGTGGGCGGCCTGACCGCCGGCCTGGGCATCAGCGAGACCATGGTGGCCTTCCAGGACGGTCTGGCTGACGGCGCCAAGATCGCCCTGTCCTACGCCCCTGCTGGGGCCTTCGCCATGGCGGTCGCGCACTCGGGCCTGCCCCAGCTGCTGGCGAACTGGCTCATCGCCAGGATCGAGACCGAGGACGAGTCCGCCTCCCGCAAGGCCATTCGCATGACGACCATGCTGGTGCTGGGCGGTCTAACCGTCATGGCGATCATGAGCCAGAACCTCATCCCGGTCCACATCGCCTTCATCCCGCTAGTGGTCCCGCCGCTGCTCATCGTCATGAGTCGCCTGCAGCTGGACCGCCGCGCAGTGGCCTGCGCCATCACCTTCGGCCTGGTGACCACCTACATGTTCCTGCCCTTGGGCTTCGGGCGGGTCTTCCTCCACGACATCCTCTACGCCAACATCAAGGACGCCGGCCTGGACGTCTCCCACGTCTCAGCCACCCAGGCCATGGGGATCCCGGCGCTGGGCATGATCGTGGGCCTGCTCATCGCCGTATTCGTCACCCTACCTGCAAGCCCCGCACCTACCGGATCGACACCGGCAGCGACTCGGGCGAGGAGATCTCCGGCCCGGTCGAGGTGGACCGCCGCAAGGTGGCGATCGCACTGGTCGCCGTCGTCGCCTGCTTCGCGGTGCAGACCTTCCTGACCTGGACGGAGTCCAAGGCCGATCCGCTCCCTGGTCGGGGCGCCCTGGGCCTCCTGTTGTTCATGGCCACCCGGGTCGTCACCATCGCCGAGGCCGACGACGTCTTCACCGGAGGTATGCGGATGATGGCTCTCATCGGGCTCATCATGATCACGGCGCAGGGCTTCGCCGCCGTCCTGAAGGAGACCAAGCAGATCGAGCCGCTAGTGAAGTCGGCGACCTCCCTGTTCGCCGGGTCCAAGCCCGCCGCAGCCTTCGTCATGCTGCTCGTGGGCCTCATCGTGACGATGGGGATCGGCTCATCCTTCTCCACCCCTGCCGATCATCTCGGCGATCTACGTGCCACTGTGCCTGTCACTGGGTTTCTCACCGGTGGCCACGGTCTCCCTCATCGGGACCGCCGGAGCGCTGGGGGACGCCGGCTCACCTGCGTCGGACTCCACACTGGGCCCCACGGCCGGGCTCAACGCGGACGGTCAGCACGACCACATGCGCGACTCGGTCATCCCGACCTTCCTGCACTTCAACATCCCGCTGCTCATCGCCGGGTGGATCGCTGCCATGGCGCTCTGAGGCCCCGGGGCATCGCGCCACGAACCAACCGACTCCCCGGAAGTCGTTCCGCCCGTTGCACCGGCGCGGTACCGTGTTGGCCTCACATCGCAGACGAGCAGGAGGCCCTCATGCGGATCGGTTTCATCGGTGCCGGTAACATGGTCAGTGCGATCGTGCGGAGGGGCGGTGGCCGCGGGAACACCCGCCGGGCACCTCCTGCTCACCAGCAAGCACGGTTCCGCCGAGCGCCCGGCGGCCCAGGTGGGGCCGTCCACGCCCGACGCCGCCGACCTGGTCTCACGCAGTGACATCCTCATCCTGGGGGTCAAGCCCCTACGTCATCCCCAGCGTGCTCACCAGGCTCTCCGAGGCCATCGGCCGCAGCAAGCCTCTGGTGGTCTCCATCGCAGCCGGCCTGACGCTGGAGCGCCTCGAGTCGATGCTGCCCGAGGGTACCGGGTGGTGCGCACGATGCCGAACATGGCAGCGGCGGTGGGCGAGTCCATGACGGCACTGGCCCCGGGGAGCAGCACCGGCGCCCACGACCTGGAGACGGTGCGCACCTCATGGAGACGATCGGACGGACCGTCATCCTGGAGGAGAAGGACCTCTCCGCCTTCATCGGCCTGGCGGGGTCCCTCCCCCGCCCTGGTGTGCGCCTTCGTCGACGCTTTGGCCCGCGCCGGCGTCATGCGGGCGGCCTCCCCAGGGCCCTGGCCGTCCAGATCGTGGCCCAGGCCGTCCTGGGGACTGCCCGAACCGTGCAGACCGAGGCCCAGCGCACCGCCGAGGGCGGGCACGGGCGCACCCCGGCCGACCTCATCGACGCGGTCTGCTCCCCCGGCGGCACGTCGGTGGCCGGCATGGTGGCCCTGGAGCGCGCCGGTTTCTCCGACGCCGTCATACGCGCCTTCGAGGCCATCGTCGAACGGGACCGTGAGCTGGGCGCATAGCCGCGAGCGCGCTCGGGCACCCACTCGCCAGCAGGGGTGCGTGTCACGCCGAGCAACCTTTTTCATTGTTCTACAAGGAAAAGGTCACCTTGACGACGACGGCGTGAGCAGCAGCACATATCTTCACTACTTGCCGTCACTTACCTACCCCGCTACGGTTTTCGCCATGACCTTCTCTCACGCAGCTCTTTTCAGCGGTGTTTATCCCGCTGACATTCTGCGTGCTCACGCGGTCATGTGTTGTCGGGCCCGGACCAGCGCCTCGACACCACGGGGACTTTCACCCCGCAACGCAGGTATCCGGCGCAACGAAGCGTCCGGAAGGCCCCTGCTGAGGCGGCTGACGCCAACCGAACGGCTCTACAGGCTCTGTACGCAGCAGCACCTCAGGCTCGGGCCCCGGACGCTCCCTCATGTGCCAATGACACGTCACCGTCATGGAGGAGCAATGACCACCACCGTCACGGCGCCACCTGCCCGCACCGTGCGCCCACTCGCGCAAGCGCCCGGTCGAACGGCCAGTGGGCCCTCGACGGGCGCAATCCGCTCAATGACAACGAGGCCTCTCAAGCAGGACGGTTCCCGCTGGCGGTACGCGAACGGATCGTGAACATCTACGGCCCCGGCGGCTACGAGACCATCGCACCCGGACGACCTCAACGGCCGTTTCCTGCTGGTGGGTCTGTACACCCAGCGCAAGCAGGGTGTCGACGGGGCCGCACCGCCCAGCTGGACGCCTCCGAGCTCTCCGACCGCTATTTCCTGCAGCGGGTGCGCCTGGACGGCGGGAGCCTGGAGCCGTGAGCAGCTGCGTGTGCTGGGTTCGGTCTCCAACGACTTCGCCCGCGGCACGGCGGACATCACCGACAGGCAGAACATCCAGCTCCACTGGGTCGAGATTGACAACGTGCCCGAACTGTGGCGCAGCCTGGAGTCGGTGGGTCTGACCACGATCGAGGGCTGCGGGGACACGCCTCGAGGGTTCCTGGTCTCCCCGGTGGCCGGCATCGCTGCAGGACGAGGTCATCGATCCGACCCCGCTGGCCGAGGCCACTCAAGGCCACCTACCTCGGCGACCCCGAGCTGGCCAACCTGCCCCGCAAGTTCAAGACCGCCACTCACCGGCTCCCCCAGCCTCGACATCCTCCACGAGATCAACGACATCTCCTTCGTCGGCGTCAACCACCCCCGAGCTCGGTCCCGGCTATGACCTGTGGGTGGCCGGCGCCCCTGTCCACCGCCCCACGTCTGGGTCAGCGGCTGGGGCCTTCGTCACGCCTGAGGACGCCCTGGACGTCTGGTACGGCGTCATCCGCATCTTCCGCGACTACGGCTACCGTCGCCTCGTGCAACAAGGCCCGGCTGAAGTTCCTATGGCCGAGTGGGGGCCGGAGAGTTCCCGCCAGGTCCTCCAGGACGACTACCTGGGGCGCGCCCTGCCCGACGGGCCGGGCCCCCGAGGAGCCGAGCGGGACTCCGACCACATCGGCGTCCACGAGCAGAAGGACGGCCGCTTTCTGGGTGGGGCCCAGTCGCCGGTCGGCCGGTTGAGCGGGGACGTCCTGCTGGGCCTGGCAGACCCTGGCCGAGCAGGTCGGCTCGGACCGGGTGCGCACCACCCCGCTGCAGAACCCGCTGCTCCTGGACGTGCTGGCTGACAGGGTCGACGACGCCGTCGCCGGCCTGCAGGAGCTGGGGCTCGATCCCGACCCGGGCGCTTTCTACCCGCTCGACCCTGGCCTGCACCGGGCTGGAGTTCTGCAAGTTCGCGATCGTGGAGACCAAGAAGCTGGCGGCGCGGGTCTCGGCCGAGCTCGACGCGCGTCTGGCTGACACCGACCTGGAGCGGCGCATCACGCCCGACCGTCAACGGCCGCCCGAACTCCTGCGCCCCGCATCCAGATCGCGGATATCGGCCCTCAAGGGCCAGATCATCACGGTCGACGGTGAGCAGATGCCCGGCTTCCAGGTGCACCTGGGCGGTGGCCTGGCCGCCGACGGACGCGCCGAGGCCGGCCTGGGCCGCACGGTGCGCGGGCTCAAGGTCCCCGCCTCCGGCCTGACCGACTACGTCGAGCGCCCTGGTGCGCCGCTACCTGGACCAGCGCCTCCCGAGGAGAGCTTCGCCCAGTGGGCGCACCGAGCCGAGGAGGAGGATCTCGCATGAGCCTGGCAGCAACCGCCGCGTCGTCCGGCGTCCCGCACCGGACGGAGACGACCCCCGACTGCGCCCTGCTGAGGAGCTGCGCGAGCTGGCCGAGGCCGGGACTCGCGAGCTCGGTGACGACGTCGAGGCCCTCGACGTCGCCCAGTGGGCGGCCCAGAACTTCCCCAGCACACTCGCCGTGGCCTGCTCCATGGCCGACGCCGTCCTGCCGCACGTGGTCTCCCGGGTCCCGCCCGGCGTCGACGTCCTCTTCCTGGACACCGGGTACCACTTCGCGGAGACCATGGGTACCCGTGACGCGGTGGCCGCCACCATGGACGTCACCGTCGTCGACGTGGCTCCTGAGCTGACCGTGGCCCGAGCAGGACGCACGCTACGGACCGGACCCTGTGGTCACGAGACCCGGCCGCATGCTGCCGTCTGCGCAAGGTCGAGCCGCTGGCCCGGGCCCTGAGCGGCTACGAGGCGTGGGCCACCGGGGTGCGGCGCGAGGACGCACCCACCCGCACCCGCACGCCCCTGATCGGCTGGGACGCCACCCACGAGATCGTGCAAGATCAACCCCTGGCCGCCTGGACCATGGAGGAACTGACCGACTCACGCCGAACAGCACGGGGGTGCTCATCAACCCCTCCTGTACGACGGCTACTCCTCGATCGGCTGCGCCCCATGCACGGCACGAGTCAAGCCCGGAGACGACCCCCGTTCCGGCCGCTGGGCCGGATTCACCAAGACAGAATGCGGAATCCACCTATGAGCATCACCCTGACCCTCACCCAATCGGCTCCCGATCTCCTCCCCCGACCCTGCCAGTAGTGCCGGGCCTCGAACCGGTCGGTCTCGCTGACCTTTCCTGGGCCGCCACGGCCACCGAGGCCCTGGACATCCTCGATGTCCTGGAGGCCGAGGCCATCCTCGTCATCAGGGAGATCGCCGCCGAGTGCCGCCGCCCGGTACTGCTGTTCTCCGGGGGCAAGGACTCCGTGGTCATGCTGCACCTGGCGCGTAAGGCCTTCTGGCCTGCTCCGATCCCTTCCCGGTCCCTGCACGTGGACACCGGTGCATAACTTTCCCGAGGTGCTGGCCTCACCGCGACCAGACGGTCGAGGACCCTCGGACTGCGACGCTGGTGGTGGCCCGGGTCCAGGACTACATCGACGACGGTCGTCTGCGCGAGCGCACCGACGGCACCCGCAACCCGCTCCAGACGATCCCACCTCGACGCCATCGAGGAGGGCGGCTCGACGGCGCTCGGCGGCGGGCGCCGCGACGAGGGAGAAGGCCCGCGCCAAGGAGCGCATCGTCTCCTTGCGCGACGAGTTCGGCCAGTGGGACCCGCGCAACCAGCGCCCCGAGCTGTGGAACCTTCTCAACCCCCGCCACCGCCCCGGCGAGCACGTGCGGGTCTTCCCGTTGAGCAACTGGACCGAGCTGGACGTGTGGCGCTACATCGAGCGCGAGGACATCAGACTGCCCGGCCTCTACTACGCCCACGAGCGCGGGTGTTCCTGCGCGACGGCATGTAACTGGCCGCCGGCGGCGTCAACCGGCTGCGCGAGCGGCGAGGAGGTGGTCACCCGCACCGTGCGCTACCGCACCGTGGGCGACATGTCCCGCACGGGCGCCGTCGAGTCCGGGGCCGCCACCAACCACGACATCGTCCTGGAGGTCGCCGCCTCCACCCCGACCGAGCGGGAGCCACCCGCGCCGATGACCGTCTCAGCGAGGCGGCCATGGAGGACCGCAGAGGAGGGCTACTTCTGATGAGCACCCCCACCCTCACCGATATCCCCGCCGAGGCGGGCGCGCGCCGCCACCGGTTTCGCTGCTGCGCTGGCCACGGCCGGCAGCGTCGACGACGGCAAGTCCACGCTCGTGGGTCGCCTGCTGTTCGACCTCCAAGTCCGGTGCTGCAGCGACCAGCTGGCCGCCGTCGAGCAGGTCAGCCTGGACCGAGGCCTCGACCAGCGCGGACCTCGCGCTGCTGACCGACGGGTTGCGGGCCGAGCGCGAGCAGGGCATCACGATCGACGTCGCCTACCGCTACTCGCTCACCCCGAGGCGCTCCTTCATCCTGGCCGACTGCGGGCACGTGCAGTACACCCGCAACACAGTCACCGGCTGCTCCACGGCCGACGTCGTCGTGCTGCTGGTGGACGCCCGCAACGGGTCCTGGAGACAGACGCGTCACCTGGCGGTCGCTCGCGCTCCTCACGGGTCCCGCACGTCGTCGTCGCGGTCAACAAGATCGACCTGGTGGACTTCTCCGCCGAGGTCTCACGCAGGCATCGAGGCCGACATCCGCGCCGTGGCCGCAGAGCTGGGCGTGGCCGCGATCCACGTTCTGCCGACCTCCGCGCTCCTGGGCGACAACATCGTCGAGGCCTCGGCCAGCACGCCCTTCTACGAGGGGCCGACCCCTGCTGGGGCTCCTGGAGTCCCTGCCCGACCGCGTCGCGACGCAGGCGCTTCCGCCTGCCGGTCCAGCTGGTCATCCGTCCCAGGGCGCCGCTCCGACTCCGGAGCTGCGACTACCGGGTTACGCCGGGCAGATCGCCTCGGGCACGGTGCCGCGCGTCGGCGACCCCATCGTGGTTCTGCCTCGGGCAGGCGCTCACGCGTGGCCGGCATCGACCTGGGCGAGCGCAACCCTGAGAGGAGGCCGTTGAGGGCCAGTCCGTCACGGTTCGTCTGACGACGACGTCGACGTCGCCCGCGGCGACACTGGCCGCGGCGGCGACGCGCCCTGTGTGTGCCACCGAGGTCGAGGCCCGCGTGTCCTGGCTGAGCGAGGAGCCTCTGCGCCCTCGTGCGTGCGCTCAAGCACGGCGCCCAGAGACGGTCCACAGGGCGACCGTGCGCATTTCATCGAGGGCCGCCTCGACCTGGACGATCTGACGGACATTGCCGGCGGACGCGGAGCTCAACGACATCGGCCTGGTGCAGTTGCGCCCTGGCCTCGGTGCCATTGGCCGACTACTCGGGTCTCCCGGTCCGGACGGCGCCTTCCTCATCGACGCCCACCGAGGGCGGCACACGGGGCGGGCATGGTGCAGCTGGCGAGCACAGGCAGCAGCGGAACCGGCTGCGGCCGTCTCCTCCGGCAGCCGAGGCATGGCCCGCGAGACCACTCCTGATACGCTCTGGCCTCGGAGTCTCAGCAGCCCTGTCCGTGCCATCACCGTCGGCCTCGCTGCCGGGCACCGGCTCCGGCCCCGGGCAGCTCCACCGGCTGGTGGTGGCTGGTGGGCGGTGGCCCGGGCAGCGGAAGCGTCTCATCACCGCCCGTGGTCTGGAGCCGCTGGGCCAGGCGGACACGGTCGTCGTCGACGCGCTGGCGCGGAGCATCTCCTGGAGGAACTCCCGCCCCGGCACCGGCGGTCATCGACGCTCTCCAAGCGGCGCGGCCTGCACGGTCGCGAGTCAGGAGGAGATCGGATGCGCCCCTGGTCGACCCTGGCCCGCCGCGGCAAGGGGGTGGTCCGCTCAGGGGCGGGAGACCCCTACGTGCTCGGGCGTGGCGGAGAGGAGGCCGCCGCCTGCCGTGGGCAGGTGTCGCCGTCAGAGGTGTCGTCCTGGGATCACGGTTCAGTCCGCCATCAGCCCGGCGTGGCGGCGGGGATCCCGGTCACGCACCGGGGCCCGTCGCGCGCTTCTCGGTCATCACGGCTCATTCGGGATCTCGGGCAATTTCCAGCGCCGCGCGATCACACACTCATCCCAAGCTCATGGGGGTCTCCCGGTTGCGGAACTCGGTCACCTCCCTGCCGGAGGCCGGCAGCGATCCGGCCACCCGGCGGCGCTCATCGAGCGCGGCTACCACCGACCAGCGCGTGACCACCACCGAGTTGCGATGTCTCGGCCGACGTCGCCACGCGGTACGGCGTGACCGCGCGCGGTCATCGTCAGCGGCGAGCGTGCGTCACCCCGAGCCCGTACTGGGCCGCGACCCGAGTCGTCGAGGAGACCAGGCCGGCAAGCCCTGCCGCTTGAGTCCGCACCTCGGCGCACGAAGACCGGAACCTCCTGGAGCCCACTCGATGCGTGTAAGCTCGTCCTTCTCGCCCCTCGTCGGCACTGGCTGCTCGTAACCGGTCGACGGCTGCCCCTCGATGGGGTACGGCATGACCTCGTCCTCCCTGCTACTTCTGGCCGGACTGAAGCCCGGCACTGGCCTTCGGCCTGCCGGTGCACCTGGCGCCGAGATCGTGGCACGACCCTGGCTCGGGGCCTCCCACCGGCGACTGGCAACACTGACCCCGCCTGGTGGTCCGGCGCTGGGGCGCGGTGCGGTGCCTTCAGCGGCGCCACGGTCCCGTCGCACCTGCCCGACCCGCGCAGCGACCCCGGTGACCGGCGAGCTCATGCGATCCCTGCTGCCCATGCGTTCTGGGGCGCTTTCGCCCTCGCGCCCGCTGAGGTTTGCGCTGGTAGCCGTGGCGTTCTCGCACGGCAGACGGCCCTGCCCTCTGGGGATGGTGGGCGAGCTTGCTGGATGCCACCGGCGCGCGTTTTCGACCGGTAGGTGTCTGAGGACGCTGCTCAGCGGCCGCGGCGGTAGTCGCACGGCGCCACGCGACCGTTGTCGGCTCGGCGGCCTCGGAGTCTCCCGAGACGGCGGCGGCCTCGGCCGGGTTCCTCACCGGACTGGGTCACGGCGGGCATCGCGTCTCGGGATCGTCCTAGCCCCGCTGGCCGGCGGGCTGGTGGCCGCGCCGATCGCCGCCCGGCTGGTCTCACGACTCGGCCGAGTTCTGGGCACCGCCGTCGGCGCTGATCCTGGCCACGAACCTGCGCGTACTCTGCTATCCTGGTCCGGGGACCCACCATGACCGTCGCGGTCTACGTGGCAATTTGGCGGCGGTGTGGTCAGTCTTCGCGCTGCTGTCGGCTCGCAGGGCCAGTGCGGTCGCCCGGAGCCACGCGTGAGGGAGGACGGGGCAGGATCGCAGAGGTTCGGTCCGGTCGTCAACAGCGTCAGGAGGCCGCGAGACTGGTGGTCTTCCTCAGATGAGGAGAAGCTTCACTGCGGTCCGAGTGCTCGGCAAGCCGACATCGGTCGAGCTGCCGTTCTCGCATCGCGCGGATCTGATGGTGGAGCCGGTATGAGTGCACGTCCCTCTGGTTCTCTCGCCCACGGCTCGCGCCGGCCGGGGCAGTCCTGTCTGCCGTCGCGGCACCGCCGGAGCGCGTCCGGCACGATCTGCCGGAGGTGGAGGTGCGCACCGGTCACGCATCGAGCTCCAGCCACCGGATCCCGAGCCACGGCGCTGGAGCGGGCTGGTGATCCGGTGGTCCTGCCCTTCTTTCTGGCCCGGCCACCACGTGCTCCATGACGTGCCCGAGGCCGTGGAGCGCCATGGCTCCGGGACCGTTGTCGTGGCACCTTGGGGTTGAGGACCACCTGGTGGGAGGCCTCCGCCCAGCGCCTGCATGAGGCGGGCCGCACGTGGGCGGGGCTCGCGGCGCTCTCGACTCGGCCACGTCCGCGCGCGGCTCGGCTCACGCCCGCGGCGGCGCTGGAGGAGATCGAGGCGGTCACGCGCGGCTCGGAGGCGGCACCTGGGTCGAAGGGTGACGCCCGCTCACCTCGGCTGCGCATCCCAGCGTCCGCGACGTGGTGAGCACGGCCTGGCCTGGGTGCCGCGAAGGGTGGTCACCACCTGCTGGCGGAGGGCGTTTCATCAACGCGCTGCACTCACCGGCGCGGGACGCGTAGCCTCCCGATCGGCGACCAATTCGGCGATCGCCGAGCTGGAAATGGCCTCGTCACGTTGCTTGTGGGAGCAGATCGCCTGACCGCGAAGCGCACCCCGCCTCGGCGTTCTTTCGCGGGCGACCGCCCAATAACCCTGCGCGAAAACATACCCCCGCGAGTGGCGGCGCCAGCGTCTGCCGTAATGGCGCTGCTCGGGACAGGCGCTGGATGATGGGCCGACTTCCTGCGAGGTGGTGGCTGCGGCACTCACGCCGCGGCCGAAAATGCCTCAACCGCCAGGGAGCCCGAAGGCCGTCTCCTGGTCCTGTTGGCCCTGGCGCCCGTGGAATGTCACCAGGTGGGAAAGGTCTCAGCCAAGCGGCGCCAGAAAGCCGGCTCAGCCTGTCGCGGGAGTCCCTCATGATGAATCGCGCAGAGCCAGGTCTCCAGGCAGGACAACATCCTCCATGGGAAGCCCAGCTGCTCACCCACTGCTCGGGAGTCGCCGGCTCCTGAAAGCGGCTCCTCATCTGAGCCTCCTCACCACAGGTGACGACCTCCAGGAACAGAGAGCCTCCTTGAGGGGAAAGAGGGAGGCAGAAGGCGCCCTTGGTGAATCCAGCGGCCGATATGATGTCGCTGACCGCCGCCCCTCGTAGTCTCTGGCGGTGACATCTCCCGGGCGGCAGGTCAGGAGCCGCGCAGCCCGTCTCCTCGGCCCGACGGCGTCCACCCACCCCGCCCCGCGGTACCACCGACCGCAGGGAGGCGTGGAGGCCGCCTGGAAGCGAGGTCCAGTGAGGCCGCTGCCAGCACCCTCGCTGCTCCGAGCGCCTCCCCGATCCTGGCCGCCCGACTGCTTGGGGAGAAGGCGCGCGATCGTCTGTTGAGGGGCGCGCGTCGCCTCCCCTGATGTTATCGGGAGGCGGAGAGGCCCTGAAACGTTGAAATGCTGTGCCCTGGTTCGTGGTCGGAGCTCCTGGCGGTCATGTCCCCACTGTAGAGGAGGTCCCTCAAGAAGGGGCTTTACAGCGTTTCCCTCCCCCGCATCCGGCCACTTCTCCACCGGCCCCGACCATGTGGGCATCCCTGCTTGGCTCAGGGGCCGCCCCTCCCAGGGCCCGCCTGGAGACGCTTCAGGCACCATCCGCCCAGCAGAATCCAGGAACGGAGGGCATGGTGGCGTCGGGAGAACAGCATCCCGAGGCACCACCTGAGCCATGGGCTCGAAGCAGCCAGCGTGATCTCCTGGCCCAGTCGGGAGCCTGTCGGCGGGAAGCTGACGTGAACAGCAGATGCCAGTTGGGCGAGCACCTGGGAGAGGATCTGGGCCAGGGCCGGAGTCAGGAGGGCGATGGCGCAGCCGATGCAGGCTGCCGTCAGCGACCAGCACGGCGCCGGTACCCGCCAACACTGCGGAGGTCGACGTAACGCGGGCATTGGCGACGACACGCGCCCACGACCAGCGCTGGTAGCGCGAGAGCAGTCCAGATCGCGAGGTCGTAGCCAGGGAGGAAGGCGAGACTCTGGGACGGGCAGCAGGCATCCAGTCCAGGCTGCTCGGTGCGTGACTGGAACCACTGGGCGTCATGATGAGGCTCAACGAGATGAGCGCGACGTCAGCCGCCGCCGGCCAGGTAGAGGCCTCGCTCAGGGTCAGGCTCCACTATGAGCCCGTATCCCAGGACCATCGAGACGGACAGCGTTCAAGGGACGATGATGAAGAGAGAAGCATGGGTGAAAAGCTGCGGCGGAATCAAGCCACCGAACGGGCAGGTCGAGCGAAGTTTGAAAGCGAAATGTCCGGGACACCGCCCTGAGGTTGCGCCCACCGTCTGGCGTCCTGGATCAGCAGTCGTACCGGTTGCCGGCACATCGGGTTCTTCATTTCTGACTGTGGGGATGGAGGTCGCGCCCGCGCAACAGCGAGAGCCGGAGTTAACGACGTGGCTTCGGATTGACCGGGCTTGTTCCGTTTCAGGCACGACGGCGCGCCTCCTCGACCGCGCCCCGGTGTAAAGGTTCACGGTGACGTCCTCCGGTGCGGCATCGGCGCCAGTCAGCGCTCGATCGCCCGTCCTTGAGGGCGAGCGGCACCACGGCCTGCGTCGTACGCAGGTCAGAGGGCACCGTTACGTGATGTGCGGCACCGGCATCGTGCTGTGCCGCCGTCATTCCCTGTGCTCGATCCGCCGGCCGGGAGTCCGGCTGATCTCCAGACGAAGCGGCGATCCGTGACTGGCGACGAAAGCGCTGCGGAGCCCTCAGCGAGGACGTGGTCGTGGTCCAGGATGGTGAGGTGTCGACCGCCCGTTCGGCCTCCCGCACGTTGTGGGTCACGAGAGGACCGCGGATCCGGCACGCCAGGAGGCGATCTGGTCCCACAACATTTGCGGCGCACCGGGTCGACGGTCGTTATGGGCTCGTCGAGGATGACCAGGCGCCCGGGGACCATTTGCGCACTAACATGGCGAAGGCCGTCAGGCGGGCGATACCACCGGAGACCCTTTCTTGCGGGGAGTCGTGGCCTGCGGGTCGAGGGCCTCGATGGCTTCCTCGGCGCGTTCGCGCGTTCAGCGTGACGCCCTCCTCGCATGCGCCCTTACCAGGTCGATGGTCGTCAGAGGACAGCCCCGTGATGGGGACATTGGCCTGTGCTCGACGTTGGTGAGGCGGCGGCGAGACAGCCGGCGACGGCGTCGGACGCCGTCGAGCCGAATGCCCGGAAAGGTTGGACGCAGCAGCCCCACCACCGGTTGACCAGCGGCGGTTCGCGTTCGCGCCGTTGTGCCCGAGGGAGTTCGATCTTCACCTCGCCGGCACCACCCGCATGGTGATGGCGTTGGCTCTCACCGTGTGCTGGTCCGCTTCCGAAGTGCTTGTGAAGGTCCTCAATGGTTAGAAATCGTCGGGTCACGCGAAAACCTCTCCGTTCGTCTGGCTCGACCGAGCAATCTGATCGGACCATCAGATTTATCCGTACCGGTTGGTATCAACCATACCACTCAGTATTGCCAAGATTTCATGATTTTAAGGCCTCATAGAACGCCGTCCCGTACCGATCGGGTACGGACAAAGGCCCAATTCGCCATTCTGTTCTTGCCCGAAGCGGCTCGCATCACCCCCGACGGATGTGTTAACAGCGCGAGGAGTGTCAGGAGGCTCTACGAAGTCACGGAAGCGACCGGGACGGAAGCGTACAGCTCCCTGCGGCGTGCACCGCACTGGGTCACACCGGGCACGGGTCCAGTCGGTTCGAGGAAGACCTTCATCGGCCTGACGGATTTGCGGACGGGTGACGACAATACCATGATGACGGCAGTGTTCTCGGAGTCACACGACTCCGGTGATGGCCGACCGTCTCTTCCCCGTCTAGGTCGAGGTGATCTCGTCGAGCAGGAGGATCGGGCGTCCTGACCAGGTCGCATCGCTGACACGTGCGCTGATCGCCCCACCGGACAGGCTCAGCCCGCCGGACCGACCTGGTGTCCCACCCGCGCGGGAGTGCCTCGACGACGCGGGTCCAGGTTTCCGTCTCGGCCAGCCGGCGTCGTACCGGCCGGGCGATGCGCAGGTCTCCTGAGCGGTGGTGCGTCGAACAGGTAGACGTCCCAAAGACCCATGGAGGTCATGCGTTTCGGCGATCGCTCAGGCGGATCGCACCGGTACCCCGTCGATCGTGACAGTTCCTCGTCGTTTCCGACGTCCCAGAAACCGGGCGGCCAGACGCAGAATCGTGGACTCTGCCTCGCACCGACGGGCCCACCAGGCGGTCACCCTCCCCGGGGCGGTCAGCGAATACGCCCGCTGGGAACGGGGCGCCTCGTCAGGAGAAGGAGACATCACCACTGCGACCGTGGTTCCCTGAGGGGCGACCTCCCGCCCGCTCAGGATCGGCAGGGGGCGTCGAGGCCGTCCCTGGCCCGCAGAGCGACCGTGCTTGTCCGCCCGGAGGCGTACAGGCGGCCTGGCCCGCGGCAGGAGCGTGCGCGCGCGGTGATCGCCATGATCGCGAGGTAGGCGACGACGCCCACGGTGACCACCACACGCGACAGACCCGACCGCCCGCTTTAATCAGTGCGAAGCTGCGACGCTGGACGACGAGGTTGAAGCACGGGCCGGGCCGGCCTTGACGCGCGGCATCGTCAAGCGTGGGACCCCGCGCCGTCCCTGGGTGGCGGAGCGCACCGGAGCTCAGCCAGTCCTGGTGGGTGCGGCGGCAGCACCGGCTGGAGGCGGGCGAACTCACTGAGCCGGCCGGCGGCAGCGTTTTCGCGAGGTGTGCGGTCCTCCATCTCGCTGGCACGGGTGGTGGCGGCCCCCCATGAGGCGCAAGCAGGACCAGAGGGATGATGGTGGCGCTGGCGATAAGAGCCAGAGGCCACTCGATGACGGCTGGCGGTGGCCCCCAGCATCACCAGCGGCACGATGAAGGCGTTGCACAGGTTGGCGATCACCATGGAGTGTCGATGGGACAGGGTGTTGACCTCCTGGATGTGGCACTGACGACGGCCCTCCTGCCTGGGCGCTGAACCACCCCAGTGGCAGGGTCAGGGACGTGCCGGCAATACGGTCGATCATGGTGTCGCATCCGAAGATCGCCGGACCCGGTAGGACCGGGGCTGCAGTGGTGTCAACGATGAGGACGCTCACCTCAGAATGACGGCGATCAGCCAGCCGGTCGCCTGACTCGAGCGCGAAGAGGCACGCAGGAAGGGGATCATGAGAGCGAGGGTGAGGCCCTGAAGGACGGCGGAGGCCACGAACCAGGCGGTACGACCCGGATTCGACGGCGTTGACGACCTTCCGTGTCAGCAGCTTCCACATGACTACCTCCTCACCGCCATGAAGCCGGTTCAACGGACCGGACAGACCAGTGCCCCGAGCCACCGCCCCGGCGAGGGCCTTTCCGCCGGGCGCACTGACCAGCGTCACGGCGTCATTTCCTTACCAGGTCCCGACAGTGCCACATGCCGGCATAAGCGGCCGTCGGCGTCAGCAGCTCGTGCGTACCACGCCGGTGAGATGCGTCCGGCACGGTTCCATCGAGGGACCGTCGGCATCACGATGGTGGGACAGGCGGCGGGCGATGATGATGACGGTCCCGTCCGGCCGCCAGCTGGGACAGGGCCCGGTGGATGTCTGCCTGGAGGCGGATCGGGCTCGAGCAGTGGCCTCGTCCAGAACGAGACGGGCGTCTGAGGTAGGCGCAAGCGCCAGGGTGACGCGTCGTCACCGCTTTCAGAGAGGTATCCACCCCTCATCGCCCAGGACCGTCGTAGCCGCGGGGAAGGCGCATGATGTCAGTGATTCTAGGTTGCCTGGCGGCCGCTCGACCGACGAGTGGCTCCGGGACGTCCCAGGCGATGCCACGGACGGACCCGCAGCCAGCCATCGTCCCAGCACGATCGCCACGCGCGAGAGCAGCCAGGGTTCATCGCCACGCATCGCGTCGACGCCGCGACGCGTACGGCGCCGTCGTCGACGTCGCAGAAAGGGCGATGAGGCGGGCCAGAGTCGACTTGCCGTCGCCCCGAGGGTCCATCAAAGCGCCGTCACGCTTCCTGGTTTCGCCGTGAAGCGGTTGAGACCGTGCAGAACCGAATCCGGTCTCGTAGGAGAAGGTGACGTTTTCGACCGACGCTCGGGGCCGGCCCTCGTCGTCGTCGTGTAGTCCCTCGGGCATCAGCGGCTGGGAGAGAAATGGCGGTGGCCTCGGGAGCGTCATCCTGACTCGTAGATGTTGCAGCGAGACTGGATGAGGATCAGGGAGCCCTCCGGCAGCCCGAGGGTCACCTCAGGAAGAAGCGGGCAGTAAACATAGCGGCGTCCACACCCCTGGGCGGTGAACAGACGGTCAGCACCGCGACGGTCACGAAGACCGTGAGGGACGCAGGAGAGTTCATCGCGTTGCGTGCTGGTTGTTGACCCGCTCACCCACGCGTATGAACAGCTGGAGAACTGGTGCGCGCCCGGTTGAAGCGGGTGTGAGGCGTCTGCGGCCTGAACCCCTTGGATCTCCTTGATGCCTTCATATTCCAACGGTTGCGTGAGGACATGCCTGGCGGCCCCTTCAGCGCTCGGTGATGCCGCCGAGACGCGGACAAGGTCAGAGACAGGACCCCCAGCGCAGTAAGTAGCCACAGTCCCAATAGCGCATGCCAGTCGCCAGTCGGTCCATTGGTAAGCTGTCCGGCGCCCGCCATGACGACGCCCATACAGACGTCCCCGGGGATCGGGCCACGAGGGTGTGGATGAGCAGGAAGTCGTCGGCATCATCTTGCGGATCGTGCCGTGGATCTGCGCCACCGCCCCAGGGCAGCCGGCTGATGGTATATGTGTTTCAACGATCTGCTGGACGGCAGTGATGACGCAGCCTGGCCTCGTGGCCAGCAGACCCCGGGAGGCCGGCCAGGCAGCCAGTGGGCCTGAGAGGAGAAGCAAGAGAGGGCCACGACGATGACGCCCACACCATTGTAGGCTGCCCCGCCACCTCCTCGACGATCTCACCCAACCAGATGGCCGCCATGTTGCGCAGGGGCCTCGAAGGGTCGATGGACATCAGCGTACCGACGGTGGTCACAGGCCGGGACGACTGCGGCTGGGACGAGCAGGTCTGCTGCTGCCCACTGACGGTGACTGTCATAAAGTTCTCTCCTAGTCTTGAGGATCCGAGGAATCTGGACCGGGCATTCACGCGAGACGTTGCCAAGGAGTGCGCACCAGGAGCCTTCTCCTTCACAGGCATGAGGGCAGCAGTCCACGGTTGACCACCGGGAGCGCTCGACCGAGATCGGCAAGAACCTCATTCCGGTCAGTTAGTCGAACATATGTCTCGCCATTGAGAGCATACAATGTGGGCCATCCTTGTAATATTTGTAAAAGATACTGATGAACAGGATACCGATGTCTCCTCCGTAGAGACCGGATCCGACCGAGCGCTCGACGTTATCGACCTCACCGCGTCTCTTCACCACGTCAACGCAGGAAATTACTGTGGTCATCATGTCCCTGGTTCGCCACCGAGGCAGCCCCTGCATGGCCATTCAACACGCCGTGCCTCAGACAGCGGGAGCCGGGCAGCCAACGAAAGTTAGTGAACGCCGGCCTGACCATCGAGTGAAGTCATCGAGGAAGTTCTGCTCATCGAAGTCCTCGACCTGTAGCCTGGCGTTACTGGTGGCGTGTAGTCGTGTGTAGGGCCGTCGGCTGGTGATGAGTTTCTCGTCGGCTGCTCCTGCTCGACGATGTTGTCGTTCATGACCAGGTTGGTGTGGCGTCGCGGATGGTGGACAGGCGGCGATGAAGTCGTGGGTTCTGGCGCAGCGCGTTCATGGCCTGCTGACCAGGCAGCTCGGGTGCGTGCACGCTGTTGGTGGCCTCGTCGAGGTTAGCACGGCCGGGTTGGCCACGAAGGCAAGGCGATCGTGAGCAGCTGGCGCCGCCTGGCGGGTGTGTGGCGGCGTCCTCGTCAGAAGAGTGTCGTAGCCTGTGGCAGGGCTTGATGATGTGGTGACGAAGCACGTCTTGGCGGCGTGCCTCGACCCGTCATCGGTGGCCCAGGGCGCCAGTAGCGGATGCTCGTGATCGTGCCGGCGAACAGCCACGGGTCCTGCTGGACCATGTTTGTTCGACGGCGCACGTCGTGGCGTGTCATGGTGGCGATGTCGCGCCCGTCGAGCGGGATGCCGCCGTCGGGCTCGTAGCGCATGAGGGAGGTTGATCCGGGGTGGTCTTGCCCGCGTCTCGTGGGTCTTCCACGATCGCGACCGTGGTGGTCTGGTCGATCTCGCAGCGATAGGTCTACCGATGAGCTCGACCTCGGGTTGTGGGAGTAGCGCGTGGCTCCGTGCGATAACACCTGCCTGGCTGGCTCAGGGGCGGGGGTAGCATTGAACGCGGTTATTGGGGACCTCCAGGTCTGGTCTTGGCCCCGGGGAGCTGTTGCTGCTGCGCGGCGGTCGCAATCATGGGCGAGGCTATGTACTGCCGGCGTGAGGGTGGTCATTTGAAGTGGTGGGTCGTAGGGCGGTTCGTCGGCCGAGCAGCTCGAAGATTCCGCTCTGGCGTGGCGGTACCGGACTGACGGCGTGGCCATGCCGCCGATTGACTGATTGGTCGGAGTTGTTTGGGGTACTGATGAAGGGCTGTCGTCGCCCGGGCGCAGTATCTGGAGGCGACCATGGCGCCGCCGACCACCGTATGGCCACGTAGTTGGGGTTCCCTGATGACCAGCATGACTGGCATCGTGGTCGGAAGGTGCGCTCGCAGCGAGGTGGCGTGTAGGCCTCGTTCTCGGCGGTGAAGCCTCGCGCACCGCCTCGGTGCGCCGTGACCTGGACCAGGCGTGTCCGGGAGAAGGACTCCACCCGTGTTGACCGCCCGGTGCGCCCACTGACTGGTGAGGGCTTGCGAGGGTACCGATACTGGCGAAGACCACGCCCGTGAGGGAAGATGACCAGCGCCACCAGCGCTGCCGGGAGATGGAGAACATCATCCCCAGCACGCTCCGACCGTGGGATCGTTGTCGGGGCGCTGACAGGACTGCTGGAGGTGTTGGTGGTTGTCGACGTCGTTGGTCCGCGGTTGAGCGTTTCTCCGCGCGCACGGTGTCGGAGTAGCTCAGCGGCGGGCGGTGGGACCTTGTCCTCCACCTGGGCGCGCAGCGCGGAACAGGACCTGACCGTGACGCGGTTGAGGCCAGCCCTGTAGCCGTTCAGGACCGTCGAGCCGAGTATGAGGGTCAGCACCACCGTGGGATCCGCCCAGACGGTGTAGTCGATGCCGGGGGGGGGTTGGGTGGGGGGTTTTGGCCTGCAGCATATCTCGAAGGTGGTGGGTTTGGGTTGGGGTGGTGTGATGACGTTGGTGGCCTGCCCTACGCCCTAGGGCCGTGCTAACGCCAGACGACCGTGCCCACGGCGGCCAGGGCCACGAATCACCTAGGGGGCCAGTAGGCGCCCAGGCCGACCATCCGCGGGGTTAGGGCCAGAGGACCTGCTCTGCCGGAGGCGGACCAGAAGACGGTCTCCGAGAGGCTCGCGCCTTTGGCTATGTGCGTCCTCGTCGCTTGATTCAGGGCGCAGTCATGTCCCTCGTTCTGACCGGAGGGCCGTTCGGGGTGTACACGGCGCGTGTGCGTGCTCGGTCCGTGGAGTATGCTTAGGCAGCAGGTGGACATGCGTCGGCGTGGCGCGGCCGCGCTGTTCGGACAGTCGCGGATCTGCTTCGAGACGGGCGGTGCCTGTGGCCAGGCTTTGTCCGAGTTGGGGTGACGATCCGCGGTAATGGGCGGGTGCGCGGGCTCTTGTGCCTTTGCTCATTCCAGGTGGTCGCCGTCAGGACGAGGATCTGGTCGGCGTCGGCGATCGTTGAGGCGCTGGGCCACGATCTGGTGATGCGCGGCCGTGGCCGGCTATGGCCTCGCGCAGCCGCGTCGTGGACACGTCAAGGGCTGAAGGGTCGTCGAAGATGAGGATGCTGGGGCGGCGCACGAGGGTCGGGCGACGGCCAGGGTGCTGACGCGACCGCCTTAGACGTTTGTGCCGCCCTTGGCGATGGCGGCTTGAAGACCCGTCATCGCGTAGATGAAGTCCTGGCCTGGCGACCTGAGGGCCTCCACAGCTGTCGTCGGTGGCTCCTCACGCCCCAGACGCGGGTTGGAGGTCACGGTCCCGGGAACGAGGCGCGTTACCAGTTCATCTGCGCCCTCAACGCGGCGTCGGGTGCCTCGCGCTTCACCCACCAGTTGGGACCTGCTCGCTGCTGGCCTCGGCAGCCGGGCCAGCAGCCGCACCACCGTGGACTTGCTCGACGCCGTCGAGCCGACGGTCGCCGCGTCGTCGTACCGGGCTTGAGTGAAGTCACCTCCGCCGGGACGTGCGGGCGTCGGCGTCGGTATGGCGGTGACGGGGTCCGCATTCACCGCGCCGGAGCCGGAAGAGGTCGGCCCCGGTTTCGAGACGATAGCCGGCGCGGTGCCAGCACCGCTGAGTGCTTCGGCGCACTGGCCGCGCGGGATCATGATCGTCGTGAGGCTCGCCATGAGATGCCATGGGGATCTGCATCGATACGACATGAAGGCGATGATTGTCCCTTTACCTTCACGTCGCCGTCGCCGACCTGGTGGCCGCCGAACCAGATGACGCCGGACGATCGTCGTCTCGCAAGATCATCACCAGTGGGAACAGTGGGACGAAGAGTTGTCCCACGCGCTCGCCGACCCGGGGTCGAATGGTGTTGGCGTCTCGGTTGTTTCTCCGGCCTGTCGAAGGCGCGATCAGCAGATATCGGTGAGTTGCTGCGCATGACCCGGTTGATGGCGTCGAGCTTGTCCTGGTAGGGCGGAACAGGGCATCCGGCCTCGATGGGGCCCACCGCCACCAGCAGGACCGGCAACGGCACCGGATCAGCCGACGGGCCTGGGCGCGCGTGACCGCCATGGTGATGCCGCTCCACCGCCATGACCGGCGCCGTCACCACATCGTGGCAGCCATCATTGTTGGCATTCCGACCTGCTGGTCGTCGTGGTTGCGGTGATGAGCGAGCTCGCCTCGAAGCGGTGGATCTCCTCAGAAGCCACTGGCCGGGATCAAATCTCCCCACGCAGGTCGGCCCATGCCGTCGCCGCGCCTCGCCGGGGCGTGTCGCCGTTACCAGACACACGCTCCTGGGCCAGGCTACCCCAGCATGAACGCGCCCATCCGATATAACTGGCGTCCCTGGTATTCTACATCTCATTGATGATGTGGGCGTTAAGAGTAGAAGATACAAGACGTGCCATCACCTGAGCGAACTGAGACTAGCACACACAGAACAGATCCCGCATACGGACGCAGACACCTACGAATCAGCGGAATAAGCACGTACAAAAATAGAGATCAGGCATTATCGGGTGTTCAGTGAGATTTTCCACGGTCGATATGCTCAGGTGTCAGATCGTGAAGACACCACGTCAGCACTGCCCCTCAAACCCTCAGCAGTCAAGCTCCCTCCACCTATCAGCCACCGACAAGGCGATTCAAACATTGAACGCAGTTGTCTCTACCCCATCTGGTAACGAAAGCCCCGATAAGCGACGGCTCCCCACATGTTCAATATCATCTCACAAACCGTTACAGCTTGACATTCTCGATAAGCAAGTATCCCACCAGCACTGACCCGTATCCTGCTCATTCAAACAACCCGACTCACCCTTCAGCAACAATGCCGAGAGATCCTATGACTGAAGCTATCGATGGTCACCACTCCCACCTTCACCAGCGTCTTCCTTAGCGACCCCACAGCCGCAATAAATCATCTCCAGTTGCTTGCCGCGAAAACATCTTCTCTTCACTACTGCCAATGGTGTGTTGCTTCCGCACGGACATAACTGGTCGCAGACCTGTGAGAGGCTCGATATTCACCCTCACCATTCCGGGGAGTGCTACTGCAGCGGCAACAGACTATCCACCAGAATGAGAGATGCTTCAGTCGATGCGGGTAGCCACTGAAGGTTCTCCCAGACAAATCATGACTGACGACCGCAGAAGTTAGGCATCATCCGGCTCCTTCAGCATGTTCACACAGCATCACTTTAGCCAGTCCTCAGAGCTCAGGGAAGGACGCACCGATCACTTCCTCTTTCGCAATCGTAGGATGCGATCGATCTCCTGACGGGAACCAGGCCTCAAGAGGTGTTCCGGCATCACCCGGTCAGCCACTCCACCAGTCACCATGCTGCTGCTCATACATCTCCGCCACCATGACCTCTTCTTCCCTCGAGAAATGAGAACTCTCCCCACACCCTCTCTCCTTCAATTTCCTGCACGCAGCACCATCTCAACCCGAGTCATGCGAGAAGACGGGAGGCAAAACGATCACTAGCGCCAGGAGATGATCCGTTCGAGACATCCATCAGCCAAAACGACCATTCAGCCTCCAGGGGAAAGAAGGCACCACCGGGGAATCACCCTCTCAAGAAGCGAAAGGATGACATCGTGAAATGAGAATCACTTTACGCATGAAGCTTCCGAGTGGCACTTTATCAGTCGCGACCTGCGACAAAGGCAAGTATGGGACAAGAAAGAGTTGTTGACGTATGGAGAAGGACTGTGCAGCACATAATTTATGCACCGTGGGAAGCAGCAACCCATGATGTCGTCATCAGAAAGAATGTCAGGAGGTGTCCCGTCATGGCGGCAAAGCTCTCGCGTACGCGCAACCCCAGCCCCATAGAGTTGTGGTGCCCCCATCTCAACGAGCCCGAAAGTTCGCCGCGCCGTGCCACGATGAGAGCAGAAGCGATCACGCTGGCACCCGTCTTGCAGAAAGCACGCGACCACTGGTACGCAAGAGTTGCACCCGTCAGACCGTAGAGCAGCACGACATGCGCATCACTCCGCGAGGTGGTGAATATCTGTCAAGCTTTCCAGCCAACTGAGAGAAATCACCAACCCACTGCTCACTCATCCAAGGTTGCCTTCCCCGGAGCCTCCAACCGACCACAAACGAAACGAGGATCATGCGCCACCCACCCGCGATAGATCATGCTCGCCGGCATGGTGGAAACAGAACATCATCCTCCACCCCGAGAGTTATCGAGGAACGGAAAGCGATCTCACGTTTTCCGAGTATCTCACTCAGATTCATTTTCCGTCTTATCGTCGAGCATCCTTCACTCTGCAGTGAACTGCACGATACACCTCAGGGCCGCAATCCTCTCGAACCAGCACAGGAACACGGTTACGACTCATCAACAGTCTTGATCAAAAAGTATTGTAACAAGTTGTAGACCACGGCAGTCCGGCGAAACATCTGGACGGTGAAAGCGTGGCAAAAGGTACATGTCCTGCGGCATCATAGCCGTATTGAAAACAGAACGCCACAGGATCGCGGCGTAAACTGAAGGCAATTCCTGGTGGCGTCCCTACCATGTAGCCGAGCATGACCAGCACCAGCCAGTTCGAAAGCCACGACCGCCAGTGTGACAAGTATCGCACCGACGTAAAATTATTCACCGAAGGAGTTCTCGGCACAGGAATCCGACCGTCAGTGCAAACGCAGTCACACATGAAAGCACGCACCGACCCCGTGCGTTCTGTGGCGATCGCAGTGATGGGGCTCGGAAGGTCATGTCAGGACGGTCCAGCAACCCTTCGCGACGTTTCGGTCAAACGTTCGCCCCGAACAGTCCATCAGTGAAAAAGCTCGAGACACGGCAACCATGATGGCGACGTGTCAACCATATCTATTGCCAGTTCACTGAACTGGAGCGATCCATTCCGGAGAACATCAGCTTACACGATGATGACCATCGCCATAGGAACGTTCGACCGAATAGGAGATCGCAGGAGAAGATCGCATCCTTAACGGATGAGAATTCTACTGCGTGCACCTCAACAGCTCAGGCACCTACGGATCTCAACGTCCGTCATTTCGCCTTCCAAAACTCTTGTGATACCCACCAGCCCAGGACCAGCTCCGGATAGTCAGCCAGGCGTCGTCTCCCATACCGAGGTGCCAAGAGGCGCCCCGGTCAACAGCACGGTTAGTGTCAATCATCGGAGAAAAGGCAGATGAGCAACTACGGTTCCAGCGCCAGTCAGGCAGAGTACTCACTGATGAATGCTGGCGAGAAAAGTCGGCGAGCGCATCTTCCAACGCCTGAACGAGCCGGTTTGAACTGGTGCCGAGAAAGGCAAGGGTGTTCCTTGTGAATACAGTACCAGCGCTTCACCCATCAACAACGTACATAAGAAATGCCTCCTGCAAGTCGCAATCCAGTTCGCCGGTTGAGCTCCGGCACAGAAGTCCCAGCATAATCACAGCGGCATAGCGAGGCGACTGACCGCAGCAGGTCAGTCAGCATGCGTCCGCCAACCGCTCATGGCGTGAATAGGCATGGCGCGCATGCGTCCCAGAAGACCGGATTCCACCGTCAACCGCCAGTTATCGCAAGCCGAGCTTCCGGCTGCGAACATCACTGCTCGGTGATGGAGAAGTATTGGCGATACAAGGCGTAGTCGAAGCCGGAGCGTCCGGCAAGCGTGACCAAAGACGCCCCAGAATGCCGTGCGATGAACACGCTGGGATCACCAGCGTGACCAACCAGCGAAGCCGAGTTCCGTGCCAGACGCAACGAGTTGCGCCAGGTGGCCCCACAGCGTCAGACGTTGCTCGGCGGTTTGTCCGCTCGGTAGTGGAGAGAGTGAACGCCCTCCCCATGTATCTTCAGTCTCGCCACAGGTTCAAACGCTGTCTTGTGGTATCCTCATCAAGCGATGGCGGACTGAGCGAAAGCCGAGACAACATCGATGTCGGAGGCCGTCAGTCCTCCGCGCCTCGATAGAAGATCATGGATTCCGTCATGTGAGGTGAACAGGACCCTCAAGGCATTCCACCCGAGTCATCGGCGGGGCGGTCGATAAACCCTGGAAGAAGCTCCGCGCAATGCCGGGCGGTGTCGACGTCGTCGAGCATCATGACATGCCGGCGCCCGAGTATCCATGACGGAGTTACCGGCGGTGCCCTTCCTGAGTTAAATCATCCGCTCACGCAGCACCACGATGTCGCGTCAGAGACACCAGCCTCATCAAGGTACCGTGGTGAGAGCGACCGACACGTCGCGCCCTCGCGTTCGTCAATCACGTCCCACAGCTCATGACGGAAAGAAAGCGATCCAGCCCGGTCGGGCTCATCGAGGAAAGCGCAGATGGGTTCAACGACTGGTGAGGCAGCACGAAATGAGTAAGTGCCGCCGCATTCGCCGGAATAGTTCCAGCACGCCGACCTCCGGCGTCCGGTGTGCCGAAAATGCAGCCTGAGGAGCTCGTCGGCACGGTCACGAGCGTCAGCCGATTCCGTGCAGGCGAGCGAAGAACACAGAACGCTCGCTCAGTTCACCGTCAACGGCGGCGAACTGGTCAGAGATTCGGCGCTCACCTCCGGAAGGGTTGGCGACGACGTTCGTTCCAGCCCATAAGATCTCGCTCGAGGTCGGAAGCATCAGGGTAGAGGCGATGTTCACTAGAGTCGGAAACTCATTCCAACTGTTGGCGTTTGTTAACGACACGACATGCCCTCTCGGCACCTCGAACGACAGTCTTTAAGAACGTTGGTGGCATTGTCTCCCTTCCGAAGGTCTTGCAGAGATCACAATAACACGTGAAAAGCCGCTTCCTCGACGCGCCTGTCTCGAGTAGATCGGTCATAAGCGCTCTCCTTCATCACAACAGCTACCGTGGCTGTCCAGCTTCCTGCCACCCACCAGCAGCTCCATCGTTTCACCCAGAACACCAGTATCGCAAACGCCCTCCTCGCCGTCCTGACTCTCGATGAGCAGAAAGAAAAGTTGCAGCACTGCGCAAGGAGCTCGACGTCATGAGTGACAACACCGTTATTCCTGACTGCAGACTCCCTCCAACTGCCTCGCAAACCCGCTCCATGTGTTCGTAGTCAAGTCCGCTCGTCGGCTCATCGAAGACAAGAATATCCTTCCGGACACCAACGCGCTCGCATACATCGTTGTCGTTGCCTCCGGACAAATTCATTATCGGGTTGTGCTCGCTTATCCATCAGATTTACCGTGGTGAGCACCTCCGCACATCGCTACGACGCGAAAGCCTTTAGAACCGATGAAGATATCACCGTCGACGTTTCACCAAAAGCGATGGTTGACGTCCTGCATGACGAGGTAGGAGTTCAGAAGTTTTTCGGCTTAAGCCCAGACCTTTCCCCAGTGCGCAGAATTTCGCCCTGTGTGTTCCAGGCCGGCGAGAGAATGGACAAGTCGGTTCTTCCGCAACCACTTTTCCTTACTTCCGGGATAACCCGCCTTGGGCACGGCAAGACGATCTAATATTCAACGCAGGCCTGGATGCTCGATATGGAAGCCGAAGGACCCATGACCAGCTCATCTTTCTCCGTCCCACCCGGCATCGTTGCTGTCCACCGCATCGTTTCCGCCTCCGGAGCGGAGAGCGAGCTGACCTCGTCCCATCAGATGGAGATCCTCATCTCAAGAGCGCAGAACTCATCTCAGAGCTCAGAGCCGATGACCTCCCTTCATATATAGATCGTCGATCGATCACGTCCGGCAAGATAGTAGAGCCGGTGCTCGCTATGAGAATGGTCTACCTTGCTTTTTCCACGCACCTCTGAACCGTCCGCCGCCTTCAATTGTTCAACATTCAGGTTGGATGATGGCTCATCCAGCAGAAGAATCCCGGCCCATCGCCGCAAACGGCGGCGCATGCTATCGCCTTCCCGGACAACCGGACGAGACCGCGCTCCCCAGGTTCTTCTTCATGTTGAACCTCACGCTCAACCGCCACAAAGACGTTTCTCGATCTCTGCCGGCTCAAGTCCCTCCGCACATCCGAACGCGAGCTCGCTTAACATCCAGCGTGAAGAACTGCGACTGGTTCTGGAACACAGACCCGATCCTCTGAGCGATGTCAGGGCCTCATCATGCGTGATGACCATCTAGGAGGACGTCACCCGAGACGTGAGCCTGGAAGAAGTACGGGCCACCCCGCTGATAAGCGACAGCATTGTCTAAGCCGCAGCCGACTTTCATTCGGCAGAAGAGCCCATCTGCTCTGTTGGAGTTGAAGCTGACGTCGTCGAGAACCCGGAGGAGGTTCCATCATGTTCGTGGCGGATGTCGTCACATTGCGAAGCTCGAGCATGTCACCAGACCTTCCCTCATGAAAGCACGTATTGGCTGCGAGACAGGCCATGAGCAACAGCACCGTCCGTCAATAGCCTCTTGAATTTCACCGCAGATGTTGGTCCCGTCAGAGTCCAGAGCGCGCGTCGCCGATTTTGGACAACCTTGCTCTGATACTGACCACCGACACCATAGTGGGGAACAAGCTTCCAGTCCCAGCATCCTTAGGCTGCCGAAGAAGACCCTCCGATTCCAAGTATTCTCACGTAATTTAATGTCGCGACATTTCTTCACCAGTCGGAAAGAAACGAAAAACAATGGCGGTAGGGACAGCACGGTGCGTCTTGTGGGCAACGATCTTTCGCATGGATACAAGGAACCGCTGGCGGTTGTCGTACGCAGAAAACCGCTCCCCTGGAAGAATGAGCGAAAATGCCCGAGTCATTAAGGAGGAAGACATCAAGCGCCACATTTCCCGATGGCGCGAACCGCCACGCCGTTGTGCTGCAAGACGGAAAGAACGGCGTCATACATATCGTAGAGCTTCCTGCTGTGAGTTGCGCCGAAACGTAAGAAGCAACAGCAGTGATATACGCCCACCTGATTACCGCAACAGTCCCGGACTCATTTCGACGTCGACAGACGTCCCACATTGTCAAACGATGATGAAGTCGACGAGGACCTGGTGGGTCCAGTGCGAACTGGCACGCCGCCCGTGCCGCTCGATAACCATGTGATCACCATACGATCCCCGCACGCTTGAAGTGCGCTTGTTGAATCCTTTGTCCCAGGGAGTCCGCCCAGCAGAGCCGCTCGTGTTACCCAACGATGATTTCAGCGAACAGGACGGTAAAGCATCCGCTCCCGATCGCAGTCATACCCCTTAGCCATTCCTTCACCGTATGCCCGCCAGGTCACTGTTCGCAATGCATCGTCGAGTGGCGAAGAAGAGGGAACAGGTTGGCAGTTGTGGCCAGAGAGCCGTAACAGCGTAAGCCAGGACGGCAGCCCCGATGCTCCCCATATTTTCTTCGGACTACCGGTAACCCTCTGCGACCGAAGCGCCAGCAGGATCCTATTATCAAGATAAGGACCGAGGCCGCTGACATTGAAGGTTCGAAATCACCGCCATACGCGAGCAGCATTCCAGGTTTTTCACCTTGAGAACAGCATGGTTCTGGAATACCAAGAACGATCCCTGATAGACCGATCATCACAAAGGTCAGCTCGGCGCACAATCACGAAAGCAACCACCGTCCCTTAATGAGCGTGATATTGACGAAGAATACCCAATCGTCATGAAGTCGGTGACATTCAGCTTCGCGCTCGGCGACCGACCTTCGGCCTTTTCACCATAATTCCTCCAGGGTCTACGGCTACGGATGGTTTTCTGTTATCTACCCGCCTGCTACTAAATCCCTCATCGACGTCACCCCCAAACGAGTCAATGCACTCACACAGAGACGACGAAACCGTCGGGAATCGTGAACATCCTCGAAATGGAGACGACGACCGACATCTCTTGCTTGATCGAGCTGGACAAGGCGGCGGCGAGCGCGAGTTTCCTCCAAGACGGAAGAAGTCATCGTCGATGCCAAGATCCTCCATTATCCAGCACCCCTCGACCACATCGAGTGAATCCGGTTTCTTTCATTGGTGAGGGCAGTCGGAAAGCGGCATACTGGTCGAGTGCCTCCGAGCTCAAAACCACCCCTGCACACTTTTCCGTTCCAGGTACGGGGAAGTTCATCACGCAGGACAACAACTCGACGAGACGCACATAGTCCGGCAGGAACTCGCCGGCGGCGTTTTTCTGGATCTGGCGTCTCCCTGAGACTTTTGTCGGTGACGACCGGTGCAGAAGCGATCACGCCATTTGCAACGGTAGCGACACAGTCGAGGCACACCGAAGCCATAAGACGGACCTCGATCTCCAGCTCGATCCGGTAGCCCCGACCTTGACCTGAGTGTCGCCCGCCCGAGGAACACGATGTTGCCACCGTATTCATGCTGGTTACGGCCTTCGGTCACCCGTGCGATAGAGGCCGCTCACACCCGATCTCGATGCGGATGAACCGACCCGCTGTTTTTTTCAGGATCGTTCCGTTAGCCCAGTGCGCCAGCCCCTGACCCTCCGACATGCCAGAGATCTCCAGGACGAGACCGGACGGTGCTCCAGCGTCGAGTCGAGGATGTACATCTGATTCGCCAGTGGCCGGTCAGTATGGTATAAAACAGTTCGTTCGGCGTCTCGCGGCGCTGGATTCAACACCAGTTGGACCAGATGGATGCCTCCGTCGCCCCGCCCAGCCCATACCGATGTCCTTGAAGCCCGGCGACGCGCGCAACGCGACGTCGACCGGGATCCCAGTCAATGCTCACAGGAGCACTGCTCGAGTGGTTTGTCGACAGTGCCTTGTCCTGAAAGATGGCTGGCACGAGAAGAGCGCGGGCATGGAGTTCCACAGCGTGATGCCGTGCGACCCGCACCAGATCCACCAGCATGACGGTGGCTCGAGGCTCTGCAGCCGGTGAGTATGACCACCGCCCCACCATTGAAGTAGTTATCTGGAAGACGTCATAGACGGACAGGTCGGTTCATTTGAGACAGGGCCAGAATCCGGTCGTCGGGCCCGCCGAGTCGGCGGTTGACGCGGATGAAAGGACTGCGGGACCGGTTGGTGATCGCCACTTTGCCTCCAGGTCCTCCTCGAGGTGTAGATGATGTAAGCCGGTTCATCTGCGTGGAGCTCAAGGCGAGATGCGGCGAAGGCTCCACGAGGCCCCGCCGACCCGTCAATCACCCATCACCGTCTTCTCCCGCTCAACCGGCAACGAGTAGTCTATCAGCATCGGCTGCCTATTGCAGTACCGTCCTGCACGTCCAGCGCTGGACACGATGACACCGTTTATCATCGGTCACTCACGGTCGGCCGTCGGTCTCCAGGATCATGCGCTCCGGCGTCGGTGATGATCCCAAGCGTTGCGGGGGCTGAGGGTGGTGGCACGAGCGGCAGGTACGCGCAGCCCGCCTGAGCACGCGAGAGCCGCACCGACCTGGTAGGCCGACTTCTCCAGCGAAACGCCACGACGCCGTTCGGCGCAGCACATGGGCGGCGATGAGCGGCTCATTGATCCGACTCTCGGCATCCAGCCGGCATAGGTCAGCTCGCGTGACCGACGATCACCGCCGCCCGCTCGGCGCAACGGTGACGGCCTCGTGAACAGTCCGAGCAGCGTCGGTTCGGTGGCGCCCGCGTCCGAGTCTTTATTATCCGGATGCTGGTGGCGTTGAGCTCTCGGCGATCACCCGTGTTGAACCTCGGCAGACCGTGAGCGTCTCATCGCAGCGGTTGAGGTCAAAATGCCAGTAGCCGTACGGTCGTTGAATATCTTCGGCCACCATCCCGTCGGGGAAGATGCTTCAACGGAGTCGAGGTTGAGGACAAGGCTTCCGGCGTCGTCGTACACCTGCAGGTCCATCCGCCACGCCCGAGGGGTGTTCGAGACAGCATCTCATGGTCGATACTCCCCAGATACGGATGAAAGCAGTACCTGGCCCTGCTCGACGACTTCCTTCCAGCCCGCAGAACAACACCGGCACAGGCACCTGGGACCTGCGCGTCGGTTACAGCCTCCACCGCGACCCGGAGACGTGGTTGTGAGCGAGGTTGCTCCAACATCCGCCGTTGAAAGCGCACGAGCGCGCTCACCGGAAGGAGGAGCCGTTGTGAGTCCACGCTCAGGATCGACAGGCCGTGAAGTCACCCACGATGAGTCGGGACCTCGGGAGCGAACCCGGATCCGGTCGAACTGCGGTCAAGTTGATGTTGCTCGCTCGCCAGGTGCCGTACCTCCGCGTAATCGCCAGGAAGGTGGCCTCGGTTGCTCCTCGGTTGTATCCGCCTTGGCAGCGCCCCCATCGGGGCAAGCCGACATGCCTGCCGCTCACGAACCTCCGGAGGAGGCGTCGACGGGCGACACGGGCAGCTGCAGGCGCCGGGTGACCTGGCCCAGGTTAATCCTCCTGCGTTCGTAGGTCTCAGACACAAGTGTCGCTGGCTCAGACGGACTGTGGCCCACGTGAAGTCCTGAAGCGAGTAGGCGGTCGCCTCCGCGTCGATGCAGGACAGGGCCTGCTCACAGCTCCTTCCACCGCACCTGGAACATGCTCCAAACCGTCGACGAAGGTGTTGTCGAAGCCGAGAATGTGCGTCAAAACTCGAAGGCCGTGTATCGCACGTCGAAGCACGGCCAAAGTGCGGGTGATCTAGAACCTGACACGACATCTCCCGCCTCACCTCGGCGATCCGTCTGTCCTCAGGGTGTCTCGTCGTCCGGACGTTGACGATCATAGTGAGGCGCTTCGCGGGTGAGTTGAGTCAGACCGTCGTCGCATAACGGCGCGGAGCACATGTAAGAGAGAGCGTTGAAGGAGTCCTCCAACCGATCCACAGATCGAGCACGGGCAACGTCCATCGACGTAGCAGTGGTCGATACGTCTCAGCTCGATGGCTCCTGAAGCCCGATAAGGTAGACTGCCATCATCGGTCAGGGGAAGGGTGCGTACTGTCCTCACTGTGCCCATCGGTAAGGTGCTCGGCCTGAAGGTGGTCCTGCCTTCGCACTGGCCTCGATCTGCGCCGCCATAACAGCGAAAGTACCGGAGCCCGAAGACGACCCAGGCTGAACTCGATCTCTTTGAAGGCACCTTCTGATCTGCCGCCTGAGCCTGGTGGCCATCAACGAGTCACCACCGAGTCGGCGGTAATCGCCGTCTGACCTCGCATCCGTCCCTCAGCAGCAGAGCGCGTTCCAGATCTCGGGATCAGCTTCCATCGGTCTGCAGTTCAACAGGTTTGGCAAGGAGCCCTGGTCACCAGACCCAGCAACAGGGTCATGAGCTTTGGTGGTCCGACCCTTGCCGGGCACTAAACACGGGAAACCGATGCAGCATGATCCTGTGGGGCAAGCATGGGGTCGGGCACCGCGTCGGACAGCAGCTCGATGGCCTCTTCGTGTGCTGTTGCGACAGGAGGGTGGGAGTCTCCGCTCGGTCCCTTGGAGAGGCGATCATGAGGATCAGGAGTCCGGTTGCTGGCACGGCGAGATTCGGAAGCCTGTGCGTCTCAGCGCCCGGCCCATTCTCCGGCAGAAGATGGTTCTGCGGCGACGGCGGTTCTGACAGCCTGGGACCGAAAGAATGCCGTTGATATCGGCTGGTGGGGGACGACGTCGGCTCGAGGAGGATCAGTTCCTCGCGGCTTCGAGCAGGTTGTGATTTCTGCGAAGAGTCGCGCCTGATGTCGACGGACCGATGAGCGTTCGGTTGCAGATCGCCAGGTCGATCCCTTGGTCGGCGAATGTCCTCTCGGTGGCCGAGGCCTGTTTCTCAAAGTGAGCAGCATCGGTTTCGTCGTCCGGTTCGCGAGCCGTGTTCACCTGCGTCCAGGTAGTAGCGGGAGTAGTCCGCGACGACGTATTGGGAGGCCTTGCGATGTGGAGTAAGGCTTCCGGTCTCAAGTTCATCCGTCTGGCACCGACCCGAGCACCCTCAGCCCGCTGCCGAACTGTCGGTGGATTCGTCCAGGAGCGCTCGGATCGCACGATGCGTGAACCGGCTCAGAGGCCGATCGGCGACAAACGCCTCGATGGGCAGGAAGCGGGTGATTGACGAGGTCGGCCGCGTTCATCGGCGCCTCGCTGTCGATGAACGCCTTGCCAGCGGGGCGATGAAGCCGTCGAGCTCCACTGCTCCGCTGCCGTCACAGGAGTCGTCCCCTCGTGCCCGCGAGCCACTGCGCCCACCGCCGGCCACAATAGTCGATCGAGCGACAGGTGCGCCATCGGCGCTGCGACCGGCATCGCGATCTGCGCAGGGTGCTGCACCAGACCGCCGCATTACGGTCTGGCGGGCGTGGCGTGTCCGCGTACCGTCGTGCGCGATGGCCCGAGCATCAGCAAGTCGCCCAGAGGGGAGAGGAGCGATATCATCGGCGGCGCCCAGGTTTCGCTGCCGCGGACGGCACGTGATCGGGACCGAGGCGTGTCTCCGGCTGGATGAACGCCAGCTCAGCGACCGGGCGTTTCCGCCCCGGCAGCACGCACGGCCCGTCGGCGAGCGCGCTCACAGGCGGCCCTCGATCTCACCGGAGTCGATGCGATGACCGCGCAACTTGGATCTGGTGTCGGACCGGCCGAGGAACCCAGGGTACCGTCGTGCCAGAAACCGTCCCAGATCGCCGGTGCGGCGAATCAGCGGCTTCCTTCGTGGATGCACGACGAACTTGTCCTGTGAGTCGGGGGTCGTCACGTGGTCTTGGCCACCGAGCTCGCCGATCCATATAGTTCTCTCGACGACGTAGTCCGGCAGTTCCGGTCTGGTGGCGTCGACCACGCGTAGGCCTGGCGATCCAGCGCGCCTCGATGGACACCACCGGAACCATCGACGTCGAGGGTTATTCGACCAGATCGCGGCCTGGTGGCTCCCTTCCATCGCGAAAGCAGACGGCGCGTGGCGCGAGCATCCTCATCCGCCAGACGGCAGGTCACGTCGATCCAGTCGCCGGACAGCAGACGATCGCAGGCTCGCCAACGCCGGGTCCTGCTCGGCGCTGGTCAGAAGCATCTCTTCAACAGCACGGAACCGAGTTCACACGGTGATGCGGTGAGACCGAAGTGCCCTGGAGCCAGTAGTTTGTCACGACGAGCCGACCGAATCGTCACCAGCGTTCCCCGGCGCAGAGGGTGCCGAAGGCGTCGGAGACCGAGAGGTCGAAGTCAAAGGCTTTACATCGCCAGACCGCATCCTGGGGTCTCCAGCCCTGCTCACCGCCCGATCACCGTTCCGTTACTGTGCCGGCTCATCTCCACGCCCTTAGCGTCCCCGTCGTTCCCGGACGTAGATGACGTAGTGGCGGAACTTTCTGGCCCCACGATTCTGGAAGACCGACGCTCTGGTCACCGGCAGGGCCTCGTCGAGGAGATGGCAAACGCCGGCTTGCGCCCAGTGATCCGGGCGAGGGGTCGTCAGTCGTAGCGAAGCGCAGTCGAGAGAGGAGATGATGGCGGTGACCCGTTGCTGAGGCCGACTTCGACCGATCGGCATCAGCAGGCCGCGCCGGCAACCAGACCTGAGTGCCGCGACGATTCAAGGTTCCGGTCCCCTGGGGAAGCATCACGGCCGCCAGATCTCCTGTACGCCTGCCCGGTTGCCACCAGACTGGCCACTGCTCGGGCGCAAGCGGCCAGCTCGTGGCCGTCATCACCCGGCTGGTCGCCGGTACCACGGCTGCGGCCTGCGGCAACGTGCCGGCGGTGTCGAGGAAAGCGGTCGATGAAAGCGCTGAGCCGGGCAGCCGCCACCGCAGTCCGCGCGGCTTGACGGCGCGGACACGTGCCGCGACCTCGACGACGTCGGTGCGATCCAGTTCCTGCCGGAGACGACCCGTTCGACGGACAAGCAGTCGAACATCCTTAATCCAGAGTCCGGTGGAAGATTCACCGACGGCGTCCTGTGATGTGAGGTGAATCGTCGATGAAAGTTGGAAGACCTGCAGATCGATCCACACCTGAGGAGTCTGGCAGACAAACCGGGATCTCGTCGAGTTGACGAACTCCTCGTCCACCAGGGGCTGCCGAGGCTCACCGGGGCGACCTGCTCGGCCCGCTGGGAGCGCAGCAGGTCGCGCAGCACCTGACCGCGGAGCGCCGAGTGGGGAGACGTCCTCGCAGAAGGAAAGTCCTGATGGCGTGGAGGTCATCGTGACCAGTTCATAAGACGCGACTCGATCGACCCGGTGCGAGGGTGAGGCAGAAGTCGGCGACGACGTCCTCGATCGCGATCGGGAGTCCCGGCCGAACAGTGGTGATGTTTGATGAGAACCAAGCTTGTCCTCGCTCCAGCGGCGGCGTACGCGGTCGGTGACCATGGCTTCGTCGTCCCGTAACTTCGCACAAAAGCTCGCAGGTCCCGCTGCGACTTCTGGTTAAGGTGTGCGAACGGCGGGTGAAACGTGATCGTGCCGTCGCCCGGACGCACAGGGAGCCGAGGGGCCTGGGTCAGCTTCGGGAGGCGCGAGCGCCAGTACCCTTGTCCTGCTCACGGTTCGCCGCAGCGTCCGGCGCGTCTTCAGATAGGTCGCGGAAGCCCAGGACGAATCCCACCCTGGCGGCCGTCCGGTGAGGTAGCAGGGCCAGGTCGCGCAGGATGATCTGGAAGCCGTTAACGTCGCAACACGAGAAGGTCGGATATCGAAGTGGACGATGGCGCGGTTCTTCGACCAGGCGTAATACGACCTGTAGGCGTTACCACCCGGTCAATGTTCAATGTCCAGCAGTCGGTGGTACAGTGAGTCGCGCATTCCAGGAGCGCCGCCTGCTGTCCCTGCTCATCCAGGTCGCATCGCGATCGCACCCACGACGTTGGCATCCGGTGGCTCACAGCACAATACCGTTGACCGTCCGGTGTAGCAGGCCCCGAGCATGGGGTGTGCTTCGCAGCACGGCGTTCCAGCGGTCTCCAACCGTGATGCGCCGACAGCTCCAGCCTCGATCCGACGTACTGTATAAACGACACCGCCCGTTGCCCCGGCCGCGGCCGATCCAATAGGCGTACTGGACGTCTGTGAGGTCGAAGGCTCGAAGTCTGCGTCAGAGACGAGGGTTGCTATCCGCCGAAGTGCCCATCAGGGACGCCGCCTGGTCACCGCCGAGTCGTCGGCCGCCTCCGGGAGCGGCTTGTGCAACATGTCGGCCCACCGGGCGATGGTAGACTGCGCATGAAGGAGCTTCTAGCGACACGCGGTGCACCCTGCTCAACTGACTCCCGGCGCAGTTGGAAGTCGCGACAGGGGGAGGACTCAGTCCAGCAAGAAGGTTGTCCGCGTCCTCCAGCGCAACCTCGTTACCGATCGGTCGTGACAGAGAGCTGCGGAGCCGTTTCACGGATCCGCTCCTTGGTCGCGCACGCGTTGTCCTTCCTCAGTCCGCCTGATCGTGGCATGTTTTTCCGATACCGCGTCGAAGCGATCTCTGTCGGTCTTGCCGATGTTGGTCAGGGGAATCGCCTCGACGACCAATCAATTGGTCGGGCACCCTGTAGCGCGGGCGATCCTCTGCTGGACGAAGCGTCGACGGCTCGGCGATCGAGCTCTGGACGACTGGCGACGACAGCCGCCAATGTCTCCCCAGCTCCGGGCATCCGGGGACACCGAAGACGGCGCACCCGAATTCTCGAGTTGCCCCAGCAGCTGCTCGATCTCCTGGGGCGAGACGTTCTCCCCAGCCTGTTGATCTGGGCTGACGACACGCCCGCAGACCACGAGGTTGTTCCCGTCACGAGGCACCCGGTCACCGGGGTCTCAGTTGCCGTCCTCGGTAGCTAATCGTCCGAAGTGTGCGATCCCTGGTAGCCGAGGAAGGTGTAGTTCTTCGGATGATCTCGCCGGAGTCCCCGCGGAGGTCTGGTCTGACTTACCCCCGCAGCTCGTCCCCGGAGGAGATCTGAAACCCCTGCGTGTTCAGTCACCGGCAGGGCATCGAGGAACAGATCCTCGCCAGCCCGTACCGCGTTGGACGTCACCGGTCTTTGAGATGACTTCCTCGCCCCAGCGCCTCATCGAACCTGGCCGCAACTCACGCGATTCGTCGCAGAGGGAGGTGTTTGCCGGGTACTGTGTCCCACGCCTGCTCCACACCTCGGCGATCGCCGGGACGATGGCCGTCATGAAACACCGGTGTCAGCCTCGATCGCGGGCGAAGGCCCGTCGAAGGCCGCGGTGTGTGGGCACATGACGATCGTTCCCACCGTGGAGAAGGAAGTTCCCCAGGGATGCCAAGGCTGAAATGTGGAGGTGTGGAGAGCAATCGCCGCTGCAGATCGCTGTGGGCGCCGACACCGCAGCGTCAGGCAGCGGCCCGCGCGGGCAGGCGTACGCCTGTGCACTCGCGGACGATCGGGCGTTTCGTCGTTCCGCCGGAGAGCCGAGTGTCGTCGGTGGTGCGACGAGTCCGAACGAGGCGGGCGGCGTCGACGGCGTTGAGACAGTCAGGAGGCCCGCCGACCTGCAGGCTGGGTAAACGGTGACGAGGTACGTCGCCGTCGCCCGGCCCGAGAAGCCTGCGAGCATGAACCGGGTCCCCAGGGGTCCTGTATCCAGCGCCGTTTCCACCACCGGACGCAAAGTCGAAACCGAGCTGGTCACGTCCACCGATGTAGGCCACGGGATGAAGCTGTGGGGCCAGTGAGGTCACCTGCCGACGGTGCGACGGCAGTAACAAGGTGGGCACGACGTCAGATGCGCAGCTGAGTGCGAACAAGGTCACCACGTAGGCGGTGCTGTTGGGAGCTGGAGCAGCACTCCGGTCACCTCGAGCCCTCACAGGAAGTCTCGGGCCCGGTGATGGCCCGATCAGTGATGTAGAAAGCGGGTATCCGTGACAACGGCCTGTGAGCGGCCGTCGCAGACAACACCTCGCGCAGCTCCTCGTGAAGCGTCTCTGAGAGGTGAGCGCCGCGTGATCCTGCGCTCGCAGAGGCTGATCGCGTCTCATCCGCCCTCCCATCACGCGAACCACTGAGATGTCTCCGGCGCCGAGCCGGTGGCAGGGCAGCCCACCGGTTTCGCGACAGATGTTCACAGCGGTTGCGTTCCCTCATAGACGATCCTCGATCCGGGTCATGCCGATGGGGGAGAGAGTTGCAGTGTGTCAATGGCGAAGGGAGTCACGAACATCGGCACGTGCCAGGTGTCAGAACGAGGGTGCGGCACGTGACAGGCTTCGGCCGTGCGGGGTCCCGCCGAGATGGTGGAAAGTAGAGGGTTCTAAGACCATGATCGTGGTAGATGCAGCCAGCCTGTGCAAACTCCTGCTGTGGCACCGGAAGACCATCTCACAGGCCCTCCCGAGAGCATCTCCCTGACGGAATCTGAGGTTATTGCCTGCCCCGTCCGCGCATGAAGAGGTAGGCGCGCACAAAAGCGGGGCAAGGAGATCCTGGAGATGATTCGAGGTAGGGGCCCGTGGAGAAGAGATCACGGCGTTCCTGGGACGCTGTTTTCCTTCCACCGACATCGAAACCCCTGATCGCGAAAGCGAGATCGCCTGTTCGAGGTCATCGCCCAGATGACGTGTCCGACCTGAGGCCATGTCACCGCCTCGCTCAGTGACGAAGGATGGAGCGATAGTGGTCCCGAGCAGGCAGAGAAGTTGCGTGGTGAGCCGCTCACGGTCGCCGCCCCAGCTCTCCCAGAACAGTCACCGACGTCTCCGCCGAACGAGGGGTAGAAGCCCTCGTGAGCACCGTGCGCTCCGGCTGCGGACGAGAACCTTGCCCAGATAGACGTCCGGAACGTAGCCGATCGTTCCCCGCAGAGAAAGTGCCTGAAGACGTCGTAGTGATCTCCAGCAGCATCGTGTGCGGCTGTCTGAGTCGGCCTCGACTCCCTCAATGGCTCCTAGACCGCCGCCTGGTTTCAAGACAACCGCGACGATCCTCGGTGAAGAATGCGCCCATAGAAGCAACCCCGACTGGTCAAGAAGCGCAGAGCTCCCATCCGGTGATGAACGCTACCGATCAAGTTAGTCTGGTTGAGAAAGCAATCACCGAGCTGGTCCAGACCGAATGAGCACCGATGTCGCCCGGATCCGCCTCGAGAACGCATCCATAGTTGCGCTCGTGCCAGCATCCACATTGGCGATGCGGTGCGGGCATTGTGGTGCGCGATAACAACGACCTGCTGGACGGTTCTGCCCAGCTCGGTGAGATCTTCGCCGTCTCGATGGCGAGAAGCCCGGATGCAGTACCCGGACCAGTCATAGCTGTCCATGTCCAGGTCCAAGAGGTCTCCTGGCATACAGACGTGCTCGTTGGTCATCAGCGAGTCGACAGGGTTGTTCAGGTACTTCCGTCCTGCGTTCGGTGGCTAAACCCGACGAGCGATCTGGGGTCCTGGTCCATGCGTTGCGCCGGTGCTCGTAGTCCTGGAGGCGGTCGGTTCCGGCATGAAACACCGCCCGGCAACCCTAATGCCTTCAGGGCCGCAGTATAGACGTGCATGCGGCTACCTTGGGAGGATCCGCGGGCAGGTCGTCAATGGGTCATCGGCACGCGGTTGGTCGCTGCGATCCCGCCACCGTGGGGCGCCTGCATCTCCGCATGATGAAGTCCCAGGTCGTCGGCTCAAGGCGGTTACTCCGACGCATTCTCGTGACGGGTCTGGGCCACAGAGGAGAGAGTCCCCGCCTCAAGCGTAGGTCGTCGCCGACTGGTTCAATATCGAGCACGTCACCCACACCGCCGCGATCTTCTTCCTCGAGGTCGCCCTTCAGTGGCGATGTTGCTGAGGCGCCCGGGGCCACGAGGACGTTGAGCGCTCCGGATCAGCGCGCCTTCCTGTCGATTTTTCCCGTTGGCGTTTCAACGGCAACGCATCCATGATCGCAGAGGCGGGCAATCACGTATCCGGAAGGTTCTCGGCGAGGAAAGCTGCGAGGTCGGCCCTCAGCCTCCAGTGGCGAACGGCACCGGACCCAACCACGAGCAGCCGTTGACCCATTCGCGAAGAGGGTCTCCTTCGGCGGGCGTCACCGGCGATCCGCCTCCAGGCCGCCTCGCCGAGCGATCACGTCCTCCCCACTGCTCATCCGTGATGAACACCTGTGAGTGCTGCTGCGCACGTCCGTGAAGCGTCCACCAGGCTCATCTTGATGATATCGATATGAGAAAGCGGCATACAGTCCGGAATACGGTTTCTACCAGCACGACATCTCGTCGTGGCTTCGCAGTTGGTTCAATCTTGGTGAAGACCCTCATCGATGTTCACCGAGCCAGGCAGCACGTTGGCGCAGACGATGACGTTGCACGCACCCACCTCAATATCCTGTCGGCGCACCCCCGGAGTTGATGTTCGAGGAGCCCGTAGTTCATGAAATCGTATCGGGTCGTACCTCCCTTGGCGTGACGCAGGAAGAAGGTGGAGATATCATGAACCGGTACTCCGGCAACAGAGTCGGGAAGACGAGGGCAGTATGTAGTCCGTCGTCGTTTCCCACGCCGGCGCGGACCTCGAGGATCCTGACAGTGGCCGCCCCCGCGCGATTAACGATGCCGGCCACGGGCATCCGCCACGGCTCATTCATCGCAGTGCTCGCCACGGTTGCTCCCGCAGATCGCGCGGGCGTTGTCCGTCCCGCCTCCGGGGAAGAAGAGGTCCACCGATTCACCGCCGCGCATCTGCCCTCAGCAGGGTGCTCGTCGCATATCGCCGGTACCGGAACAAAGCTCAGGTCGTTGGCAAGCATCTCGTCCCCGAGCTGCGAACCGGTTCCATCTCTCTTTCGACGCAGGTGAAGTCAAGGCTCTCCTCAGATACCGAAACCGCGGTCGCCGCAGCAGGACCTCGGAGACGTCGAGATGTCCGCCATGGTCCACCAGCTTTCTGAACTCAGGGGCGGGTTTGAGACGGGCGACGATCTCCGTCGTCGCCGTCGTGGTAGTAGGTCCCTCGGCTCACCGAAGAAAGTCCGCATTATCGTGAAGCGTCTCCAGCAGCGCCAGTGCGGCTCGCTGCTTTGGCACGCATTCATGCCGCGTAGGTCGTGGCGTCCGGAAGTCGTCGGCGCACTGTGACCACCGCCTCGTGAGGTTGTCCGCCAGCGCCGGGGTTCCCGGAGCTGCCAGGAGCGGCGTTTGACCGCGAGATCCCCTGTCAAGCCGGCGTCACAAAGGGCTCCCTGCGTCATGGTGCCGTTGGGATCAACCTTTCGGTGATGACAGCTGCTTGCCCCACAGCCTGTGCCGGTGGCAGAACGGACAAGTGATCTCCTTGTCTCAACCTCGGTAGCTATTGATCTTGGACCCCGGTTGTCAGCCCGCCCGTAGTCGATGGTCGTCGGAAAGCGGTAGCTGCCGATGTCTCCGGTGTTGTAGAGGCGACGATTCTGCCTGGCGGAAGAAGAACTTCTCTTTGCGCCGTTGTCGTCTCCGTCCCCGCAGTACCCGTAACAGGCTGTCACCGGAGATGTGGATGAAGGACAACCATCGGGGCGTCCTATTGAGAACTCGTCCAAAGCACCCGCACCCTCTGACGACAGGGCAAATCTCCGTAGGATACCTGCCGGTGTGGTGGTGGGTCATCACGTGGTAGACCGACCGATCCCCGTTTGGTGGCGCCTCCCAGGCTGACGAGCCGGCGTGGGGGAAAGGCGGGGCGGCAACAAAGGCAGCGTGATGAGATCACCGAGAAGGACGAGCTCCGGTGATCCGGTCCGGAGGGAGACTTCGTCTGGACGCTCCTGGAGGGAGCAGATCTCGAACAGGGCCGGCACCGCTCCACGTGTCGACGCGGCGGTGGATGCATCAGGTCGATCCACGCGTTGTCTCTGGCTCGTTCGTCGTAGACCAGCGCACCTGCAGTTTCGCGAAGGTCCCGAAGATGTCGTGAGACGGACAGGTCGAAGGAGAAAGCCGGGACACCCGAGATCGTCCTGGCCGTGAGCGGCCAAAACGCTCGTTGGACGTCGGAGATCGTGTTCATGAGAGCTGGCATGAGTCATCGCTGCCTTTGGGGTGCCGAAAGCTGCCGGAGGTGAAGATGATGTGGTATGGGTGACGATCATAATGGGCGCAGAAAGTTGTCCGGTCCATGGGCTCGGGCGCAGACCCCGACGTCGATGACCGCGACCTGGTCGTCTGGCGCGGTGCCTGCGTCGAAAGATGACCACCAGTTGCGGGAGCGGGCAGGAGATCGACATCCGTTCCCCGACGATGGCCGGCCGGTCGTGGTCGATCGTCGTAGGCGGCTCCTGCCGACAGACGGCGAGGACCGCGGCCGTCCGCCACACGCTCCTCCTCAGGACAATGGCGACCCCAAGTCCCCCACACGCCTCTTGTCGGACAGCCGCGGTTCCAGGCCTGGACGTACCCGGCCACCCGTCCTGCCGAGTAGCGTTCAACGTCGCACCAGGGCGATGTCGCCAGGACGCACACGGGACCCGTGCCTCCCCAGAATGCTGCGCAGCGTCGTAGCGGGATGCTCGGTATCCGTCGGTTGTATCCGGGCGCGTAACGTCTCGTATCCGTCAGAGAAGAACGACGTCGTCGGACCGTGTCAGATTTGACCCCCGTCATCAATCAGTTTGCCGAGCGCCTGAGGAAGCTTCCTCCCATTACGTCCCGGAAGGACCCATAGATGTTTAAATGGTGCTCTCGCACATCTCAGCGGATAGCGGCATGTTCCGTCGTCCTCCAGGCCTGGCAGTCGATTCAATACCCCTGTGGTGGCCGGGACGCCGTACACGAGCCAGCAAAACCGGTCGGCCGCTGGCGCCGTGGGCCGCTTCCCCAGGGCACCGGTGAAGAATCATGGGAATACGATGCGCTCACCCTCGGTTCTCCCTCTATCTTCGGGTGCAGAACCTCCGTTCCGGAAGGCGGCGAGATGCTCCCGCCAGCGTTGGCAGCCCGCTGGACTCGGTCGATGAATGGTCTGGGTGCGCACGGCCGGGCGTGGACGGTGACATCCGGTGAAGTTCTCGACGATGCGTTTATCCCGGTGGAGCGTTGCCGTCATGCGGCTTCCGCCAGACGTCACGTTGACGCAGAAGTTCGGTGAAAGCCGAATTGTAATCAGTCGCAGTTAAACATCGGTGTAAACGGGTTGTAGAATGTCGACGGCGTCACCGCGTGTCGCCCAGTCACCAACGACGTCTGGCGACCCGCCGGCGGCACGTCCGGGTACGGCGGGTAGTTTAACAGGCCCATCGACCTCTCCAACACCGTTCTCAATCGGGAGAACGGCTCGGCAGAGAGCCGACGGCGTCCCGCCAGTATCGTTTCGAGCTGTCGTACTCGGCTTTTCCGGTTTCGGTGGCGGCGGAAAGGCGCGAGATGACGGATATGTCCCTGAAGGTTGTCTTCGGCAGAGATCGAGCGGCTCGTCATAAAGAGTTACGAGCTCATCCACCATCACCGAACGCTGACGAAGTTTTATGATCGTCATGTCGACGGAGAACTGATGCTGGTAGTCGTCGAACTGGAGCAGGTGGCGGAACTCGCGGGAGCGGACATCACCTGGGGAGTACAGTTCCGGTCTCCATCTCACGGCGACATCTGAGATAGTCCTCGTCCGGCACCCGGTCGCCCAGCAAGATCATGCTCCTGAGAACGGGCGGAACAGTCCTTTCCTCAAAGGGAACGACCTGGATCAGTTCAGCATGGACGACCGCCGATAGCAGGTCGTGCTGCTCATCAGGTCGTGCCAGGCGGCCTCCTCGAGACGCACGGTCCAGGCGGTGCCCAAACGCAGTTCGACATAGCTGTGGCACCCAGTCCCCGAGCTTCGTATCCGACGCACCGCCTGCGTTGTGGCGCGCTGAATGTCCGTCATGGGGAACGGTTCGTACCGACTGGCGTCATGCTCAATCCTGCTGGGACCGGTTTTCAGGTAGGACAGATTCTCGTCTATTTCTTTATTGACGGCTATGTCCTCCCCGGGTGTCAGGGACCTGAGCATACCCGTAGCTCAACCTGTTGCCGTCCCAGAGACTATCATCTCTATCGCCCGAGTCCCCTCAATCGTGATTCTCAACACTCACGTCATCAGTTCCGGACCTCGGCCCCACCGCACACCCACGGCCTGCCATATTCAAGCTTCCTACGTCAGATCAACCGCCGCCTCACCAGCGACCTGCGCCAACGAGAGGGGGATGGTGATTACGTGATCGCAGCTCCTGTGGGCCCCAGAGTTTCCGGCCTCTGCCCACACGGGCAGTAGCCCAGGGCTCGGCCTCACGGGCGCGGCCGCCCCGGATGAGCCGCTGATGATGAGCTCTCGTCGAGAATCCCGTCAGTATCTCGGCCATACCACCGAACAGTGATCGACGCATGACATCCGCCTCGACAGTCGCCTCGTGAAGAACCGTCAGGCTCAACTGTTCATCGGCATTAATCTCAGGACGCCTGGGACCGCGAGATTCGAGACATTGGGATGTCAATACGATCTTTTCCAAAGTCGGTCTTGTAGCTACCAAGGCTTCCTGCCGCCGTGAGCAGCGCGACTGGTGGTCAACATGCACGAAAGTCGTCCCCTGATTGAACGGGTCCATCTTGTTGACCAATACTAGCTATATCACTGGTGATTCCCCTGAATGAAGCGGACAAGCACGTGAAGACGTCAGAACGCCCCCTGCCTCGACCTCCAGGAACCCGTCAGCGATTCTCCAATGATGTCCAGCATGGAGTAAAGAAATGGATGCGCGACCGCCTCGACCCGGATGATCCCGGAAAGAAGCGCGCGCAGGACCCTCCAATTCATCCTCAGGCAGTCCCGATCAGGAGCTGTGGCGGTAGAAAAAGTTGGACGAGAAAGCCGCAGCCGGTTATTGACGCTTCGCGGTAGCACGCCACCGCATCACGCTTGTCGATGGGATGTCTACGGCCACATTGCTTGCCTGACGACAGAAAGTGCTGAGCGCGCCCGGTCACCCTCCGACGATTCCCGGACCTGACCACGACCAACGCCATGTCACATGCTCAGGGGAGGTCATCGATCTCAGTGCACAGGCAATTCCCCCGGTCCTGCGAGAACTGATGAGACTGCTCACTGCTCCCCGCGAGAGTATGCCGGCCAGTTTGTAACGAGAGGAGCGAAGACGAATACCCGCAGCATAGAGACGCGCTCACAGCGCACACCACCGCCCGCAGCCTACTCATCCTCACTCCCTGAAGCCCTCAGAACACACTTTCCAGAACTCACTCATTCCATAGAACAGCCCAAAGTCGTCCGGTCAAGAAACTGATCACAGGAACCGGAGCCCGATCAGCCAGACCTCATGTGGGCACTGGGACCACAGCCGTCACTCCCTCCGCTCAACGCCGAGATTCATGAGTAAGTAAGCAAGGCAATCCAGAAGCGGTCCGCTTGGCGAGCTCATACCCCCACACGACCCCTCCAGGCCGTCTGCTTCGAGCGTTATGAACCACCGACTAAAGCCAGAAAGTCGCTGTCAGCTCACTGCTGTCCCGAGAGCGGGACGGTCATCGTGCTCCGGTGTAGCTTGCTCGAAGATATCCGTGCTGTCACCGATGACCATCCAGTTCTTCTTTGCCCGGCATCCAACCTTGATTATGTCGTCGATCTGGAGAGAGCACTGCCGATGAGATCGGTCCGTACCGTCCTCCCTGACCGCAACAGTCGTCATCGCCTTGAGAAGGAGGTGCAACGAGTCTCGGGATCCGAATCACCAGATTCGTCAAGGCGGGGACGTCGTGAAGTCAATCGCCACCCGGCGCAGCCTCGTCCGTCACAAAAAGGAGAGCGAACACTGTCATCGTCCACTGGAAGGCATCTTTCCGCCTCCCGCCCTCTCAGCGTAGGGCGTGAACACGCACGTCCAGCAATTGTCTGGTTGATAGCCGTATCTCACGCGTACCGAGAATGACGTCGGCGAATCCCGCGACGCCGCCTGCTCCTCCCGCCGCTGGGGTGAGAGCCACCCGCCGCAGACGTCCAATCAGCAGTCGATGGCGCAACCAGCAGCCCGTTGAGACCAGGGTAGCCCGTTGATGATTCTCGCGTCTCCTGCTCGCGATATTCATCAAACAGGTTGGCACCGAAAGTGATCGATATAGACCACACCTCGCCGGCAGGGCTGCAGGCGCATCCTGTTCGCGATGAGGTAGGACGGGCCAGCGCGCAGTTCACCAAGGCACGGCACCCACGGCGAACCTCCGCATCGCCGCCCGAACCACAGAGCGTCAACGACGACGGAGTCCTCGTCGGAGTTTCTCTCGGTCCGGTTGCCACAGCATCACCCGTACCCGCACTGCGCAGGAGCGCGCACCAGCACCCGCTCAACAGCACCGCGGGAGCGATGACCCCGGATGCGGTGCTCACCAGCAGTTTACAGTGGCTAAAGACGCCTCCACAGATCGGTTGTCGAGCAACGGAGGCGCAACGACGAAAGGACGTCATTCCGGTGGCGCGCCCGCGTATACTGTTTCTTTGTTAGGCATACTTTGCCTTAGTTAATGTTCCGTGTCGCCAATCTCAACTCGGGATTAGGAACGCAGGGACCGAGCATCCGGACCACGGAAGTCCTCCACCCGCCCGCGCCGATCCGCACAGCTGTCGAGATTACACCGCAAGGTTCTGCTGCAATCACCGGACTTAGAAGAAAGCCAACGCGCGCTCTTGGTCGCGACAGCCAACTCTCTTGCCTGCCAGCCGTCGAGCGTGCAACTGCCGCTACTTTGATTAACGATGCCGTAAAAATAGGGATTCATCTCGTGTCCAGAGGTACCGCCGTCAGGCAACGGCGAGCCAGGCGACAGCCACCAGCGTCCAGCGAGCCACCACGACTCCCCAGCGTCGCGCGCTCCAGGCTCGTCGGTCATCTCGGTGCGTCGTCGCAGGGCGCACCGAAGGCGCGCGAGTCCATGACAGGGCGATCGGCGCTCGGCGTGCCGACGCTGACCGCGGTGATTGATCCGACCCAGCGACCTTCCACAGGGGCCAGCAGCCCCAGCGCCGTCCGATTCTACGCAATGCCCCCTGGCGGTGCGTGAGGACCAGCCGTCATGAAGCGGGTGATGAAGGCGATGGCCGCGGTGCCCCGCCCCAGACGGTAGGGGCATATGGAAAGGGTGGTGGTCAGGGGGTCCGATGAGACCAGGTCGGTGGAGAAAGGAGACGAGGACAGAGTGGCGACAAGCGCAACCGATGCCGCGTTCTCCTGTCGCCCGTCACCCGTCGTAGAGGCGCGCAGCAGTCTCCCTGGTGGTGGCTTCCGCTACTGAAGATCCAGATCATGCGAGCGCAGTGAGACCGTCCGCGGCGACCACCGAGGCGATAGTGCGCCGCAGGGAGGGTGCGCGGCGACGACGAGAGCGAGGAGGTCAGCAGTGACGCCCAGGTTGAGATGGTGGTTGCGCAGGCGAAGATCATCACCATGACGGGCAGGACCGCCAGGAAGGGGGTGAGGGGGTTGAGGAGGAGAATACTGCCGCTGCATGGGGCTCGGGCGGGATCGGGAAGGCAGGGCGGTCCGAAGCAGGCGAGGCATCCGCCCGGACGTCGACCGTCCTGGCTGTCTCACCGGCGTCCCCGGCCGCGGCGACCCTTGCGTTGGGTCCGGGCCTGTTCTTGGTTCGCACCGTCGGCCGCGGCAGGGCGATGACGTGGGTGCAGTGCTCCAGGGCGAGCCCGAGGTCGGGTGGCCATGATGACCGTGGCCGCCCCGGTCGCGCAGCTGGTCGATGAAGTCCATGAGCTCGTGCAGGTGTTGTCCCAGTCCTGCCCGTAGGTGGCTCGTCCAGACGACGACGTCACCGCGTTCCTCGTCAATCATGGTGGGCTACGGAGTTTCCTGGTGGGCCTGGACCGCCCGAGAGAGGGTCAGGGGTGGTGGTCCCGGTGGGCAACGAGGTGAACTGCTGAAGGAGCTGGTCGGCCTCGCCTGTGAGGTCCCTCCGACGGCGAGCTCGGCTCCGACGGTGGCGTACAATGAACTGAAAGCTCGGGGTTCTAAAGACGTAGCCGACCAGGTGCCTGCCCCACCGATCCCGGTTGCCATTCACCGCTGCGGGCGGTGGAGCCAACGAGGCCGGGTCAGGGTGGGCCAGGATCGAGGACCACCGCGCTGTTAGCGACCAGCCACTGAGCTCTCACCGCCTCCCAGCCGCATGGACACCGAGGTGAGCGCCCCGGAACTCGAGGAGGTCGAATCTCGTGCCGACACTGGTCCTGGGCTCAGACCGGCGCGGCCGGCGAGCGTCGGGCAGCCCGATGTTTCCGACCCGCGCCATCTTTCTCAGCGGAACCCGCCCGCTTTCAGGTAGCGCACCTCGACGTCCGCGCACAGACTCGCGAGCCGTGCACATGGATTCCGGCTCGGCGCAGGTTAGTGGTGCACGTCAGGTGCGGAAGAGCTCGCGGGAGTCAGTCTCGGACGTCGCGCAGCGCCCGAGGCATCCACACGCGGCACCGGTCAGCTCGTTGCAAAGCCCCCGTGAAGATCTCGCGCGGCATGAAACCGACGGCGATGACGTGCTCGACGGTATCGAGAGCCAGGACCTGGTCCACGGTTGATGGCAGCACCGTCGTGAGGTCGGTCGATGACGACGACCGAGCCGTCCCGGAGGCCGTCAGCGAGATGAGTGTGTATCCCCTCACGGCCAGTGGCATCGATGGTGGTGCTGGTCGGCTCATCGAGGACGAGGAGCTGTGGGCGCATGGCCAGAGCGATTTGGCGATCGAGAGAAAGCTGGTGCTGTCCGGCCTGAGAGCGTCCAGGGTCCCAGATGCGCTCGATCAGCCCCACTGCACGCAGGGCGCCTCCCCACCGTGCCGCCGTGATCTCGGTCCGGAGGCAGGCACAGGTCTCTGCAGGGAAGGTGATGTCGTCGGGACGCGCGGGTGACGACCGCGGGGCATCGGGGTTTGACCGACATAGGCGATTCTGTCCCAGCCAGGGATTGGACAGAGGCGTTTCATGACTTCAAAGCCGGCGAGGTTCAGGCTACCGTGGAGTACCTGAGGGCAGGCAGTGTGGGATGAGACCGCACAGCGCACGCACCAGTGTGAAGTTCAAGCACAAGTCTTGACAATGATGGACAAGTGGCCTGGCCGTTCAGATGGGTCAGGTTTCCAGAGTCCAGGACCCAGCCTCGCGTCCGAGGTAGTGGACGCCGAGTTTCGACTACCAGTTATCTCGGCTCCGCCGGTCGCTCGAGCGTCGTTCCACCGCAGGCGCAGCCAGGACAATGGCGAAAGCGCGGCCAGGCACGGCCGGTCGTTATGGTGGTCGATGCCGACGCCGGCGCGGTTGAGCAAATTCGGGTCAGGACGATGGTAGGGATGACGTCATCGGACAAAGCGCCGAGACCACGGCGATGATGACGCCGGTGCTCGCGGAAGCGATGCCCGCCGAGGCGCTCATGACGGAGACGTGTTTACGATGAAAGCGTTGAAAGAGTCTGAAGGTCGCCGCCGAGATCAGGAAGGACCACCAGGTCCACTCCGTACATGTAGGCGAGGGCACCGACGAAGACTCGGGCGATGAGGTGCCGACGATGCAGCGGCGATCGGTCGGAGTAGTGAAGACACTCATGATCCCCGCGAGGAAAGCGTCGGTCACGGCGCCGGGGCGGCACGACGGTGGCGGGCAGCAGAAGGAACGAGCCACAGCCCCATGATCGCGCAGCCCAGGAGCACTGGATCTCGGAGGCTCCCGCCGCAGGAGCCAGATAGTTAGGGGCACCAGAGGATCATCGAGCCCACTGGCCAGAGCGGCTATCGTCATGCGAAGCTGTGGGTTCCCAGGGCGGAGTCGGCCAGGCCCGAGCGCGGCGACGAGGCAACGACGCAGTCCTTCCTGCCCGTCGCTCCCGGCGTACGGGCTGGTGGTGCTCATGGTTTCTCTCATGTTCCTCATTGCGGTCGGTGAATGATCCATCGTCGTGCCGAGCACCGAGGACGTTCTTAATCGCGCGCCAGCGCGATGACCGGCAACATCTACCCGACACCATTGTAGTTTGCAAATCATTATCAGTTGGTTGACTTGTCGAACTCTCGACCCCGTGATCACGCAACCGACACGGGAGAACAAGCCGCCAGCTGTAATGATGACCCAGACCCTCACCCTCATATCTCTTTGGTGAGGCTAACACCTAAGTTTCTACCCTTTCGACGCCCCGCAAGGGCCGAACAAGAACGAAACAGCAGCAAGGTTAGAAAGGAACCATCCGTTGAAAACGGAAAACCGGGTGATGAGCCGACTTAGGCGGATGCCGTGAGGGCGAGGCCCGGAGGAGACCTCAGCCTGGGCTCTACAGGCCTCCGCGTCCCACGAGGTTGATGTGGCATTCCCTCAGGGCGCAAAGTGCCGCACCGTTCGGTCAGGACTCTGGTGGTGTCGTTCACCGTCGCCAGGGGGTCGGGCAGGTCGATCGGCGCGGGAGGGCGGGCGAGTCCGTGCGCGGCTCCTCCCAGGCTCGCCAGAGACCACCCAGGCAGGCCGCCACGACCTCTTCGCGCAGGGTTGCGCGTTTGCGCGTGACGGGCGCGTTTCGATCTCAGGCTCGCACAGCACCATGGCCCCTGGCAACCAGGCGTGGGCCAAACCGAACTTTGAGTTGAGTGTCAGGCCAGGTCGACCCGCGAGCGCAGTGCCCAGCAGTCCCCCGTGAGCTGGGTGAAAGCTGCGCTGGCGCGCATGAGGCGCTTGATGGCCCAGCGATCCTTTCGGTGGCGATGGGAGTTGTCGTCATGGTGGCGCAGCGAGAGATGACGCGGGCCAGGTCGGTCAGCAGGTGTCAGCGCCACGGAGAAGTCCGCCCTCGACGTCGCCCAGGTAGGAGGTGAGGCGTTCCAGGAAGGCCTCCCGGAAGCACGACGGCGCTCAGACGGCGTCCGTCGTACCAGACTTGCCGCATCATCGCCCCAGGGCTTCCTGTGCGCGGTCAGCGGCCAGCGGGTCGCCAGGACGATCGGTGAAGTCCCAACCCGGCCTCGAGGGCGTCCAGGAGCAGGCGGGGGCGCGCAGTCCCGTCGTCGGCCTCAGCCATGGTGGTGGTGTCGGCGCAGGTGACGCGCAGGCGGCGCAGGTGGGCGGCACGGGCTCGTCGCGGGTGTTGACCAGGGCTCGTTGACCGGTGGTGGTCGGCCGAGTCAGGGCCTTGAGGTGGGGTCGCGGCGGCGCCCCCAGGAGGCCTCGTCCTTCGATCTCAGACCGTCCGTCGCCGGCGGCAGCCGACCCAGTGGTTCCCGAGCCGACCAGCACGGGGCGGGTGGCCAGAAGGAGGTGAAAGCAACGCCATGGTGGTTTCACCGCCCAGCATCGACGCCCCGAGTCCCGGACGCGTCGTCGGTTAAGGCGGCGGGCACGGAGTAGCTCGTGGCAGCCGTAGGTGTGGGCCGGCGGAGTCGGCGTTGCTGGTCAGGCAGCGGGCGAGGTCCCCTGGCGAGGCTCCGCGGCGGCGCGCTCCGCCATGTCGGTTGCGATTCGCGCCCGGCCTGGTCCTGTCACGAGGTCGCGCGCATCGCGCACGCACTCGGCGGTGGCGCGGTACTCGGTGGCGCCGATGTCGAGGTAGAGGCGCCCGCCGTTGGGCAGGTGTGGAAGAGAGGTTGGTGTTGCGATATCCGGACGGGCCGGTAGCGGAAGATGAAAGCCGCCGCCTGCTCGACGTCCGGCAGGTCCTCCTCGCTGCCTCCGGCGACCCGGCGGGGCGCACAGGATCGCCGAACTCGGTTCCAGGGCCGGTGACGCGTCCTGGGGGTTGAAACACTGGTCGCCCTTTCTGACGAAAGCGCCGCACGAACTCCTGGGCTCCCCTCGACAGCCAGGGACGTCGTCGATCATGTCCAGAACCGAACCAGTCCCTGGCCCCGGGCGGGCCGGCCGGCGCGGGGTCGGGTCGTCGTCCAAGGGGCTGGTCGTCCTGGCGGCCGCGGGATCGGCTGGCGAACTCACTCATGTTCGTTTCCTGACGGTGGCGGGTACGGTCGCGAAGCTTCGGTGGTCGGCGCGGGCGGTCCAGGCACCACCCGTGAGGCGTGCGTGAGACCGGACGATGTTTGCGGCGCCCTTCGACGGCCGCAGACGCGGTGGTACGGGTGAAGGACAACGGGTTTGTCAGGGGCAGACGGCGCTGGTCCTTCTCACCGTCTCCAGGACCATGGGAGCCAGCCGGCGCGACCACTCGGCCGGGAGGCGTTACCGAGCTCACCGCGTCAGGCCCGGTGGTGGCGGCGGCTTCGCCCAGGGCGGCTCTCCGCATTCGGCTGGTCGCCGAGCCTCGCCCCTGAGACGACGCCGGCCGGTACCGCTTCGACAGGCCCCGCCCTGCTGTATCAGCTCGACCAGGCCAGGTCGACGGCGTGAGGACGAACGCGCCGGGTAAATGGCGCGGTGGCCTCAGCTGCTGCTTGGCAACCCACCCAGGTGGCCGGCAGGCCCGCGACCTCCCGGCCCGTCGCCGGTTAGTGCGCAGGGCCCCGAGAGTCACCACGAGGCCTCCCAGAAGGCCAGGATGGTGCCGGTCTCAGCCCCGTCGGTGTCCGGTGCCGTCGGCCAGCGCGTGCTGTGTGTTCGGGCGCAGACGCTCGCCGGCGCCGGCGCGGGGCGCCCATGGCCCTCCAGGTGGCTGCGCACCGCCCTCGAGGTAGTGCTCCAGACTTCAGGGCGTCGTAAGCGCCGACCGTCGGCGAGCCGGAGCGCGCTGCTCAGGCGGATCGTGAGCACGTCCCGCCTGGCCACGGGGTCGGCCAGGCGCAGATTGCGCCGAGGAGGCGGAACGCGCCGTTTGGCCAGACCTGACACCAGGGAGGTCATGAGCTTGAGCCGTTCATGGTATCGAAGCAGTTGGCGTCCCCGGCCACCACAGGTGGAGGCGCCGCCAGCGCCGGGATCGGCGCGGCTCGTCGCGGGTGTGCCGACTGGAATAGAGGTCGGTTCACCGTCGTGCCCAGGCCCACAACCTTCAGGTAGTCACGTCTCTGGCTGATTCAAAACGCGCCCCGCCACGGCCCAATGCCGACCTCGGCCGGGAGGCCCACCAGAGCGGGCGGTGGACGACGAGCAGCGGCACGGAGGGCTTGAACGAGGTCGTCGAAGTCGATCGCGCGGGCAGTTTGAGAGGTAAACCTCGTGGGTGCCGGTGGTGGCGCCTTTGCCGTCGACGTTGTTCTGAACACCGCAGGCTGCCACCCCACGACGGCAGCAGGTCAGTTCCCCCAACCTCGGCCCGGTCGGCCAGGGTGGCACCTGCGGCAGCCCGGTGCACTCGGGTGGCGTACTGGGTGGCCGTGGTCCACGTAGAGGCGCCCACCGCTGGGACAGGCAGTGGCGGTGCTGCACTGCTGTTCCTCCCATGTGGTCAGGCGCACGACGGCGGTGGTGTGTGGCGCCCGGGACGGCCCTCGGTGGACGTGCGGCCCAGGGATGTTTGAG
>BNJV01001741.1_pt1 | contig 147708 bp, 167 predicted proteins | sample 8540591 | NCBI WGS metagenome assembly BNJV01 (sample SAMD00202457, study PRJDB9452) | human saliva metagenome | host: Homo sapiens
TGATTGCTGAGCGCGTGGCGCCTCGCCTGACGGCTAGCTATGTGCCACTAGCAGCGGAAGATGCGGGCTATTTTTAGAAGACTGCCTAACGCCTGGCGTAACCTATCGGAGTTAAGAGAAAGTGACTTGTTTGGCGCGCCAGTGGTCCACTCGCCCGAGTGGACCACTGGCTAGGCCAGGAAGTGCCGAAAAGCCACTAAAAAGGCAGAAAAGCCGGGAGCTAGTGGTCCACTTTGTTGAGTGGACCACTGGCTCCTTTGTGAGTTTTATAAGCAAAGTAAGAAGCAGCTAGCCCTGACAGCTAGCTGCTTCTTTTATTCTTTTGGTGCCGGATACTTAATAGCGTTCTTAACCAACTTTTCCCGGATAATCTGATCAATATCGAGGCCTAGGTTATCGGCTAGCATATAAGTATAAATGAGGACATCGGCTAACTCTTCCTTGATATGTTCTAACTCTGGGCCGTTGACGTCCTCGGGCGCCCGCCATTGATAAATTTCCATAAGTTCGGCTGCTTCAATAGCAACCGACATGGCTAGGTCTTTTTCATTATGAAAGGGACGCCAGTTGCGTGCATCGCGGAAGGCATTGATTTCGTCCATAATCGTCATAGATATCACTCCTCTGTGGATTTTGCTGCGGCTTGTAGAGCCAGTAATTTGTCTCGTAGGCGTGGATTAACAGCATAAAGGTAGAGGCCTTTTACACCGCGCTTGAGTAGGACATTCAAGGAATTGAGAATCATCTGCTCCAAGGCTTGGGCATAGGTGTCATCATCCATATCAGCCCGCCGGACCTTGGCGCCACGGTCCATGTAACGGTTAGGGTCCACAACAATCCGATCCGTCTCAGGATCATAGTCGACCGAAGGACCAATCACCACGCCAGCATAGTTGAGGTCGAAGCCTTGAATGGTGTAGATAGAGCCTACTTCACGGATGGTCTCAGGACGCTCGGCCCAAGTTTGGTTGTCTACGGTTGAGTTCCAAGGCAGGTTAATGCCGCCGGGATCGACTAGGTAGCTATTACCATCCTTCTTATGCTCATAGTCGAAGGTTCCGATGATGCGGGATAGGCCTAGAATCCGATCTTTCTCCCAAATCATATCCTTGAAGCGACTTGGATCTGCTACTACTTGGAAGTCAAAACCATCTGTTTCAGGCCAAGGCGAGAGCAGTCGCTGGTCCACTAAGGCATCAATCCATTCAATGACAGCGCCAGCCCCCTGCATACGGAACTGGTCAGTCAGATGGAAGTGATGGAGCTTGAGCTCGCTCCCTATAACGGTAGAGAGGCGTTCCTTGTCCCAGTGGCTTTTCACCTTGAGAACTTGCTTAGAGTCAAAGATACAGACCACGATTTTGGCTAACTTGAGAATTTCACTTAGGTGGTTGTCTTGTCTCAGTTATTGTAGGCATCAGACTGAGACAAGAGCAAATGGGCCTCGTCAATCAGGACAATGTCGACTTCCTGGCCCTTGTTAATGAAAGGGGTAGGCTTGTCGAAGGAATTTTTCTTGAGGTTAGGCAAGCCGGCAGCGATAGCCTTATAGGTCTTCAGCATCTCCGAATGGTTGACTAGTAGACGGCTCTTAACCCCATGGAAAGGAGAGCCCTTATCCGCAGCCAAATCTGCCAGCCGATGCATAATGGCTGAGAGGACGACGCTCTACCAGTACCAGCCTCGCCTTCGATTAGGAAGAGATGGTGTTGATTATCGCTTAGGGCTTTTTGGCAGAAGCTAAGCACCTCTTCTTTAATTATTTGTTGGGAAGCAGACAGTGTTTTGAATGGCGACAACTTAAAGATGTCCTTATTTTCTATTTCGGCTATGGTATGGTTGACAAGTTTCTTGGCTCGTAAGCTCTCCCACAGTTGGGGAAATAGCTCTTGCTGGAAGTAGGCCTTGTTAGCATAATTAGCTGTCTTCTTCTGCTTGGTCTGACTCCGGTTCTGCAGCTTATATTTCTCATCCGCTAGGAAATAGTTAATGAGTTTGGTTTCGAAGTCATAGGTAGCGGACTTATGGAAGTCCTGGTTCCCAATTAGAAGTGTCTGGGTCATTTTGCAGCGACGCAGATCTTTTAGGTGTGCTTTCATGCGCTTGGGCATTTGGTCTGTTTCGCCAATATAGGCATCAGGTCGGCGTTTGTCCGTATTATGCAGAATGTAGATAATGGGATAGTCGGTAAGTAACTCTTCTGTAATTTGTCCAATCGAGTCCTTGTCAAATCGTACTTCTTCAAGTATAAAAATCCGCCATTAGGCCACCGCCTTGTCTGAGCTAAGGGTCCGAGAAACCGAGGTTTTTTTCGGACTCTTTTTATCGTTTAATGAAGGCGGTTTTAGTCGCCTTCTCACAAGACTTATTATACCATTTTTTTGGACTTTCTGCTAGAGGTTAAGATTGCCTTTTTTTAATTGGTTTAGGTAGTAGTAAAACTTAGATTTTTTTAACCTGGGTCAGTTGAAGAATCTCTTGGATAGACAATTGATTTTTGCGGACGATTTAGATATAGCTCTAGTGCTCTTTCAATTCGGTCATAGTGTTCTCGTGGTCGGCCTAATTTAATACCATTCAGTCTTGCTTTCTCAATTCCTGCCCCTGTACGTTCTATAATCAAGTCACGTTCAAATTGAGCAAATGCCCCTAATATGTTGAACATCAGCAAGCTTAAGGGACTTGGTTTTTCGTGAGCTTCGAAGATCAAATTGTCTTGTAAAAACCTCACTTGAACACCTTTACTGTTGAGAGTAGTCACTATTTGATTAAGGTCGATAATGCTACGTGCTAGTCGGTCAATTTTGGTAACAACCACCTCATCTCCGCGCTGTGCTATCTCCAAAAGATTCTGCAAAGCTTCCCGATTCTCAGTTGTAGTGCCACTTGTCTTGTCGACGAATATTTGGCAGACGCCGTAGTGCCGCAGTTCCTCATATTGGATATCCGTTTTCTGCTGAGCAGTCGATACTCGTACATAGCCATATTTCTTTGTCATTTTTATACTCCTTTTTGCACTCATCTAGTTAGTAGTGCTGGCTTCACCATAGCATAGGTCACCTCTAGTCCGAAAAACCTCGGGTTTGTGGACTGGGAATGGGAGCCGGGTGAGTGCATGTCAGAGGGATTAATAAAAAGTAAGAAACGCGTTCAGCAGCATGGGGAAGTCTTTACTCCTGCTTGGATGGTGAAGAAGATGCTAGATACTCCAGGCATAAAAGAAGCCTGTGAAAATATTTATGCTACTTTTCTAGAGCCAGCAGCAGGAGATGGCAACTTCCTCTTGGCGATTCTAGAACGGAAGCTGAAGGCTGTAACAGAACAGTATGATAAACGCAATTGGAAAACCAAGGCATTAGTAGCTTTAGCATCAATTTATGGCATCGAGTATCTTGCAGACAATCTTGATGTAGCACGCTCGAGGATGTTTAATTACTATCTCGATTGGTATGAAGAGGCTTTTGGTGAGCGACTCAATAGTCAGACCAATATCTACAAATCGGCGAATTATATCATCCACAAGAATATTGTAAGAGGGAATACCTTAACCAAAACGTCACCCCATAACTGAAGAGCCAATTCGAATGATTGAATGGCAGAAAGTTCCGGGATATCCGAGCAAAGTTCGAGCAATTCCATTTGCCTTTACGGAATTATTCGGTGAAGAAGTGGAAGAGGAGAAAAAACTTGTAATGGAACAACTTAGCCTCTTTGAATGGGAGGATGAGGTCTCTAGCGAGCCTGATGTTGAAAAAATCATAACAGAAATTGAAATACAAAAAGTATACTTATTGGGGGATTAAAGATGAGTGTGGTTTCAAATTTTGATTTTTTAAGTGTCGATTTAGATACAGCAGAATTGTATGCGACTATTAATATGGCGGAAGAAAACTACGCTCAGAAAGACTATGAAGGGACCTTGACCAAAGTCCGTAAAGTCGCGGAAAATACAGCCAAGTTATTTGCAGACCGCGCCTTCATTGAATTGGGTGAACGGGATAATTTCAATGAGATTCTTCGAAAAATTAAGTACTCGATTAATGATAAACATGTTGTGGATTATTTTTACGAGATTAAAGGGAAGGGCAATAATTCTGCCCATGTTCTAAACCCCTCTGATGCTACGCAAGAGAATGCGCTTAGAGCCTTAGAGTATATGTTCTATATCTTAGTCTGGTTTGTTATTAACTATATTGGCGATGAGATTCAAGCTAACTTATTCGATGAATTTTTAGAACCTAAAGCTCAAGCCCTCTACAAAACGGCTGAGCGGAAATTTATCTATGTTCAGACGGTGGATAATGCAAGCGGCCAATTCCCTGCTTTTGATGGGACTTACAAAGTTGGCGAAGGAACCGTTCCAGAAGACGAAGTCGAAGGAGACTGGAGTCCGAATAGTAGTTTCTTACGGAAGTTAGCCCCTAAACGAATTAAACAATACATGAAGACATCCGGTCTTCCATTTATGTTGGGATGGGTTGAACTAGCCTATCGTAAGTCAGACAAGACTTGGTTTCATGATTATGATGTCCACAACGTATTGAGACGTTCCGGAATTAAGCATGCAGAATTGCTTGAGGGCAATGAGTGGTTTGATACGGATTTGGAGACAGCTAAATCAGCTATTCAAGCGGTAAAGGATGGACGTGAATATATCAATGAGTCGGTAGAAGAGAAGACGGCTGTCGTTTTACGTCCAGAACAAGAAGAAGCAGTAGCAAAGACGCGTCAGGCCTTCAAGACTAAGAATACAATGCTCTGGAATGCTAAAATGCGCTTTGGTAAGACGTTAACGGCTCTTCAGTTGGTCAAAGAAGAGGGCTTCCAAAAAGTGCTGATTATGACGCATCGTCCCGTTGTATCAGATTCTTGGTTCGAGGACTTTAAGAAAATGATGATGAACCAAGAAGGTTATGAATATGGATCAGTGACCCAGGGCGCCTCGCTTGAATCGCTCAAGAAGGGAAACAAGCCTTTCGTTTATTTTGCCTCCATTCAGCTTTTACGTCATAATAATGCGCAAACGAATTTAAGCCAGTTTGCTGAGGTAGACTGGGATCTCATTCTGATTGATGAAGCGCATGAAGGGACTCAGACCCAGCTAAGTGAGCTTGTAATGGAGCAGTTAGTCAAAGATAAAACCAAAGTTCTGGAGCTTTCTGGGACCCCCTTTAACCTCTTGGATAAATTTGAAGAAGATCAAGTTTATACCTGGGACTATACCATGGAACAGTCGGCTAAACTTAAGTGGGCGCTCGAGAAACCAAATGAACCAAACCCTTACGAGAAGTTACCGAAGGTATCTATGTATACCTTCGAGATGAAGAACAGGAAATTTTTAGACGAACGGAAATCTTTTAATTTCAGAGAATTCTTCCGTACAGACGACTCAGGTTGCCTGGTCCATAAGCAAGATGTTCGAGCCTTTCTTGATAATATTACCAATCCTGATAGCCGAACAAACTATCCTTTCTCAACCAAGGCCTATCGAGAAGAATTGCGGCACACACTCTGGTTATTACCAGGAGTTAAAGAAGCCAACGCCTTAGAAGACCTTATGAAGGAGCATCCAATTTTTGGGAAGGAGTACCAAATTGTCAATGTAGTTCGTGGCAGCGTACGGGATAGTGATGATGGCGTCGCGAATGAGGCGGACTTAGAGAAAGTTCGCAAGGCGATAACAGATGATCCCTCCCAGACAAAGACCATAACCCTAACGGTTCGTAAGTTAACAACTGGTGTCAATATTCCTGAATGGACGGCCGTTATATTTTTATCCAATACTAACTCTGCTATGAACTATTTACAGGCTGCCTTTCGCGCTCAGACGCCATTTGCCCATGAAAAATTAGGGATGAAGAAGCATTGTTATATCTTTGATTTTGCGCCAGATCGTGCTCTGACAGTTATGGCAGAGAGTGCGCAGATTAATTCTGGTGTGGGTAAGAAAAATACACACCAGCAGAAGAAAGCCATGTCGCACCTCTTGAATTTCTTGCCGATTCTTGGTCAAGCAGACAATGGCATGAAGACTTATGATGTTGATCGCATGTTAAGTCAATTGAAGAAGGTATATGCGGAAAAAGCTGTACGATCTGGATTTGAAGACGATAGCCTCTATAATGATAAGCTTCTAACCCTAACAGAGGGCGATGCTAAGTTATTCCAAGACTTAAGCGCGATTGTTGGTAAAACAAGCAAACAGAAGACACCTAAGACGATTACTGTGAATGACAATGGTTTAACCGATGAAGAATACGAGAAGGGTGAGAAGGGCAAGAAAAAGAAAAAACGAGATCGGACTCCTGAAGAGCAAGAGGCAATTGAAAAGATTAAGAATGCTAAGAAACAACGCAAAACTATGATTTCAATCTTGCGAGGGGTATCAACTAAGATTCCTCTCATGATTTACGGGATGGATGTCGATATTCAAGAGGATATCTCGATTGAGGAATTCGTCAAGCAAGTGGATGATAAGTCTTGGGAAGGAGTTTATGCCTAAGGGCTTTACTAAGGAGATGTTCCAGGAAATCACCCAATTCTATGATGCGGAAGTCTTTGTAGAAGCTGGTCGAATTATTCGACACCGCGCCAAAGAGCTAGACGAGCTGGACTTTATTGAACGTGCAGAGCGGATTGCTGAATTATTTGGTAGTTTCAAGAACCCTGACAAGGAAACAGTTCTAACCCCGTGGCGTGTTGTTAACATGCAAATTGCCAAGGGGATTGGTGGCTTGAACTTCTACGATGATGATTTCCATGCGATGACGGATGGCGGAAGACCTAACCTACATTGGGTAGAGCGTGAAGTAACTAAGGAAATCTACCACCCAGATACCAAGATTATTGATATAAACTCCAAGACTGGCCTATATCCTTTGCATGCTGCGATGAGCTTATACTATCAGGCCATGTTAGCGAATGAAGACAAGCGATTTATTGATAGACAAGTCTATCAGTCGATTCTAATGAAAAATATCTATGTCATTGCCCAAACTCCAATGGCCAAAACCATTACGGAGCGGACCCTAGCAGGATACAGAGCTTATAAGACGAATGTGGTCTATATCCCGGGGCTAACGGATGCCTTAAAGCAGGATATAGACAAGGGGAAAGAAAAAGTAGAGGAGGCGTTTGGTCACGTGAAATTTGATGTTGTGGTGGGGAATCCGCCGTATCAGGAAACTTTGGAGGGAACTAGTGATCGTCCTTTATATAATTACTTTATGGAATTATCGTACAAAATAGCTGACAAAGTAATATTGATAACACCAGGAAGATTTTTTTGTTTAATGCGGGCAAAACTCCAAAGGCATGGAATGAAAGAATGTTATCTGATGATAATTTAAAAGTTATATTTTATGAGCAGGACTCGGCTAAAATTTTTCCAAATACAGATATTAAAGGTGGAATAGTAATCTCATACCGAGAAAAATGGGAGTAAAATTGGCCCTATTAACACATTTACTATTTATACTGAATTAAATCAAATTTTTGAACAAAGTGGTTAATCCAATAGAATTCCAATCTATTGTTTCAATCATATACTTACAGAATCGATTTGATTTAGATCAAGTCTATGCAGACTATAGAGATTTACGTCATGTAATCGGAAGTAATGGTAAAGAAAAAAAGACTAACCACTTCTATATTTGAACAAATACCTATTTTTCAAAGATGAAAGAAGTAGTGAGAAGGATATAATGGTGCTCGGCTTGATAAAAAACGTGCGTACATATAAGTACATCCATAAACGTTATATTGAGCATCATGAAAATCTGAATAAATATAAAATTATTATTCCGAAGTCAAACGGGAGCGGAGCCATAGGTGAAGTATTATCCACTCCCCTAATCGGGGAACCCCTAATCGGGTACACTCAGTCGTTTATTTCATTGGAGCATATGATAATGCTCTAGAGGCTAAAAATGGTCTCAAGTACATTAAAACAAAATTTGCAAGAGTATTGTTAGGGACTCTAAAAATCACTCAAGATAATAATAAAGACACTTGGAGGAACGTTCCACTTCAAGACTTTACATCCAATTCCGATATTGATTGGTCACAATCTATTGCTGATATAGATCAACAGCTCTATAAAAAGTATGGGTTGAGTGAGTCAGAGATTGTCTTCATTGAAGAAAAAGTCCAAGCGATGGAATAAACTTTATATACACTCAGAGAGCCCGCCAATTGGTGGGCTCTATCCATGACAAAAAGCGAACTAAAGTTCGCGTCAGCTCTTCCATAATCCTCCTAATAGGCGTATAATAGACATTGTAGAGAAGTGAAGACGGTGGTGACTCCCACTCAGGAGGAGGTGGTGCCCTATGTGCATCCATCAAAATCTAGAGGGAAGGAGGACACTGAATTTGTCAGCTGAAGCTGTGGTAAGGCTTATCTTGGAATTTGGCACTTTTGTCATTGCCTTGATTGGGCTCTGCCACAAACTCTTCAATAAACACGACAAAAAATAGCCGTCCCCACTTTGACCCGCGGGACGACTATTTTTTGTCATCTTCGCATCACCGTCTTATACGGCTCTGCATGGGAGTCGAGTTAGCCCTCGACTCCTTCTATGTTTATTATACTGTACAGGTCTGGAAGAAGTCAAATCTCTTTCTAGTTTCCACGGCAAAAGGGTAAATAGTTTAATAAATCCTAAGGGGAGAAGAGGTCCAGAATAAGGTTATTAATGTATAGATCGACTGCTGAATATCGAAATTAGTTGGAGGTCTAGAGAGGGGGATAAAAGTTCCAAGGTAAATTATGGGTAGAAATAGTAAACGGTCAAATCAAATATATAGGTCAGATGAAAAAGTTCAAAGCTAAGAGTGGAGATATTGCATGAGTTATTTATACTATGAAATACGTAAGTTGTTCAAATGGGAAATGTTAGGGGCAGGAGTCTTTTCTGCGATTTTTAAAATTGTTTCTCTAGTACTTGTATATTATTGTTTTTTTGATTCGAATAACCCCAAGGGTTTTGGATTTTTGCTAGTGCTCCTCATTGCATATACCGTGTATTTCGGTGCAGATAATTTTTTTCTTGATAAGAGGAAGCGTGTAGTGACTGAATTGATGGAAAAAGATCTAATTAATGAGCCTAATATAAGCAATCTCATTGATGAGATTGATAGTTCATTAGCTAAAACAACAAAATTTGCGCAATGGGTGTGTGGGTTCGTTGCGTCTATAACTCTTTTAATAGGAACAGGTATTGGCAGTGCAATCACCTTGTACACGGAAAAGAGATATGAATTATTGAGCCCTACTTCAGAAAAAATGAGAGCATTAGATGATTTCCAGAGACTTTTTGACACATTACTTGGGGAAACTGGACTTCAGCAAGTAGTCGCTATAATTTTACTTCTATTTTACCTGTTACTATTAGCTATATTCTAATTCAGGGCTTCAGTTTTAGGAGAAGACAAATAAGACTCTATCTTTTTAGACTGCAAATATGAATTAGATAGAAAAAAATACCTATAAGCAATGTGGGCAAAAATGAATGCGTTGAGGATGCTTCAAATAATGTCAGATCCATAGAGAAAATATAGTAGTGCTAGTCGTCTATATGAATCAGTATATTAGAGCTCGAGGTAGATACTACCTCGAGCTCTTTCTATTATTGCATTCTTTCGGGGGAGGAGTCCAAGTCTATTAGACTTTCTTATCCAACACTTTTTTCCACAAAAAAAGAAAAAGATAATCTTTTCCCTAAGAAAGCGCTGTTATATAATGAGGGTAGAGAATAGGACAGTCAATATGAAGGGGGAGAATATATGAGGCGTAAGGAATTATTGAAGAAATTGAAGCAGGAAAGCTTCATTAAATTAGATGACTTAGCACAGACCTTTGATGTATCGACTCGGACCATTCGTGATGATGTGAAAGCACTAAACGATGAGTCGACTTCTTTCAGAATCGAGCTGTCCCGTAAACGCGGCTATTATTTAGTTATTAGTGACGCTAATCAGTTTGAGAATTTCTTATCAGATTGGACAGAGGATGGCTACGAGACCAAGAACAAGCGAATGGAGACGCTCTTAGTACATCTTCTATTACATTCCCAATATATCACTTACCGTCAACTAGCTGATTTATGCGGGATTAGTGTTGCCCAGGTTAAGTTAGACTGTGGGGCTTTGCCCAAGTTGCTTGAAGGCAGTGAAATTAAACTATTAACTAAAGCCCATCACGGGATTCGGCTACAAGGCAATCTCTACGATAAGATTAAACTGATTGACGCTTACTATATCAAAGGACAACATTTAATACTGGATTACATTAGCCATTTGGTGACTAACCCAAACGATATCAGCCAAGGGGTGAGACTCATTTGTCAGGAGTATCGCCTAAGACCTGATGGTGATTCGGCGCGGATTTTACGGAGATGGCTAGAATTATTAATCTGTTACCATATATTGAATGTAGAGACTCAGTATCAGAGTCTTAATCTGTCCGATATGGAGCCTCTAAAAAAGATTCTTAACCAGTATGAGCTAACGAGGGCTTGTCTTCCACATGCTCAAGTCATTTATCAGTTACTCTTAGAGCACCAATCGATTAACCTAGTACCCCAGACTACGTTGCGTAAATTTCTCTATCAAGTCTATACAGAGATTGATCAACAGTTCGATACACGATTTGTTGAAGATGTGGATTTCATGCGGATGATTCAGCTTCACGTTGCCGTGATGATGGAGAGTAATCATCTAGCGGATAGTAGTAAGAGTAGTCTAATCGATTCACTCTGCCGAGAGTTCCCAGCAATTATGAACTGCGCGCTACATCTAGTTAAGCGTCTCGAGCAAGAGTATCATATGACCATTACGGAAGAGGAAATCGTCTACCTCACTTCCCATATGGCGGTTTCTTATGAGCGTCAGAGCGATCGTAAGATACGTAGCTACTACCATATCGCCCTAGTTTCAAGTTCCGGTGGGGGCTTGGCTCAACTCATGGAGATGCGATTCTCTAAGATATTCCCATCTGCCAGAATCAAACTATTTTCACTAGACCAGAAGACAGAGCTCTTAGCCTTTCGACCTAATCTAGTCTTTTCCATCAAACTTCTAGATTATCCGGTTGATTGCCCTGTGGTTCTAGTTAAGGAAGTTTTGGAGGAGCTAGATTATTTTTAGTATCCAGAACAATTTGGAGTACTTAACGGAGATGGGGACGCTCTTGGACGCCAATAAGGGTTTGTTAGAAATGATATCTCCCGATCTCTTTTCTATAGGTGACTATAATCAGTATCTAGAGTTACTAGAAGATGTCGCAAGCAAACTAGAGTCTTATACGCATAGTGAGAACTATGTCACCTCTATCTTGGAGCGGGAGTCTTATGTCTCAACCGTGTATGACAATGGCTTAGCCATCCCCCATCCCATGGAAATGAAACATTCAGAAAATTTAATTAGTGTTACCTTACTTCCTAAGGGGATCATCCACCAGGGGAAGACGGTCAAATTAGTCTTTATGTTAGCTCTTAAACCCAACCAAGTTGAAGTTCATCAGCATATCTCTAAGAAGCTATATGGTCTAATGCAACAAGCTTCTGTGGTCCAGGAATTAGCTAATTGTCAAAATTATCAAGAATTCATCAACTTATTAAGAATCTGCTTATAGGAGGCGAGGAAGATGGATTATGAATTGCTAGGGGCACTCTGCAATGCGGATGCTCTGGCTGGAGATGAGGAGGAAGTCCGACAAGTGATTCGCTCGGAGCTTAGCCAGTTGGGTTGGGTAGAGCGAACGGACGGCTTAGGTAGCTTAATCTACAGCAAAGAGAGTCCGCAAAATAGTCAGAGTGTGATGCTATGTGGACATATGGATGAGGTAGGCTTCATGGTTCGGACTATTGATGAACTAGGCTTGATTCATCTCATGAAGGTAGGGGGTGTACAGACCTACGGGCAGTGCTATCAACATGTGCGTGTTACGACTCAAGACGGGCGAAAAGTGAAGGGTATGGCAATTGCTCAGTACCAAAATGAGACAGTGCAACGAGTGTTCTGCGATATTGGTGCTCAGTCGCGCGAAGAAGTTGAAGCTTTAGGCATTCAGACTGGCGACATGGTGACCTTCGATACAGACTTCAAGGCCTACCAAGTAGCCAATATCTATGCCGGTAAGGCTATGGATAATCGCCTAGCCTGTTATATAATGTGTCAGTTAGCCAAGCGCTTGGATCAAGTTGATTTACCTTATAATTTACATCTAGCCTTCACCAGCAGTGAAGAGGTTGGCATTCGTGGCGCTCGGACAGCTGCCCAGATGATCAATCCCGATTCAGTCTTCGTTATAGATGTTGCGACTGCTCCTAACCAGTTGATTCGGGACCATACCAATCAGCGCCAAATGGGGCAAGGCCCTATCCTGACCTTCTTCGATCGAACACTGTCACCAAACCGCAAGATGACGCGATACATTCGTGACATCGCTAAGGATAAAGGCATCAAAATTCAGTGTGATATGTTTAATTCTGGTGGTACGGATGGTGGTGAAGCACATAAGGTCCATGACGGTAAGCCTACAGTCGTGACTATTGTACCCGTCCGCTACGGTCACTGTACAGCTTCCTTGGTGAATAGCCGAGATGTGGACCAGATGACCGATTTATTCCAAGCAATTCTCGAGTCCTTAGACTCAGCGAGATTGACAGAATTCAGACAATTTTAGAGGGGGTGACAAGATGTCAGTGAAGGAACAAGATATTGTCAAGATCATTGCCAACTCAGGTGAAGGCAAATTGAAGGCCTTTGAAGCGCTCAAGTGTATCAAGACGAAGGACTTCAAGAAGGCCCGTGAACTACTGAAAGAATCGCGCCAGGTAGAGGTGGATGCCCATAATGCGCAGACCCAAATCATTGCTGATGCGCTAGATCCTGATAACAAAGAAGCCGTGACTTTACTCATGGTTCACGCGCAGGATCATTATATGACTTGTCAGTTGGCTCGTGATTTAATTGAGGCTTTAATTGATATATTTGAGGAATAAATAGAATAGAGGAGGAAGTATCATGAAAATTCTATTATGTTGTGCGGGTGGTTTCTCAACCAATATGCTGATGCAGAACATGAAGAAGGTTGTGAAGCAGAGTGAAAAAAACTGAATGAAGCAGATTTTGATTTCACTGCCATTCCCGCTGATTCACTTGAAGGAACTGTTGAGAATTGGGATATTGTTTTGGTAGGGCCACAAATTGCGCATAAGATTGATTTTATCAAATCCATTCTAACCCCTCTCGATATACCCTATGCCATCATAGATAAGGATGTATATGGTGAGATGGATGGGGCGACAGTCATGAAGTTAGCACTCGTGACCTATAAGAAGCATCAACTCAGTAAACAAAAATAATGAGGACAAAGATTTAAAGGAGTGAGTAAAATGTTTGATAAGTTTGCTGAATTTATGAACCGTTTTTTCCTACCTTTAGCTCGTAAGGTAGATAACCAACGACACTTAAGTGCGATTAAGGCGGGTATGATGGCCCCTAACCCCTTTCACGATTTTTAGGGAGTTTTTTTCGCCATTATTCCAGCAATTCTAATATGCTATCGGCAACCAACCCGGTAGCAGTTTTCATTAATGATAATGCGACTCTAATCGATTTGCCGGTGACTCTATCCATCGGCTTGATTGGCATGTATGCCTGTATGGCAATCTCCTATAACTTGGGGAAATATTATAAGCTCTATATTCCGGGTTGTGTTACCTTGTCGACTTTCTCCTTCCTCTTCATGGTAGCGACCTTCAATGATGAGGGCCAGTTAATCTTGAAGAACCTAGGGGCTCGCGGCCTCTTCACAGCCATGATCGTTGGCTTACTGACTGTAGAACTCTATAACTTCTGTAAGAAACGCAATATCACAATACGGATGCCAGAAGGGGTACCAGACTTTGTATCTCAATCCTTCGAGTTAATTCCAGTTACGCTGATTGTTGGGGGGACTTTTATCGTCCTGCGCTTTATCTTCCTTAACATTATTGGAGAATTACCACCAAGCTTATTAACTCGTTTCTTGACCCCGTTAGTAGGGAGTATGGATAACCCATGGGCTGTACTTATGCTTAACTTCGCTATCTGTACCATCTTCTTCTTCGGGATTCACTCATCCGTCTTCAGTCCAATTACGCGACCTATTATGGTGGCCTTCATTGCAGAAAACATTGCAGCCTTTCAAGCCGGAGAACCATTACCACACTTCTATACCGCAGGGACATCTAGCGCCTTCTTTGGATTTACAGGTTGTGGTATTAGTATTGGCTGTATTATCGCCTGCATGATGTCTAAGAACCAACGCTACAAACAAATTGGTCGGGTCTCTCTCTTCCCAGCCTTATTCGGGATTAATGAACCTATCTTATTCGGGGCACCTATTATCTTGAACCCTATTATGTTTATCCCACATGTCTTTGGGGGTGCCATTATTGGGACCTTCCCAATGTTCCTCATGCACTGGGGCTTGTTGAATAAGCCTGTTTTTGATCCGCCATATGTCGGGATTTTCTTAGAAGGATTCCTTACTAACGGGGACTGGCGGACTATTATCGCTTGCGCCATTCAACTGGTTGCTTCTGTGGCAATTTACTGGCCATTCTTCAAAAATTATGGAACGAAATGATGAATTGCAAGCTGCACAAGCCAAGGCTGATAAGGCAATCTTCAATGCGGAAGATGAGGCCTTGTTAGCGGATCTAGACTTAGACTTCTAGGTGATTCTTATGGAACGAATTGAGAGATTGCAAGCCATGATGAGGGATCAAGGGCTAGATGCCATCGTGGTAACTAACAAGATTACTAAGCAATACCTTGGTTTAGTAACGGGGAGTGGATGTGTGCAAGTAATCTTAGCTAATCGCGTTATCCAATTTATGGATGGACGCTATCAGAACGAAAGCTATCGATTAACGAAAGCAGAAAAAAAGTCCTAGACAATCGGGACTACTATGGGGCCATTATCCCATTTTTAAAGGAGATGGGGTCTAAGGTGGTTGGTCTTGAAGATGAAGGAATCTCTGTAGCAAAATACCTAGAGATGAGAGAATTCTTCGATATACGTCCGGTAGGAGAGTTGATTGTGACCATGAGAAGCGTCAAAGATCAAGACGAGGTAGCCAAGATTCGCACAGCTTGTCAGATGACTGATGAGATCTTCAATCGCCTACTTCCGTGTATCCGAGCTGGTATGACGGAGAAGGAACTGGTAGCTTATCTCTACTTCGAATGCTTCAAGGCGGGAGCGGATCGAATGTCCTTTGAGCCAATTATAGCAAGTGGTTGGCGGGGCTCCCTACCTCATGGGCGTCCAAGTAACAAGGTGATTCAGGAAAGTGAGCTTGTAACCATAGACTTCGGGATTGTCTTCGAAGATTACATGTCAGACATGACTCGGACTGTCGGTGTCGGCAAGATTAAGCAGGAACTCTTGGATATTTATGAGGCCGTTCGACTAGCTCAGCAAGCAGCAGTAGAGGCCGTTCGGCCCCGTCTCATGGGCCAGGAAGTAGATGCTATTGCTCGTCAAATCATTGAAGATAAGGGCTACGGCGCCTATTTCACTCATGGCCTAGGGCATGGAATTGGGATAGGAGGCGATTATCCTATGCTTAATCCGACCAGTAAGTTCTGCTTGGAGGCGAATATGGTCCTGACTTGCGAACCGGGTATTTATGTCCCGGAAGTTGGTGGCGTGCGAATTGAAGATGTCGTGCTAGTCACTTCAAGCGGCAGCCAAGCGTTGACTAAGACCGATAAGTCATTAATACTGGTGGGATGATTTATGGATAAATTTGATAAAGCATTCGACAGAAGCGCTATTGGAACACGCAAATGGGATCCAAGCTTATTAGAAGAGAAGATGCCAGGAGCGAAGGACGTAATTGCGATGGACTTAGCCGATATCGACTTCGAGTGTGCCCCGGCCATTCAACAAGCCATTGTGGAGCGCGCTATGCAGGCCGATTATAGCTATACTTATGTGCCCGATAGCTTCTATCAAGCCGTTATCGATTGGAATCGTCGCTACTATGGGCTGGAGATAGAGAAGGATTGGATTCGATTAGTGTTTGGGACCGTCTCAGCCCTTCATAATATTGTGCAAGCTCTGACAGAAGAGGGCGAAGCCGTGATGATTCAGACACCGGCTTATGCACCCTTTGCTGAAGCTGTGCAGCATAATGGGCGACGCTTAATCTGTAATGACCTTGAGATTCGAGACAATCGTTACTATATGAACTTTGAACGCATGGAGCAAGACATCCAGCAAGTAGGCGTGAAATTATTCATCCTCTGTAATCCTCAGAACCCCTCAGGAAGGGTTTGGACCAAGGAGGAATTGAATCGACTCGCCCAAATCTGCCAGCGCCATCAAGTCTGCCTGTGTCAGATGAGATTCATCGCGATATCGTTTTTAGGAGTCAACACTTTACTAGCATATGGCAGGCTAATGAAGCCATTATGCAGAATAGTGTTTTATGCGTCTCTCCCAATAAGGGATTCAACCTTGGGGGGCTTAAGACCTCTTATATTGTCGTGCCTAATCCTCAAATAAGGGCTCAAATCTATGAGCGCCTATCAGCTAACTATGTCACTTCCCCCCATGTTTTTGCGGTGCCAGCTATTGTAGCCGCCTATAACAAGGAAAGACAGTGGCTAGAGGACATGGTAGCATATATTGAGAAAAATCATCGACTAGTAGAAACTTACGTCAAGGAGCATATGCCGAGATTCGAAGTAATGCCTGCCGAATCATCCTTCCTAGTTTGGGTGTGGGTTGGAGATCTACTTAAGGCAGAAAGTGAAGTGAAGGCATTCTTCAATGCTTGTTCACTTACGGTAGTGCTAGGGAGTTACTTCGTTCAGAATGGCGAAGGCTATGTCCGCTTGAATATAGGCATGCAGCGTGATAAGGTATCAGAGGCGCTAAAACGAATGCTTAGGGAATATAAATTGAGAACATAAGATACTATCAGCCACCTGTAATGGGTGGCTGATTTTTTTAATATGGGGAAGTGAGGTGAGGGATATTGCCATATTAGATAGAGGCACGTCGTGTTGGGAGGCAGCCACGTCGCGTTGGAGGTCCAACGCGACGTGGCTCGGTAAGGAAGCGAGTATTTTGAGGCAAAAAGTAAGAAAAAACGTGAGCCACGTCGTATTGGGAGGTAGCGATGACGCATTGGACCTCCAACACGACGTAGCTCAAAATGTAAGCTGGGCTTAAGCTGAAAAAGGTGAGGAAGAAACCCCAAAGTCGCGAATGGCGTGCTTTTTGGCGTATATAGGTGCAAGAAGGGGTCAAATTACTAAAATAGATAAACTATTGTTTAAAAATAATACTGTGCCATTATTGGAGAAGACAAAAGGCAAGAGTATAATGGAGTTAGTGGATTAATGCACAGGTTGGCGGTAACTTATGCAACCCCAAAATACCAAGAGAATGTTAGGAGTTTAAGTATGAAGTTTGGTTTACGAACCCCAAGTTTAAAAAAACGCCTCTCGGCCCGAACAAGTGGTGCGGCGAAACGAAAAATTAAAAGAGCTTTGATTCCCGGCTATGGGCGTAGGGGGAGAGGGTGGCTTACCAACCCTCGGAAAGCACTGTATAACAAAATCTATCGTAAAACGACATTTGGCTGCCTTTTACCTTTCCTGATTAGCGCTAGCCTAGTAATTGGTGGCACATCATTTATTGCTGCAACACCATCATCAGTGACCATAGAGGAACGTAGTAAACAATGGATAGATGAGCATCTAAAAGATCGAACACTCTCAGAATTTACGCAAGATTTAATTAAGCTAGAAGACGAGAAGCTCAAGGAAATAATCTTATTTGGGCACAAAAAAGGAACGCAATTGAAAGATGACTTCGATATCATTGGACGTGATGTAACAATCAAAGGGAAAGTGGTTGATATAGCGCGTCCACCTCAAAAACAGATGGATGGCAAGTATTTTGGCACCTATCTTGTCTATCTAGGAGATAAGCCAATTGAAGATTACCAGATTATTGAAGACCGCAGTAGTACTCGTAAAGATATGTCAAAAGAAGATTTCTTTCTAGGAAAATACCCGGAGGAGAAGATTCAATTGGTACTGGTAGAGATAAAATCTAACCAGGAGCTTGAGAAGGGGACAAAAGTAGAAGGTGTAGGGAATTTGAAGAACTATGTGCTTAAAGTGAAAGCAGATGGAACAGTGGAGGAGTTTTCTGCGCTAATTAATGAGTTAGAGATATAGCTTTTATATGAAATTCAAGGGATTAAATTACAAAAAGTAGGGGGAATGTTAATGAGTAAAGAAGTAGTATGTCTAATAGGCAATGGATTTGATCTAGCTCTGGGTCTCAGAACATCATATACGGATTTTTAGAAATTTCATAGAGCTTAAGCATGGGAATAAAATGTCCGAAAATCTGATTTATAAAGCACTCGAAGATCATACGGGGGGTAATTGGAGTGATTTAGAGAAAAAAATTAGGGGAAATATTCAAGAAATCTACATGGGACAGGATATTCAAGACTGCCAATCTTGCTATCAAAAGTAAGGAGCTACAGACTAAAAATTAACGAATCCAGAGAAGAACTTATTGATGACTTAATTGGGTATCTCGAACAAGAAAAACAGATATTCGATAAAATTCAAATTGATGACGAAATAAAAAGAGATATGGGTGAAGGGATTAAACGCTTTTTTTCCCCAGTGATTGATAACGATCAAATTGCTTTTAAAAAAACATCAGAATATAGATGGAGAATATATATATTTTTCATACTATAAGTTTTTAATTATACGGATTTTTTTCTTTTCTCTACTTCAAAAAAACAAACGTTAATGAATTAGGACTTGGAATAAGCTTCACTAAATACCATCCTCTACATCCGCATGGGAATGCTGAAATTAGTACTACAATTGGCGTGAATGATGAGACTCAGTTATTAGGTTATAAAGAAGGTGAAAGTATTTTTGGAGGAAGAGACTGCTAAATATTTGATTAAACCTGGAAAAAAACAGAGTATGGACAAGATAGTCAATATGAGGATGCGCGACAACAAATCTCCAAGGCAGATATAATTATAATATATGGGATGTCTTTCGGTGAGACGGATAAAGTTTGGTGGGAGGCGATTGAAAAAAGACTTTTAGAGTATAAAAGTGCAATTGCGATTGTTTTTAGCTATGAAGAACTCCAAAGAAGACATGATAGTAAGGTAGAGAAAGTTCAAAAAAGAATTAGAAACAAGTTATGTTGTTCCTCGGAAAACGCTACCGCTATAGGGGAACGAATTATTGTTGAATGTAGTACAAGTTTATTTTCTCGCATAAAGAGCAAAGTTGAGGAAATACGTAAGCAAGTAAACGAAGTGCCAGTCTCGGAAGAAGAGGATACTATTTGAGACTACGTATTTAGATGTATAATCAATAGTAAATAAACTGCTCGTAAAAGTTGGAATGTTTGCTAGGTTGGGGGCAGGTTCTTTTGTAAACGTAAGTTTGCTTGAGCTCTTCCATAATCCTTTCAACAGGCGCTTAATTGAAATTGCAGAGAAGTGAAAACGATGGTGACTCCCACTCAGGAGGAGGACACTGATTTGTCGGCTGAAGTTGTGGTGAGGCTTATCTAGGAATTTGGCACTTTTGATTGGGCTCCGCCACAAACTCTTCAATAAATACGATAAAAAATAGCCGTCTCCACTTTGAACCGCGGGACGGCTATTTTTAGTCATCGTCGCATAACCATCTTATACGGCTCTGAACGGGAGTCGAGTTAGACCTCGACTTCTATTCTGCTTATCGTACGGGTTTGGGGGAAGTCAAAGCTATAATGTTCAGGATAAAAGTACTTTTGTTGTTAGTTCATTAAATCGGATATAATATGGGTAGTATCGAATTTGAAATCATCCCATTCAATTACGGGTGAGTTTGGTTAGAAAATGTTATAAGATATGTATAAAGAAATCTGTAATATCAATGGAGGCTGGGTATGGAAAAATATACATCAAATAAAGTATTGGAGGCTATTGATTTAAGTAGAGATGAGTTGGAATGTTTGATTAGGGCGGGAAAAGATTTAAGCGCGGAAAGTGTAAGTAATGAAGGAGAACTTGATCTTGATTTGGTCTTCATAGAGGACGGTGGCTATTATAAGGTAGGGAACTATTGGAAGCAATATTCAACGGACGATAAGGTTTTAATAAAACCTATACTTCTCCCAAAAGAAAAAGATGGTATGAAAAAAAATAGTGGATGGATAGCAAATTTAAGAAAGTTATATTGTAAAAAATTTTGTTTGCCGGAGGATGTTGAAAAATACTTATCTAGTAATTTAGGTGTAGACGGATATCCAAGTAACATAGAGGGGGAGTTCGCCCAAGACATTAATGAATCGTTCCATCGTGGTCACTTGATGGCGCGCGAAATAATTTGCAAATTCATAAACCCGAGAATACAAGTCAAAAAACACCATAAGAAGCTATTAGTAAGTAGAAAAAATCATAGACAGAAAACATCGCGAGATATAGTTGGAAGAAGGAAAATTTCGAGAATATGGTGTAAGAAATATCCTATGATTGTTTCCAATCGACAGAGACATAATATTTACACGCAATTTAAGCAATCGAATTGCGCAAAAACCGATGATTCTACCCGAAAAGGACAGGGCTATTTTGAAAAGAAAATTGTAGACTATTTAGAATCTAAAAAAGGGGAAAAAGGCCATGTCAATTACGAAGTTCGTGCATTATTTAAGAACGCGAGCGATAAGGTTCCGCGAGCTAATCTATTATGTGCGAGATTCTACGATTCTTGTGGGCTGCTCGATGAGCAAGAGACATTTTGTGTTGTAATTCCAAATATGGGAAGCCTAGGGAGAGACTATAGCTCAATAGCAAGTTATAAATTTTCATATGAAGATGGGTTAATAGAAGCAGGTAAAGGGAATTAACCGTAAAAAGGTAAAGAGTAATTGAAAAATAAGACATCAATGAGTAGGTTGTCCAATAAAATCACCCCGTGCTTATAAAGCACGGGGTATTTGTATGCATTTAAGAAGCAAATAACCGCAAGAAGTCTAAACTCTAGCGCAAGAATGAGCAAGATATTTTGAGGTTGCTAAGTTATACTCAGGATAGATTACCAAATTTTGGAGGGATATTAATGGGATTTTTGGATAATGCAAAACAAGAAAGTCGCTATTCAGTAGCGTCAGGTAGAGATTTAAATTATGTAGTTTTACAGGTAACCCTGAAGGAAAAATTTATCGGGACGGGTTCTGGGAACCTATCAGAGTTAGAGGAAGTAATTAATAGACAAGCTGCAAAAGGATATAGACTCCATACTATTGCGACAAGTAGTGGTGGTAGCAAAGGATTTATGGGTGGAGATAGAATCCAAGCAACTTTGGTATTTGAGTCTCTATAAAATGATAGAAGTCAAATATAGGATTAAACACTTATAGTTGATGTGATGAGTGGAAATTAGAATTTAATAATTGTTTCTTATTAAATTCATAATTCAGCAATAATCTGATAGTTAAAAAGGCAGGTATGTAAATGCAGTTCGTAAATTTAAAGGTAACGGATGAATTATATGTAGAGTGGCAGGAAAGTTTATCTCCTGACAAGTTTTCTAAATTTGGAAATAATACCTTTGTACTGTTTCGTGATTTGTGGAATGAATATAGCTCTGAGATACATCAGTATCACCTAGTATTGATTGCACCATATATGAACAGCAGAACGATTGAGTTTAGCCCGAGTCAGCAAATCTATATTGGAAAAGTACGAGTAGCTGGACTAAATACAATGGAAGAAAGGAAACAAGGGAGACCAAGGATAGCTAAAATAAGTAATAGAAATATATATACCATAACTTATAGCGAATCGACGTATTCAATCGGGGTAGACGAAGAATACTATGAAAAACTGACGGAGTTACTATCAGGCAATCAGATAGACGATTTACTGAGACGCTTAGGGGATATGACTACATTCACAAAAGAAAAACTAGATGAAATCAAAAATTCGGAAGTCTACTCAATCCTCATGCGGGGAGAAGATGAGGAGTTTCAGAAGACCTTAATGAAATTAACTGAGACGAAACATTCAGTCTCTCCGGAAAGAAATATACAAGGAACTCTTGAGTATATCATGAATTTACCTAACAAAAGAAATTCACGTAAAATAAATGAAATCCTGGCTGATCACTATGAATATAGGCTCTTCGCGAAAGCTTACATATTGAATTTTTCAAACTATGGTAGGAAAGGGGATAAATCGGTTTTATATAAAATTAGAGAAATGTATCAGCAAGACACTGGATTAGTTTCATTAATAGACAGAATTTTAAAGTCTAATTTCAGAATAAGAGAATTAATTTATAAAATCAAAGACTTTCTAGTAAAGGATAGCATCGATGAAATAGGTGAAAAACTAACCCTAGGTCATTATACATCTTTAGATACTTTGCAACACATCTTTAAGCCACGAGATAAAAGCGGCGAGAAGGCATTTCTAAGGTTAACCAACTCAAAGCAAATGAATGATCCTAATGAAGGGGTGGTGCTTTGGAAATTTCTTTTAGGCGAAAATGGAGAAGAGGAGTCATATGTTTTATCGAATACTTATATTTCGTGTGCTACCACTGAATGCGATAACCTTGCCATGTGGAATCAATACGCAGATAATGCTTCGGGAATTATGCTAGAATATGATTCGCGATATCTAAAAAAAGTTCTTGAGCAGGAAGATATTAGGATTGGCGAAGTTTGTTATATCCAATTGCAAAAAGATGGAAAAATTAAGACCCAAAATGATAATATTAGCAAGCTGCTAGAGAAATTGAAAACGGAGATAGAGAAAGAGTTAGGTAAAGAGGAAGATTCAATAGATAAAGATAAGAAACTGCAAGAAATAAGAAGATTATTAGGGCGAAATAAGCTATCTATTTAAAAAAATATGTCGTATTCTTATGAGAAAGAGTATCGTATTTTACTAGATACCCAAGGAAAATGGGGATTCGAAAGAATGATTGAACCTGTATTTTCGACCAAGGGCATAACTCTTCATATTAAATTAAATGCAGTAGAGTTGAAGTACTCAAGGGCAATTTTAGGGCCTAGGTCAGTAGATATAGATTACATTGCACCGTACCTTAAGTTGTGTAACCCAAGAATTATTATTCAGCGTTCCGGAATTGATTTTAGATGAGGCGGGAAAGTAATATAGATACGGTAGCGATATTAAATTACTAAAATTATTACCTGATGTTTTATACAGCCTTGTCATAACGGACCTCTATTCAGAAATAGGATATTAAATCATACTCGCAAAAAGTGTGTATCGCTTTTTGCGAGTATTTGATTTTTCTGAATACATTGGTTTTATATCCCATAATTTTATAGGCGATAGCCCCTGAATATTACTATGTCTGTCCATCTTTCCTTATTGCCAATAAAATCCATCAACTACGCACCGTAATGTGCACAACCTCATTTGCTTCTTCAATTGACAACATCCTATCCCTAAGCCATTCCTTAGACCATAATATTGCTCAAAATGAATTTTGTTGCAAATTATGAAATCATTTAGTGAAGGGCTTTCTTTCTAGAATTTTCAGGCGTATAATATAAATATAGTAAGTTAAGGCGGATTCTCTCTCTCGTTTGGCTCCATGGTTAAGCAGTTAGGTAGAAGTCGTCTTTTTGCTATATCAAGACAAATTCTATAAGAAAGGAGGGTTACTTTATGAGAGAGATGCAGCAAATTCAGATCAGCTACCAATATGATCATGAACGTCTCTATGAGGCACTTAAGCGGAGAGGCATGACCGAGCGTGCGCTTGCAGAGAAAATCTACTGCTCGCCCGCTACGGTTTCTCGAATCTTCAATGGTTGTGGACGTCTAAGCATTGAGACCATCGTTATGGTCTGTCTAGCTTTGGAACTGACGGTTGAGGAGCAGCTTGAGATTTTCTATTTCTCTTGTATGGGTATCTTGCGTCATTTAGGGGTGAGTATGGGCGATACCCAAGAAACTAAATTCGACATATGACATCAGGAGGCGTAGTTTAATGTAATTCACTATATTGACACAATATAGTTGTTCGAGTTCGGGTTAACCCGAACTCGCCCAAAAATCGTGACCAAACAAGAAAGTTATATCTAATACTAGATAATGTTGTTACATAGGTTTTTATAATTGTTTGGAAGGAAGAAAAACTATGGAATTCGAAGATTTAGCAAGATTGAACTTAGCTAATGTTAGTGATCAAATTATAGCCTATTCTGTTCAGCTCACTCGGTCCTACTGGGAGATTGGACGGCGTTTACGATATGCCAAGTTATTCTTGTTGCCAGAGGAGGACTTTCTCCCTTGGCTAGATAGACTATATATAGATTATGACGAGGCTAATCGCATGATGTATGTAGCCAAAAATTTACCTAAGATGGAGTGCTACGAACATCTAGGCTTATCACTACTCTATCTAATTGCAACCATCCCCGAGGAACATCGCCAGAAGGTCTATAGCTTGCCTTCAGGGCAACGTAAGTATCTGCATCAAATGTCTCAATTGGAACTTAGGACCGTAAAGCGACTGCTGAAGGCCGGACAGTTGGAGTCTTGCTTCCAAGGAGATAGTCACTTACAAGTTGACTTTCAACAGGTGGAGAAGGGGACTCAGGATGCCGTCTCGCCTGAAGCGAGTCAGGCTAGCCCACCGCAAGCTCCTGCTACTAACCAAACTGCTACGCAACAGGGTCCAACCAGCCCTCAAGCTAACGGGCTTCAGCCCGACACCCAATCAGACAATGCTACACACCAAGCTAACCAGTCTCAGACTAACTTGCTTACCCCAAGTCAAGACTTGAGGTCCAACCCCCTAGCTCCCAAGCTAGCCGAGGCGGAGGCGACTAACCAGCGCCTAAGAGAATCCCTTAAGCAGGCCAATGTCAAGTATCAGGAAGACCTACAATCTATCGAGGAGCGCTATCGTTACTCAAGCGATTCCGGGAGGGCTTATCGCATTTTGCTAATCGGTCTACGACCTTCATCCCGGATTTGGAAGGCCTCAATCGAATCATCGCCTTCAGCCATGAGATTGACCACTTGCTAGTTAAGTTGGCGCCTATGCGTTATATCGATGACTTTAAGGCTATTCAGAATCAGGTCATGGTCGACCATTATCTTAAGCAGATTGACCGAGTGGACGACTGGGTTCAATCCATGCGTGCCAACATCCATCAAGCCCAAGCAGTAGGCCGGCGAGATGTGACATCTGAGGGCACCAGGACACAGGCTAACCAAACGCAGCCTAAGCAGGCAAGCACCGGCCCTAGCGCACCTCAGTCCAACTTCACTAACTCAACCCAAGAAAATCAAGCCGTTGCATAGTATAAGGAGGAACTACCATGGAAACAGCAAGCCCAAGTACATTGAACAATCAAATGACTAGCCTAGAAGCCCAAGTCCAAGCTCAACACCAGTTGCTGGGGCAGATTAACAGCCATCTCCAAGTTTTAACGACTCTCTTAGAACGCCAACCTCTGTCACCTGAGGCCACTATGCCTTAACGCGCTTGCGCCGTCATGAAATCCACCAACGCCTAGGGAATAAGGACCGCATACTAACGGCTCGGCGTCCGGAACTAGTGCGTCTGGTCTATCGGACTGCTCGACTGGCCTTCCTCAGTCATTTTAGCTTATCAAGCTATGGCCATCTGCCACAGGAGCGATATGAAGCAGCTGTCAGCTTCTGGAAGGAATGGAAGGTCCCGGTCGACTTGCAGGCTCAGCTGGACCAAGCCTATAAGGACTTGGCGCAAGATCGGCCTCAACTCCATGCAGTAGCCTAGACTAGAGTTAAGGAGGGAACAGCTATGACTTCCGACCATTATGACTTGGACCAGGAGCAACTCCTAGTCCGCTATCGGCTCTTGTTACATCATGTCTTGCACCAATACCATCTCATGGCTAAGGATCAAGACTATGACGATTACTTCAATGAACTCTATCTACACCTTGTCCGCCTAGCCCGCGACTTTGATGGGGACGCGCTCAGCGAGTCTGACCGCTTCCGCTTCGTGGGCTATGCTCAGCGGGGCTTGAGTTGGCATCTGGGTCAACTCCTAGCCAAACGATCACGTCAGGCGCAAGGCCTGATTGGCAATCAGAAGGTTCTGCATTTTGCCGAAGAGGCCGGTGCCAGTCGCCCGCCTCTGGACGATCTGGTCAACTCGCTGCTGCTGTCGCAAGTCTTGTCGCCAGCAGACTACCACTTCCTCTGTGTGGCCCAGAACGAGCAACTCTCGCTAGGGGCCAAATGCCAAGAGCTGGGCATATGTAAGAATACCTACTATGCCCGCCTCAAGCGCCTACGCCAGACCCTGCAAGCTAGCGACTGGTCGGCTTGAGTGCCTTGTTCAGCTCTTTTTTTCTCCAGCTCCCGCAGAGGGGGCTTTTTTTATTTTGCAGAAAAATAAATTTTTTTGAGGCTGACTTGGGCATGAGGCGGGTGCTTAACTCTTTTTAAGTATGTAACGTTACAAGAAACTAGTTTAAGGAGTGATTCATTATGGCACGATCATATGTTAAGGGTATCCTCAAGTTCAAGTCCCTCGACGAGAACAAGAAGGCGGAAAATGTCTCCATGCCCAACCTGGTAGAGAATGCAAGTGCCGAGGACATCAAGTCCGTGCGCGACGCTATCGGCACCCTGGTTGAGCATCCTATCACCGAGACCCAGGTGACCGAGGTCTTCAGCGTCAACTAGTCGACTTGTTGAGTAGAGTAGATAATTGAGGAGGAACCCATCATGGCTAACAAAACCATTAAGACATTTGAGATGAATTTCGCGACCGCAGACGGCAAGTCTAAGAAGATTAGCCTGCGCCACGCCAAGGCGGACATCACCAAGGACCAGGCCAAAGCCGCCATGGCCACCATCGTAGGCAAGGACATCTTCAGCAAGGATGCCGTCGACCAGTTCGCCAAGGAGAAGACCGCCAACTACGTCACCCGCACCGTAGAGGAAGTCTACAAGGCTGAGGCTAGGGGTGAGTTGGGCGCCCACCACGTCGTGTTGGGGGAGCGCCACGTCGCATTGGGCGTTCAACGCGACATGGCTGCGGCATGAAACTCCCTTTTAGCTCGGAAAAGGGCGAAAAAACACCCGCCACGTCGTGTTGGGTAGGCGCCACGTCCTATTGGGCGTCCAACGCGACGTGGCTGCGGCAGGTCCCCCTCTTTTAGCTCAGAAAAGGGCAAAAAATCCTCCGCCACGTCGCGTTGTGGGAGCGCCACGTCGCATTGGGGGTCCAACGCGACATGGCTCAGCCAGAGACACCTAGTATCTTACGAGCCAGTCCATAGATAGGGGGAACGGTGGACTGGCTCGGCCTCTAGGTGGCCAAATCCGGCTATTTTGCCAGGTTTTCGCTCAGCTAGTCCATGGATAGCTAGAACAATGGACTGGCGCCCGCCACTCAGCCATCCCATCATCATTCAGAAAGGAGCCTACATCATGACATGGCTACAGCTTACGACGCTAGCGTCCGGCCTAGTCGCGGGCGCGACCCTCCTGGGCAAGTTGGTGCGCCTGATCGCGGCAATCCAGACGCTAATTCTTCGAATTGAGCGCATGCAGACGGACTTGGCTAGCACGCAGAGTAATCTGCAAGGCGCGCAAGAGGGGCTTGCGGTCACCCAAGCTGACCTGCACGCCACGCAAACGAATCTTGCGACGACCCAGGATAACTTGCACACCACGCAAAATGACTTAGTCACCACCCAAGCCAACCTGCACACCACGCAAACTGATCTTGTGGCCACCCAAGCCCAGCTCCAGGTTACCCAAGCAGACCTAGGCGCGACCCAGCTCCAGGTCACAACAGTCGCTCAGGACTTGTCCCGCGTCCGCCAACGACTAGGGCGCCTAGAAGACAAGCGGGCCCACAGTTTGGCCTGACGTACCCACGCACTTCTATCTCTAAACAAAGAAAGCGAGGCACTCATTATGCATCTTCCTACTAGTCGCAAGGCTTATACGACGATCCAATGGATGGCGCTGATCCTGATTCCGGCGCTAGCGGTCCTAGTCCAAGGCCTAGCCGAGCTCTATGCCTGGCCCGAACCCTGGGCTCGTCGCTTGGTTGGCACTCTCAACCTAGTCGGCATCTTCCTAGGGGCGCTACTTCAAGGCTGGCATTATGGCCGACGTAAGACTAAGACCAAGGCAAAGTCCGCCTAGGCTCACCGCTCAGGCCCAAAGCTACCCATCCCACGCTCCAATCCCATCTCATCTCATCCAAAGGAGGAATCCACATGAAGCCACAAATCCAAGAGCTCCTATCCAAGGCTCAAGCCTACCTAGGCGTCCAAGGCGGAAGCCCCGCCCATCAAGCTCTTATTGATGCCTATAACGCTGTCCAACCCCTGCCGGTCGGCTACGCCGTGACCTACAGCGACGACTGGTGCGATGTCTTCGTCACCGTTATGGGCGATCAGGCCGGCATCTCCCATCTGATTGGTCGCGAATGTGGCGTGCCCCGCCATCTAACCTGGTGCCAAGAGCAGGGCATTTGGCTAGGGCATGTCTGGCCTCAAGCCGGCGATCTAATCTTCTTCGATTTTGGGGGCGGACCTGCATCCCACATCGGCATTGTAGAAAGTGTGGACGGTGACAGCGAGACCATCAATACTATTGAGGGTAACTGGCTCAACCAGGTTGTTCGCCGCCATTATGCTAGTGACGACTGGCGCATCCTAGGCTATGCCCGGCCTCGCTATGATGCGAGGGCTAGGAGTGTAGCCACTAGCAGCGAAGCTGGGGGAGCTAATCGTCCGAATGGCTGTTCAGATACAAGTAGCTCCCTAGACGATTTAGCCCTATCGGTCATCCGAGGTGATTGGGGCAATGGACAGGAACGAGTGGAACGCCTAAACGATGCAGGTTACGATGCCACAGTTGTGCAGAAATTGGTGAATGAGAAGTTGGCAAGTTAGAGGGTAAGAAAAGCGCCGGTAGGGCGCTTTTTTTGTTATAATATTGAGAATTTTAGGCATTTATGGTATAATAAAGAGTAGTGATTAAGGGAGTATCTGATACTAAAAAACCTTAAAAACTATATATAGTATATCGTGTCTAGGGTGACACAAGATATAGAGTTCGGATACCTTAATCCCCGTGAGGGGACGGAAACCCCTGAGAAAGTCAGACAATAAGTTTTCTTTTCGTTCGGATACCTTAATCCCCGTGAGGGGACGGAAACTCAGAACCTCAGACTTCTTAATCTTGTCCACTTCTCGTTCGGATACCTTAATCCCCGTGAGGGGACGGAAACATTGATACAACCCCATTAGCATTATCATAATAAGCTGTTCGGATACCTTACTCCCCGAGAGGGGACGGAAACCTTCATATTTTTGTGCTGCATGAGAAAAACGCTTGGGTTCAGATACCTCATTCCCCGAGAGGGGACGGAAAAGGTGGTTACTTGTTGCATTAAATTTCTTAGTGACATGTTCAGATACCTTAATCCCCATGAGGGGACGGAAACTTATCCAAGGTTCTTAAACAACTCCTCTGCTAGGTTTAGATACCTTATTCCCCGCAAGGGGACGGAAACAGTAAAATGTTAAGGGCAGGCATTGAGTCAATGATAATGTTCAGAAACCTTACTCCCCGAGAGGGGACGGAAACTCCTAAATCACTTCAAAATACACGCCTAAATCATCAATGAGTTCAGATACTTTACTCCCCGCGAGGGGTCAAAAAGGCACAACCATAACTTAGCACTAACCCTAGGTTTGCCTTATATAAACAAAACAACGCTAGCGTCAACTAGCGTTGTTTTTATAATATTTTATTCGTATAATATGACTGTATCCTACCAACAAAAGGAGCCCTCACCGTGTCCAATTATTTTCAATCGCAACTTACTAAATCTCTCCAGCATGGCTTCATTCATCGACATGACTATCCGGATGGCAACTATGCCCCGCAGATTCTCATTAATAAGCCGGCCAAGGGGGCCCATGTCCTCACTGCTATTCAAGACGAGCTGCTTAAGTGTGATCGTTTCTACTTCTCTGTGGCCTTTATTTCTAAGGCTGGGATTGCCATGCTTAAGACTCAACTCTCGGATCTGGCTGACCATGGGGTAGAAGGTTATATTCTCATTTCGCCTTATCTAGGTTTCAACGATCCGGATGCTATGCGGGAATTGCTCAAGCTATCCAATGTTCAGGTGCGGCTGACTCGTGAGGAGCTCAATATGCATGCCAAGTGCTACCTCTTCCAGCAGGGGGAGCGGCACGTAGTCATACTAGGTTCCTCTAACTTAACCTATACCGCCTTGAAGAAAAACTATGAATGGAATATTAAGTTGACCTCGGCTGAGAGTGGGGACTTCATCCAGAAGATGTATCAGGAATACGACCAACTTTGGCAGGAGTCCCTGCCCTTGGACGAGATCATCATTAATCAATATGATCTGGCTCGTCAGAAAGAGCTGACAGTGCTTGGCGAGACGCCAGGACGCGATCAGCTACCTAAGCGGGACTGGCAACGGCCGCTCTTCCAACAAACGCCGCATGCCCAGGAGTCCATTGCGCCTCTGACCAAGGAGCCGCTAGCGCCTTATGAGACGCAAGTCATTCGACCTAATAAGATGCAGGTCAAAGCCCTAGCCTCGCTCCAACAAGTTCGTGATCAGGGGGCTCGTCGTGCCTAGTGGTCAGCGCGACGGGGACAGGGAAGACTTATTTGTCAGCCTTCGATGTGGAGCAATATAAGCCCCGTCGTATGCTCTTCGTGGTTCACCGCGAGCAGATTCTGCGCAAGGCCCAGTCAGACTTCCAACGGGTCATTGGTTTCCAAATGGATAAGTCCTGCATCTACCGGCCCGGTATGGACCTGGCAGACAAGCAATATGTCTTCGTCACCATTCAGACCCTATCGCGGGATGCTAACTTGGCGGCCTTGGCGCCTGATTTATTCGACTATCTCTTGATTGACGAGGTCCATAAGGCAGGGGCGGCCACCTATCAGAAGGTCATCGATCACTTCAAGCCGGCCTTTCTCCTAGGTATGACGGCGACGCCGGAACGGACGGATGGTTTCAACATCTATGAGCTGTTCGACTATAACGTGGCCTATGAGATTCGCCTCCAGGAAGCTCTGGACGAAGATATGCTCTGTCCCTTCATGTATTATGGGGTCAAAGACATTGAACTAGACGGCCAGCTGCTAGATGAGACCAGCGACTTCTCCCAATTGGTGGCGGATAATCGGGTCAATCACTTGATTGAGAAAGTCACCTATTATGGTGTCAGTGGGCAGACTGTCAAGGGCCTTATCTTCTGTTCACGTAAAGATGAAGCCCATGAGCTGTCATATAAGCTTAATGAACGTGGTTACCGGACCCAAGCCTTGACTGGGGAAGATTCCCAGGAGGTTCGTCAAGATGTGGTGGCAAGATTAGAAGCGGGAGAATTGGATTATATTTTGACCGTGGACATCTTCAATGAGGGGATTGACATTCCAAGTGTCAACCAGGTCATTATGCTGCGTAATACTGAGTCCAGCATTATCTTCATCCAGCAACTAGGCCGCGGTCTGCGTAAGCATGACAGCAAGGAATTTGTGACCATTATTGACTTCATCGGCAATTATAAGAACAACTACCTAATCCCAATTGCCCTCTATGGCGACCGTTCCATGAACAAGGATGAGTATCGCCGTAAGCTGGTCAACCGCCAGCAGCTGAGCGGCATGACGACCATTAACTTTGAGGCCGTGGCTCGCGAGCAGATCTTTCCTCTATTAAGCAGACCAAGTTGTCCAGCATGAAGAACCTCAAGGAGGCCTATATTGAGATGCGTAACCGTAAGGGCCGGGTGCCCCGTCTCATGGACTTTCTCTTGGAAGATAGCCTGGATCCCATTATTTTCTTCGAAGGAAGCTTCAAGCATTATGGGCAAGTCATTGATAAGTTTGAAGAGGAGGTTGATTTTCCAAGTTCAAAAGAACTGGACCAATTCCTGCAATTTATTTGTGAAGAGCTCTTGCCAGGCAAGCGGCCACATGAGATTTGGCTTATGAAGCGTTTGGTGGAAGTGCAAGGCGATCTGGCTAAGGAAGGCTTCTATGACTTTCTAGCGCAAATGAACCTGGATGTGTCGCCGGCCATTCGGCGATCGATTGAAGGCTTCTTGGATTTGTCCTTCTTCGCTCAGACAGCCGCAGGTAAGTTTGGCGAGCCCATTATTGTACCTGGGCTGCCGGTGTTCCGCCTGAATGCGACCATACAGAATTTCTTACGCCATGCCTCCATTAAGGAACTGACGCTGGATATGCTGGAGACGGCCTTGAAGCGGTCAGAGCGCTATGCTGACGACAGCCAAGATTCGCCTTTCAAGTTGGGTGAACGCTATAGCCGGAAGGATGTCTGTCACCTTCTTAATTGGAAGATTAATGTGGTGCCGCAGAATATCGGGGGTTACTTCATCGATGCCGAGACTAACACCATGCCGATTTATGTGACTTATCATAAGAGTGATGAGATTAGTGATACGACCAAGTATGAGGATGCCTTCATCAATGAGAAGATGTTGCATTATTTCTCCAAGAGTAAGCGACGCCTAGAATCCAATGACGTTCAGCAAATGATGAATGCGGATGAGACGGGTATGGCTATGCACCTCTTCATCAAGAAGGACAATAGCGAAGGGACCGACTTCTATTATCTGGGGCGGGTGCATTATCAGAAGGGTTCAGCCCTCCAGGAAGTTATGAAGACAGGCGATAAGCACGTCTCGGTAGTGTCTATGAACTTAGAGTTAGAGCACGAAGTCCCTTATTCGCTCTATCATTATCTCAATAATAACTAGACAGCTAGTTTTTACAAGAGCCCAGCGCAAGTCAATTGCACTGGGCTTCTCTATTTAATGGGGTAGGCAGCATCTATTTTTAAGCCAGTCCATAGATAGTCGGAATAATGGACTGGCTGCATGGAGAAGCGAGCAAATCGCGCTAGTTTCCCAAAAATCTTTAGAGCCAGTCCATAGATAGTCAGAACAATGGACTGGCTGCATGGAGAAGCGAGCAAATCGCGCTAATTTCCCCAAAATGCCTAGAGCCAGTCCATAGATAGTCAGAACAATGGACTGGCTGCATGGAGAAGCGAGCAAATCGCGCTAGTTTCCTCGAAATGTCTAGAGCCAGTCTATAGATAGCCAGATCAATGGACTGGCTCTAGTAGAAAATGATAGCAAGGTGCAATTTTCTATTTTTCCATTAGCTAGTAGCTCTCATCAAACTTTTATCCAAGAAACTAGTGCAAAATCAATTAATTTGGGTATATATATAGGGAGGGTATTTCCTTTGTAGACTTGATTAGAAAGAAGGATTAATGATGAGAGCAGCCTCTTTTGATTTAGCATTTTTGCGCTTGCTTAAAGAACGCTATGTATTAAGTGATGATGAGTCCATGCGCCTGTCTCGATTGGAAAAAAAGGCTATGCGGGCGAATGTCGATTAGATGCTAGTATTGAAAAAGTTTGAGTTAGGACCCTTTTTGCTGAAAGACTTGTGGATTACGGAAGGTAAGCTACCAGCGACTGGTTGTCAAATAGACGCCATCCTAGCGGTAAATAATCAATTAGTGATAATTGAATGTAAAGATTTTTCAGGACGCTTCTCTTATTCCCCCTATCATAGTAAATTAAATGGCTATCCTTATGACAATGATTTACAAGGTCAAGCGCAACGACAGCGCCAGTATATCCGGAAGTTCTTTCAGTCCAAGGGGCTTGCGCCAATGCCAATTAAGGCCCTTGTAGTATTCATAAATCCTGACATAGTATTAGAAAATAGACCTGGCAATTTTCTGACTTTAGCAGATTGGCAAGAGTTCTTGGCTCGTTTGTCATCCTATCAACCGCAGGTAATTTCACCTGAGTATTGGCAAGTGCTACGAGCACGCCAATACCAAAATCCATATCGGCCACGTCGTCTGTCTTCTGTTGAACAAGCAGGGGTGGCTACTGGAATTTTTTGCCAAAATTGTGGGAAACGAATGACAGAGCAGTCACGCTATAAATGTCATTGTCTACACTGTGGCCATCGTGAGGGGAAATCTCACGCATATTTGCGAACCATCTATGAATTTGCAATTCTCTACCATGGCGCCGATCTTACCTTAAAAGAAATAATCAAATTTTTTGGAGATAAGGCAAATAGAGATTTGATAGCGAAGCTGCTAGTACACCATGCTGAGAGCCTAGGGCGAGGCCGTAATGCTAAGCATCGCATAGTAAATCCTCATCTGAAATGGCACGACCTTAAGGAGAATCCACTGAAGAAGCTACCCTTACATGGCAGTTCGGAGAAAGAGGGCTAGTCAGGGGTAGTTTAACCGGAGTGCTATCGTGCCTCCAGTCCATAGATAGGCAGAACGATGGACTGGGGCGGTTATAAAGTGCGGAAAACCCTCGAAATGGGCTTTGCCTCGTGTAGCCAGTCCATAGATAGGCGGAACAATGGACTGGCTCCGCCCATGAACAAGCCCCCCCACCCCCAAACTCAAAAACCTACGGGGAATTTCATAATGTCAACTTAAGCGATGAAGAATATCAAAGACTAAAGGAAAAGTTAAAAAAAGCCACACAAATACAATGATTGAAAAGCTATCAAGGTATATGCAAAGCAGTGGTAAAACCTATCAAGACCATTATGCAACCTTGCTTCATTGGTATGAGAAAGATGAGGAAGAATTGCGAAAGAAAACAAATGATAGAAGCAAAGCTCCGACGATTGAAGAATATATGATAGGAGATCATCTTTAAGATATGCTTAAAAGACGGTGCAAGCACTCTATTTTGTTTCTAAATGCAAAATAGGTAAAAAGGATAAGCCGAGAGAGAAAAAGAGCCTTAAAACGATTGCCACCGTTTTGTAGTGGGTTTACTAAAAATATTCCTTTATGGTATTTGGAAATGGAAAGGCTTGGAATTTATTGGTATAATAAAATTTAGGAGAAATAAAACATCATTGATTTGAGAGGTATTCACGAAATAAGAGAAGTTGTAGGAAATAAGAAGCGGTTTTTATCGCTTTTATTATTGGCAGATGAACAAGAAGATATGATCGACAGATATATAGCAGATGGCACAATGTATGTTTTAGACGATAATGGAGTAAAGGGCGGGTGTGTTGTCCTAAATGTGGGGAATAATACTCTCGAAATTAAAAATATCGCCATTCATCCGGATTATCAAAGAAAAGGATACGGACAGGCTTTCATTGATTTTATTATAGAGAAATACAAAGGGGAATATTCCGTATTGCAAGTGGGAACGGGAGAAAGTCAGACTACCATCCCTTTTTATGAAAAATGTGGCTTTATTCGTTCTCATATCATCAAGAATTTTTTTATAGATAATTATGAACATCCGATTTACGAAGAAGGTGTCCAATTAGTAGATAGGATTTATCTAAAAATGGATTTATAAGTCCGAGCATTAGGAGCGTGATAAATATGAAAAACCGAGAGAAGATCATTAGCTTATGGTTTGATATGTGGCTCAAACAACAAGATTTAGGAATAGACGATATATTTGCGGAAGATGTTGTTTATACTGAAAGTTGGTGTCCTAAATATGAAAATCGAGCAACTGTAAAGCATTGGTTTAATGAGTGGAATACAAGAGGAAAAGTGCTTGCGTGGGATATAAAGCAGTTTTTCCATAGTGAACATCAAACAGTTGTTGAATGGTACTTCAAAAGTAAGATGAATGATGGAAGAATAGAAGGATTTGATGGTATATCGTTGGTTGAGTGGACAAAGGAGAATAAAATCAAGAAACTAAAAGAATTTGGCTGCAACATCAATCATTATAATCCATATGAAAATAGTGAGAAACCTCAATTTAGAGATGATTGAGCTTCTTGGTTTTAGAACTAATTTCAAAATATTGGTAAGAGCGATTAGAAAATAAAAAATCTAATCGCTTTTTTTATTTCAACGAGGAAAGGAGAATTTATGGAAGAACTGAAAAACACAGATAAAAAAGGCATTAGCACAAAGAGAAAGATTGGAAAGACCACCTATGAGGTTGTTGTCCATTTCGATGAAAATGCAACTGAAACAATGCAAGATAAACTTACAAGAATAATGCTGAGGGAGCTTAGGAGAAAATCGAATGAAAAAAAAGATGATTTTGATTAAAAAGTCCTTGACAAGTGGCAATAGGTGTAACTAGCTCAAGCGACTTCATCGTAGACGGTGACGGCATCGCGGCGGATGCCAGAGCAACTTCTCGCTTAATAAAGCACCTCTCCATTTACCTCTTGTGCTAAGATTTGCTATAATCAGATTAGTAATTACTTAAGCGGTGTTAGCGGTAAGGATTTTTAGAGTACACCCTAGCCACCTTAACAAAGGAGTAATATCATGACCGACCAATTTTCTTCCATTCAAGAGCAAGGGCGCAAGCAACGTGCGCGCTATAAGTCCTTCTACCTACTCACAAGAATCCTACTGCTTGCTGGACTCGTTTTGCTGAGATTCCTACAGATGCAGGCTTCGCTTAAGCCTACCAGCCTCAATTCAATCCTAGTCTTCGTAGTATATTTCGCCATTCAAGTCGTCCTATTATCAGAGCGCTTTTGCTCACAAGTCGCAAGGGCTAATCATTGCCGTGCTCATTCTGGAAGTCCTCTATGTCATTCATCTATTGGCGCATGTGATTTTTGACTGGCTAAATTCCGCCCTAGTCAGAAGCGCCAACTTCCAGGCTGACCTACTAGTGCCACAAGTCGTCCCTACCGACCTTATTTTTGCTTGATAGGCTTATTCTCCCTAGTCCTAGTCTGGCGTTGGTGGCGCTCCTTCCGCAAGTCCCAAGCCCTAGCTCCTCAGATTTATCCAGGAAACCGGGTAAAGGTCCCGATTACGTGCGAGCCAGTGGTCCACTCTCCAGAGTAGACCACTGGCTCCTTAGATTTAGCCGGAAACCCGGGGAAAGCGCCGATTTCGTATGAGCCAGTGATCCACTTTCCAGAGTGGACCACTGGCTCCGCTGATTTGGCTGGAAACCAGGTAAAAGCGCCGATTTCGCGTGAGCTAGTGGTCCACTTTCCGGAGTGGACCACTGGCTCCGCTGATTTGGCTGGAAACCAGGTAAAAGCGCCGATTTCTCATGAGCTAGTGGCCCACTTTCCGGAGTGGACCACTGGCTCCGTTGATTTGGCCGGAAAAAAGAGGGGAGGCTCCTCTGCTTTAGACACAAATCAGGAATTTTCTCTAAAACAAAAAGAAAGCGCTTGACAAACCTTAAATCGAGTGCTATACTCAAGTAAAGGTTAAACGTTTAACCTAACCATGAGAAAGGACTGTTCCCTATGAAAAAACCGTTGATGAAGTCACTGCTTGTGGCCTTTTCTGCTTTGTTAGCTACCAGTGTGGTGCCCCTCAGCTCTGCTCAGGCTAACGACACGCTCGGCCAGAAAGTCCAATATGATACCAAGGCGCCTGTTAATGATGGCAAGGATGTCAGCATTCAATATTGGACCTGGAATGACGGCGACCCAGCTATCAAGTTAGCGGAGTCCTACCAAAAGTTACACCCTAACGTTAAAATTGAAGTGGTCAACCATCCTTGGGATGATTACTGGACCAAGTTGCCACTGGCTTTACAAGGTTCGGATGGCCCAGCCATTTTCAATATTCATAACTCCCAAGACAAGTTGCTATCCAGCTACCTAGAAGCTTATGATATTCCAACCGAAGATCTCAAGGCAGACTTCACCGGGGTAGAGCCTCATGTCGTAGACGGTAAAGTCAACTATATCGATATCGTCATGAATACGGGTAACATCTACTATAACAAGAAGATGTGGCAAGCAGCCGGTTTAACGGACAAGGACATTCCTAAGACCTGGGATGAGTTCCGCCAAGTGGCTAAGAAATTAACTATCAAGGAAGGCGATAACCTGGTTCAAGCCGGTTTCAACTGGAATGGCTCCTATGCTGGTCTCTACCAAGGCCTCAACTACCAAAGGGGACCTTACTCTTCCAAGAAGATGGCACCACCCCTAACTACAATAACGAGACAACCAAAGAAAACCTCAAGTTCCTAGTGGATCTCTATGAGGTGGATGGCGTGGGTTCTAAGGACTTCGGGACCGACGATACCCAAAGCTTCGGTAACCAACAATCTGCTATGGTTTACAAATGGGGCTGGTTCGCTAACGAGCTCAAGACCAAGTATCCAGATGTGGAATACGGCGTCTTCGCGACTCCAACCTTCAGCAAGGATGTGCCTTTGCTTATGACCGCTACAACGGCGAAAGCACCCCAGGTATTAACAAGAACCAATCAGAAGAACAAAGAAAAGTGGCCCAAGACTTCCTTAAGTATCTCTTGGCTAACGACCAATACTCATTAGAAGCAGCCAAAGCCTATGCTTCTTATCCAACCAAGAATAGTGTCCAAGAAGATAAGTCACTCAAGTCAGACCCTGTCTTATCTGTCATTGCACCACGTATCAAGAAGTTGATTTGGCCTGGCCCATTCCCTGCTACCATGGAAACCAGTGCCAAGAAGGCAGCCGAAGAAGTGCTCTATAATGGCGTGGATTTGGATTCAGCCTTAGAAAATGCGCAGCGTCAAATGGAACGCGATATGCGCAATGAGTCCTTCAAGTCGCTAGAATCAGCGTATCAATAAGAATAGCAGATCTGCCCTAGGCCACTCGGCATGAGGCAGCATCTCAATCTGAGAGTGAGGGGGTAGTCAGCTACTCACTCACTCTCGTTGTTAAAAGGAGTTAAAATGATGAATATCCTGAAAAAACAACTCAACTTTCGTAATGTGTCGGTCCTCTTCCTGGTCGTTTATTTTGCCGTCTTCCTCTTCTATCCCATCTATAAGGCTTTTGCCGGGAGTCTGCATGACTGGAATCCGCTGACCCAGAAGTACAACTATATTGGTTGGGAGAACTATCGCTTCGTATTAGGGGATAAGCTCTTTTGGAAGTCGCTGACTAATACCTTGTTCTTCACCTTTGTCTCGACCGTCTTACGCTTGGCAGTGGGCTTGGCCTTGGCCCTCATGCTCTTCTCGCGCATGACCAAGATGCGGACCTTCTTCCAAGGGCTCTTTTATATGCCGACTGTCACCCCCATGGTGGCCGTCTCCTTCGTCTGGATGTGGATGTTTAATCCTCAGTTTGGGCTCATTAATCGCTTCTTCCATCTGGACATCAACTGGCTCAAGAACTCTAACTGGGCCATGATTGCCATTATCATCATGACCGTCTGGAAAGATTTGGCTATGCAACGGTTCTCTTCCTAGCGGGGCTTATGGGTCTGCCGGAAGAGGTCTACGAAGCTAGTCGCATTGATGGGGCCAATGGCTGGCAGACCTTCAAGAATATTACCCTGCCCTTGCTCAAGCCAGTGACTCTCTTCGTTACCATTACCTCCCTCATTTCCTACTTCCAAACCTATATTCAAATTCTGATTATGACGGAAGGGGGACCGGGGACTTCGACTTTTGTTATTTCCTACTTAATTTTTGACGAAGCCTTCGTCAACTATAACTTTGGGACGGCTTCGGCCATTGCGGTCATTCTCTTCGTCGTCATTGCCGTGCTAACGCTCTTAATGTTCCGCTATATGGATATGGGAGGTGACCAACAATGAAATCTAAAGGCATCTTAAGCCTGATTTTGAATCTGATTTTGGCGGCTTTGGCCATTATCACCATTATTCCCTTTATCTGGATGCTGGTGTCTTCCTTTGCGCCTAATAGTGAGATTGTTAAGTTAGGTGGGGGTCTCTTCCCAGGCATGTCCACCTTCAACAACTACACCAATATTCAGGAAAAATTCAATTTCATGGGTATGTTCTGGAATAGCTTGATGATTTCGGTGACCATTACGGCCATTATTATCTATACCTCCGCGCTCTTTGGCTTTATCTTCGCCAAATTCACCTTCAAAGGCAAATCCTTGCTTTTCGCGGTGGTCATGAGTACTATGATGTTGCCATGGGCCGTGACCATTATTCCTAAATATGAGATGATGGTTAAGTTCGGTTGGCTGGATTCCTATAAGTCTCTGATTATCCCAAGTATGGTCAGCGGCTTCGGGATCTTCATGTTCAAGCAAAGTATCTCAGGCATCTCTAATGAGTTGATTGAGGCGGCACGAGTCGATGGGGGTTCGGATTTCTACATCTTCCATCGCCTGATCTTGCCTATGTCACGCAACACTATTTCCAGTTTAGCCATTTCCAATTCTTATGGAGTTGGGAAGATTTCCTCTGGCCTTACTTGATGATTAACACCAAGTCCAAGCAACTCTTGGCGGTAGGTTTACGTCAATTCAATGGCCAGTATGGCACCGACTACGGCGGCCTCTTCGCTGCCACGACCATTTCAATCATTCCGATTGTCATTGTCTATATTATTTTCCAAAAACGATTTATTGCCGGGATTGCGACAGGTTCCAGCAAGTAATCGTCAGATTTGAGGCGACCCCAATGAAAAAAGCAACCCTAAAAGACATTGCCCAAGCGGCGAATGTCAGTATCGCGACTGTATCTAATGTCTTGAATGACCGCCACCACAAGGTTTCTCAGGAGACGGTGGCTCAGATTCAAGCCCTGGCCCAGGAGCTGCAATACACGCCTAACCTCAATGCCAAAGCCTTAGTGACTAAGGCTTCGCGCTTGGTCAGTGTCTTGTTCTATAGTGGCGGACGAGATTTTAATTATTCTGACCCTTTTGTGGCCTCTCTCCTAGAGGGCATTGAGCGTATTGCCAGGCAAGAGAACTACTACATCCTGCTTCATAATATCGAGAGCCTAGAGGCCGTCCACCAAGTCAGACGCCAGTGGGCCTTTGCAGGTCATATCGTAGTAGGCTGTGATGCTCATATGGCAGCGGCTATGATAGAAAGCGTCAGCGAGCCCTTGGTCTTCATCGATACCTATTTGACGGCGCAAGGCCAGGCCCTAGTAGAGGCTTCTGACCATGTGCAGCTGCTCAACTCCAAGGACTATGACTAGCCTATGCCGGAGTAGAATTGCTGGCCCGCAGCCAGGGCTTGGACTTAGCCTTCTTAAGCTATCCATTTGACCCTGACCAAGTAGGGGTTATTCAGGCCCGCTATGCGGGGGCCAATGCGGCCTATCAGGCGGCTGGCGGGCAGGGGGATTTGCCCATCTACCTCAACACTAAATTGGATGACTTGATTAAGGACCTGTCTAACTACCGGGGCCTGATGGTGACCGCCGATGTCTTGGCCATGGAATTAGTCAAGGTCAGCCAAAGCCAGCTAGGCCAGTGGGACCCAGATCGGCGCCTCATGAGTTTTGATAACATTCCTTATCTTCAGTATTTGGCGACCGAGGTCAACACCATTGACCTCAATCAGGTCCACAAGGGGGAGGAAGCCGTGGCTAGCCTGAGTCGGGTCTTGCAGTCAGGTCAGATTAGTCAAGGCCAGCACCAGCAATACATCCCCGCCAAGATCATTAACAAGAATTTATCCTTAGAAGGGAGTACTAGCCATGATTAAAGCTGTCTATGGAGACTATCAGCCCCTGGCGGCGCCGGGAGCCATCATTCAGGGCCCCAATTACCGCTTCACCATTCTAACTTCCCGCTTGATTCGGGCCGAGTATAGTCCGACGGGGGCCTTCTATGATGGTCAGACCCAGACGGTCTTGAACCGGGACTTTCCGGTGCCCCACTATGAAATCCGGGAGCGGGAGGACCTACTGGAAATCATCACCGACCATGTGCTCATCCAATATGACAAGCAGGCCTTTTCTAGAGAGGGCTTGGTCTTCAAGCTACGGGGTTACTTCAGTATCTACCACAGTGATTGGCATTATGGCGACCCCATCCAAGACTTGGGTGGGACGGCTCAAACCTTGGACCATGCCAATGGGGCGGTGCCGCTGGAGCGGGGGCTCATGTCCCGCTTTGGCTTCAGCGTTCTGGATGACAGCCAGAGTCTGCAACTGAGCCAGGATGGTTGGTACCAGGTCAAGCAAGGCGACGGCCAAGACTTCTATTACTTTGGCTATGGCCATGACTACCGGGCTTGCTTGGCTGATTTCTATGGCTTGACCGGGCCTCAGCCCCTCCTGCCTAAGTATGCCTTGGGCAACTGGTGGAGTCGCTTCTATCGCTATAGCGAGGCCACCTATCGCCAGTTGATTGAGCGTTTTGAAGCCGAGGGCCTGCCCTTCACCGTGGCGGTCATTGACATGGACTGGCATGTGGTCTCCGTTCCGCCTCAGTATGGCAGCGGCTGGACCGGCTACACCTGGAATGAGGAGCTCTTCCCGGACCCTGCGGGCTTTATGGCCTGGCTCCACCAGCATGGGCTACGCATTACCCTTAACGTCCATCCGGCCGATGGGGTGCGGCCTTTTGAGTCTATGTATGAGCAAATGGCCCAAGAGCTTGGCCTGGACTGGGAGGGTGGCGAATATGTGGTCTTCGACCCGACCTCGCCTCGTTTCTTAGAGGCCTATTTCAAACACCTGCACCATCCAAAAGAAGAGCAGGGGGGTAGACTTCTGGTGGATTGACTGGCAACAAGGCCAGACTGTCAAAGGTGTGGACCCGCTTTGGGTGCTCAACCACTATCACTACCACGATATCCAGGCCCGTGGACCTCAAAGCATCACCTTCTCGCGCTATGCCGGTCCTGGTAGCCACCGCTATCCAGTGGGCTTCTCGGGTGACAGTCACATGACCTGGGAATCGCTGGACTTCCAGCCTTATTTCACGGCGACGGCCAGCAATATCGGCTATGGTTGGTGGAGTCATGATATCGGCGGCCACATCTTCGGCTACCGCGACAATGAGCTGGCCTTGCGCTGGTACCAGCTGGGTGTCTTTTCTCCGATTATGCGTCTGCATAGTTCGTCTTCAGAGTTCCTAGGCAAAGAACCCTGGCGTTATCCGGAGCCATATGCTAGCAGTATGAAGGACTACTTGCGCCTGCGCCACCGGCTCCTGCCTTATCTCTATAGCATGAACTACCGGGCGGCCTATCAGGCTCAGCCCCTGATTGAGCCGCTCTATTATCAGCACCCTGAAGAGGAGGCGGCCTATGAGATTGCCAATCAGTATTATTTTGGTAGCCAAATCATGGTCATGCCCCTGACCCAGCCGCGTCATCAGCGTTCGCTCTGTTCCCGCTTCGATGGTTGGCTGCCGGAGGGGACTTGGTATGATATTCAGACTGGCTTGCGCTATAGTGGGGGCCGGCGCTTGTCGATTTATCGGCCGCTGGAACGCATGGGCCTCTTCGCCAAGGCGGGTGCCATCCTGCCTCTGTCTGGGGAGGATGGGACGGACAATTCGCTGGCTAATCCAAGCGTCTTGGCCATCAAGGTCTTCACTGGCGCCGATGGTCACTTCGACTTGGTGGAAGAGGCTGAAACTGTAGCTGATGGCACAGCCTTCCTCACGACTGGGCTGACCTTTGTCGATGGCAAAGCATTCAAGTTGGCGCCTCAAGGAACTGGGCTTCGGACCTATGAGCTGACCTTTGTGGGGGCTTGTCTGGCGGACCTAGAGCTAGCGGGCCAGGGTCGCCTAATTGAGGTCGGCCACAATGCCCAGGGCGACAGCCTAGTGCGCCTTGAAGCCGATGGCCCTGCCAGCCTCTCCTTCAAGCAAGTGCCACGTGACTCGCAGCAAGTGCGTTTAGAGGTCATTTTCTCTTATATCGAGCAAGCCCAAATGGAGAACCAGGCCAAAGACCAAATCTGGGCCCTGGTTAAGAAGGACATGCCGATAACCTATAAGATGCTAGAACTCCAAGGCCTAGGCTTAGAGCCGGAGCTTGTGGAGCCCGTTATCGAGTTGTTGGTGACGGAACTTTAGCCCTTGCCCCGAGCCAGTGGTCCACTCCGTCGAGTGGACCACTAGCTCGGGCTTTTAGGCCAGAAAAGGGCGGTTTGCGCCGAAATTAGATGAGCCAGTGGTCCACTCCGTCGAGTGGACCACTAGATCGGGCTTATAGGCCGGAAAAGGGCGATTTGCGCCGAAACTGAATGAGCTAGTGGACCACTTTTTCGAGTGGACCACTGGCTCGAGGCTTTAGGCCAGGAAAAGAGTCAAGTCCAAAATCCTGTGTAAAAATATGTAGGCTGTCCTATAGCTTATTTGCGTTTGGTGAAGTTGACCAGGAAGGGGCGCGCATTGGCCTGCCAAGCATCGTTTAGATCAATGAGGATGGCGCCAATTAATCGCTCAGCAGAAGCGACATTAGGATAGACGCCAATGACCTTGTCTCGCCGTCTGATTTCACGGTTCAAACGTTCGACAGAATTAGTCGTCCGCAAGTTGGGATGATAAATCTCAGGATCCATCATAAACTGAACGGCATCTTCAAAGCCCTCGTCTAAAACCTTTAAGGCCTTCTGATAGCGAGGATTGTCCGCGACAGAAGCCTCAAAATCTTCCTTAAGCCGCCTTGCATGTTCGGCGGTGGGCGCCTGGAAAATGGCCTTCAACTTAGCGCGTGCCTCGAAACTCCCTTTTCTGGGAATGGTCTCGACAATGTTGGACAAGAAATGGAAGACGCAACGTTGCCAAGGCACCCCAACAAAGCAGTGCTGAATGGCGGCTCTAAGGCCGGAATGAGCATCTGAAATAATCAGAGTGGGCTGGTTCAAACCACGGGCACGTAGGGATTGAAGAAAGGTCAGCCAAGCCTCTTTGCTTTCTTCTTCTGACACCCAAAAGCCGATGATTTCGCGCTTGTTGGCCCTCATTTACCCCTTTGGGCTAGATAGACCGCCTTGGACACCACGCGGCCCTCTTCGCGTACCTTAATGTAAAGGGCATCGAGGTAGAGATAACGGAAGTGGCTGTGGGTCAGGGTCCGATTTTTGAAGGCTTCAATCTCGGGATCTAGCCGCTTCATCACATCGGACACAAAGGACTTGGAAACCGTCTCGCCACACAATTCATGCACGATTTTGGTGACTTTGCGTGTAGAGACCCCATTGATTACCATTTCCATCATAGAAAGCAAGAAGGCCTGTTCGTTGCGCTGGTAGCGTTCAAAGAGCTCGGTTTTGAACTCGCCAGAGCGCGTGCGTGGGACTTGTAATTTAAGGGTACCGATGGATAGCGTCCATTGACGTTCATAGTAGCCGTTGCGATAGTCTTGGCGCTGGTCGGAGCGTTCATGGGGTGCGGCTTGAATGAACTGGTGGCGTTCTTCTTCCATGTAGGCATTGAAGACGGTAATCGCCAGCGACTTCATGAGTGTGTTCATGTCACTGTTTAAAACTGCCTCTGTTAATTCTTCAAGTTTTAGGTTAATATTAAGGTAAGTCATGGTAATCTCCTCTTTCAATGTTTTCCGACAACTACATTGTACCAGAGATTACCTGGCTTTTTCTTTTTACACAATTATAGGGACTTAATCCAGAAAAGTGCGGTTTGCGCCGAAATTAGATGAGCCAGTGGTCCACTTTGCCGAGTGGACCACTAGCTCGGGCTTTTAGTCCGGAAAAAGTGCGGTTTGCGCCGAAATTAGATGAGCCAGTGGTCCACTTTGCCGAGTGGACCACTAGCTCAAGTCTTTAGGCCGGAAAAAGGGTGGTTTAGGCTGAAATTGGACGGACCTGTGACCCTCTCCTTCAAGCAGATCAAGCGTGACTCGCAGCAAGTGCGTTTAGATGTCATTTTCGCTTATATCGAGCAAACCCAAATGGAGAACCAGGCCAAGGACCAAATCTGGGCCCTGGTTAAGAAGGACCTGCCGCTTGCCTATAAGGTGCTAGAACTCCAAGGCCTAGAGCTTGTTGCGCCCGTTATTGAGTTGCTGGTGACGGAGTGAGTGGCTAGCTCCAAGGTCCCTAGTAACCTAGCAGAAGGCTTAAGATGCCGACCAGAATTTCAAACCAGATAGGGAGGACAGTTTATGGCGATTCAAGGGGTCATTTTTGATTTAGATGGTGTTATTACCGACACAGCGCATTTGCATTTCCTGGCCTGGAAGGCGCTAGGGGCTTCCCTAGGCGTGGAAATCACGCCAGAGCTCAATGAACGCTTAAAGGGTCTGGGACGTCAGGAGACTTTGACGCTGATTCTAAAAGAGGCGGGACTATATGATCACTATACAGAGGCCGAGCGCCAAGCCCTGGCCGAAAGAAAAAACAGGGCCTATGTGGCATCGCTTGAAAACCTAACCCCTCAAGACCTACTGCCAGGCATAGGCGACTGTCTCAAGGACTTGAAAAAGCGGGGCATCAAAATCGGCCTAGCCTCTTCCAGTCAAAATGCTAGGCTAATCATCAAGAAATTAGCCTTGAGCCTTATTTTGAGGCCATGGTAGATCCAAGGAGTTTGAGCAAGGGCAAGCCTGACCCAGAAATTTATCTTAAGGCAGCCGCTACCCTGGGCCTGAGCCCAGCTAAGTGTGCCGGGGTAGAGGATGCTAGAGCAGGCATAGAAGCCATTCGGGCGGCCGGTATGACCGCGATTGCTCTTGGTCAATCGCTAGAGCAGGTCTCAGCCGATTATCATTTATCGTCTACTAGGGACCTAGCCAAGGTCAATTGGGATGACATTGTAAGTAAGGAGTGACAAGCATGGTTGAAAGCAAGTGGTGGCAAAATCGTGTCGCCTATCAGATTTACCCTAAGAGTTTCAATGACAGTAATGGCGACGGGATAGGTGATATCCGCGGTATTATTGAAAAACTGGACTATCTCCAGTCGCTAGGAATCGGGATCATCTGGATTTCGCCTATTTATCAGTCGCCTTTTGTTGATCAAGGCTATGATATATCCGACTACTATGCCATTGACCCGATTTTTGGGACCATGGAGGATTTTGATGAATTGATTGCGCAAGCAGATAAACGAGACATTAAAATTGTCATGGATCTGGTGGTAAACCACTGTTCGGACCAGCACCCCTGGTTCCAGGCGGCCCTTAAGGACTTATCCAGCCACTATGCGGATTATTTCTACTTTGTGGAAAGTCCAGATGGCCCACCCAATAACTGGCGCAGCTACTTTGGCGGCAGTGTGTGGGAAAAGCTGCCAGGCACCAACACCTACTATTTGCATAGTTTCCACAAGACCCAGCCCGACTTAAATTGGCAGAATCCGCGCCTGCGTCAGGAAATCTATCAGATGGTCAATTGGTGGCTGGACAAGGGCATTGCCGGCTTCCGCATTGATGCTATTATCAATATTAAGAAGAATCTGACTTGGCAATCTTATCCAGCCGATCGGCCAGATGGCTTAGTGGCGGTACAACGTTCACTGCAAGATGCCCAACCGATTGAGCCCTTCCTTAATGAACTGAAGGTAGAGTGTTTTGAGCCCCACCAGGCCTTTACGGTAGGGGAGGTCTTTGATGCCTCGGAGTCAGAGATTCATGAATTTATGGGCGATCAGGGCTATTTTTCTTCTATCTTTGACTTTAGCCAGACAGAATTAGGCAAGAGTCCTCTAGGTTGGTATGATCATCAGCCGGTAACAGCTGAAATGATTAAGGAGGCCATTTTCCAGACCCAAGCCCAAACGCAAGCGGCAGGCTACTGGTCGACCATTATTGAGAATCATGACGAACCTCGCGGGGTCAATTTCTATCTGCAAGGCCAGGAGATCAATGATAGCAGTAAAAAGCTTTGGCGACCATGCTCATGATGCGCCGAGGACTGCCCTTTATCTATCAGGGCCAAGAAATTGGGACAGAAAACCGTCAATTCGAGAGCCTAGCGCAAGTCGACGATATTGGTTCCATTAATGAATATCATAATGCCCTTGCTAACGGACTGACGGACCAGGCGGCGCTTGAGATTCTAAATCGCTACTCTCGGGACAATGCCCGGATTCCGCTAAGATGGAATAAGCAAAAGTGGGGCGGTTTTACGACAGGCCAACCTTGGTTGCAGGGCGCCGTGAAGGGGAACTTGACGGATGTGGCCAGCCAATTAGAGGATAAGCAGTCCCTCTGGTATTGGTATCAGACCTTAATTCGACTCAGAACTGACGCTACTTACGGAGAGGTTATTGTGTCAGGAAGTTTCGTGCCGCTTTTCCGTGAAGTCAAGAATCTCATGGCTTTCGAACGCGCTAATCAGACGCATTGTCTCTGGGTTGTCTTGAATTATCAAAACCAAGAGCAGGTCCTTAATCTAGGGCGAAAATGGCAAAGTGTCCTGCTCAATAATCTAGAGGAGCTAGACTCATCAGATAATCAGATCCTTAAGCTAGCGCCCTATCAAGCCCTGGTGCTAGTAATGGACTAGGAATTGGTTAGTCTGATAGGAAAAGAGCGGTTTGCGCCGAAATTAGATGAGCCAGTGGCCCACTCCGTCGAGTGGACCACTAGCTCAGGGCTTTAGGCCGGAAAAGGGTGATTTGCGATTAAGTCCCTATAATTGTGTAAAAAGAAAAAGCCAGGTAATCTCTGGTACAATGTAGTTGTCGGAAAACATTGAAAGAGGAGATTACCATGACTTACCTTAATATTAACCTAAAACTTGAAGAATTAACAGAGGCAGTTTTAAACAGTGACATGAACACACTCATGAAGTCGCTGGCGATTACCGTCTTCAATGCCTACATGGAAGAAGAACGCCACCAGTTCATTCAAGCCGCACCCCATGAACGCTCCGACCAGCGCCAAGACTATCGCAACGGCTACTATGAACGTCAATGGACGCTATCCATCGGTACCCTTAAATTACAAGTCCCACGCACGCGCTCTGGCGAGTTCAAAACCGAGCTCTTTGAACGCTACCAGCGCAACGAACAGGCCTTCTTGCTTTCTATGATGGAAATGGTAATCAATGGGGTCTCTACACGCAAAGTCACCAAAATCGTGCATGAATTGTGTGGCGAGACGGTTTCCAAGTCCTTTGTGTCCGATGTGATGAAGCGGCTAGATCCCGAGATTGAAGCCTTCAAATCGGACCCTGACCCACAGCCACTTCCGTTATCTCTACCTCGATGCCCTTTACATTAAGGTACGCGAAGAGGGCCGCGTGGTGTCCAAGGCGGTCTATCTAGCCCAAGGGGTAAATGAGGCCAACAAGCGCGAAATCATCGGCTTTTGGGTGTCAGAAGAAGAAAGCAAAGAGGCTTGGCTGACCTTTCTTCAATCCCTACGTGCCCGTGGTTTGAACCAGCCCACTCTGATTATTTCAGATGCTCATTCCGGCCTTAGAGCCGCCATTCAGCACTGCTTTGTTGGGGTGCCTTGGCAACGTTGCGTCTTCCATTTCTTGTCCAACATTGTCGAGACCATTCCCAGAAAAGGGAGTTTCGAGGCACGCGCTAAGTTGAAGGCCATTTTCCAGGCGCCCACCGCCGAACATGCAAGGCGGCTTAAGGAAGATTTTGAGGCTTCTGTCGCGGACAATCCTCGCTATCAGAAGGCCTTAAAGGTTTTAGACGAGGGCTTTGAAGATGCCGTTCAGTTTATGATGGATCCTGAGATTTATCATCCCAACTTGCGGACGACTAATTCTGTCGAACGTTTGAACCGTGAAATCAGACGGCGAGACAAGGTCATTGGCGTCTATCCTAATGTCGCTTCTGCTGAGCGATTAATTGGCGCCATCCTCATTGATCTAAACGATGCTTGGCAGGCCAATGCGCGCCCCTTCCTGGTCAACTTCACCAAACGCAAATAAGCTATAGGACAGCCTACATATTTTTACACAGGATTTTGGACTTGACTTGATTTGCGGCGAAAATGAATGAGCCAGTGGTCCACTTTGAAGAGTGGACCACTTTGAAGAGTGGACCACTAGCTCAGGCTTTTAGGCCAGAAAAGGGCGGTTTGCGCCGAAATTAGATGAGCCAGTGGTCCACCCGTCGAGTGGACCACTAGCTCGGGCTTATAGGCCGGAAAAGGGCGATTTGCGCCGAAACTGAATGAGCTAGTGGACCACTTTTTCGAGTGGACCACTGGCTCGAGGCTTTAGGCCAGAAAAAGGTATTTAGGCCGAAATTGAGTGCGAGCCACCAACCTCAACAGAAACCGGCAGACAAAAAGTGCAGTTCAGGTCCTGAACTGCACTTTTCTCATTTATCTGACTTATTCTCCTTGCGCGGCAGCGGCTAGGGTGGCTAGGGCTTCGCGTGGGAAGTAGGCTTGGTAGAGGCCTTGGAGGGCGATGTCTTCGTCCTCGGCCTTGATCATGAAGAGCATGCTGATTTCGGATGCTCCTTGGCTAATCATGCGGATGTTAATGTGGTTTTCAGCGAAAGTCCGGCTAGCTGCGGCCGCCACCCCGACATTTTCCCGCATGGCTTCCCCGACGATAGCGAAGATGCAGAGGTCGTCTTCCACATGGATGGAGTCAGGATTGAGCTTGTCCTGAATGGTGGCCAGGATGCCGGCCAAATGCGCTGGCGATTGGATATTAGCGGAGCGAATTACCAGGGAAATACTGTCGATGCCTGATGGCACGTGTTCGACTGGTACGCCGGCTTCCTCGAAGAAGCGGATGGCGCGGCGCATGAAGCCCATTTCCCGGTTGAGTAGGTACTTGCTGATGGAGATGGCGGTGAAGCCGGTCGCCGAGCTGACCCCGGTGACTGGATAGCGGGGATCTAGCTCCTTCTTGGAGACGATCTTGGTGCCGGCGATTTCAGGCTGGTTGGTGTTGCGAATCATGACCGGAATATCATTGCGGTAGACAGGTTCCAGGGCTTCTTCATGGAAAATCCCGAAGCCGGCATAGGACAGCTCTCGCATTTCGCTATAGGTAATCTCCTTAATGGGATGCGGCCGCGCGATTTTGCCCGGATGCATGGAGTAGATAAAGGACTCGTCGGTGTAGTTCTCGTAGAGGTCGGCGCCTAGGCCGTTGGCGATAATGGCCCCAGAAATATCGGAGCCCCCACGGGAGAAGGTCACGATGTCGCCACCCTTGGAGTAGCCGAAGAAGCCTGGAATAATGAGGACGCCGGACCGGTCGCGGAGTTTGGCGATTTGGGCGTAGGACTCGTCAAAGAGGCGGGCATTAGAAGGTTCGTCGGTCACTAAAATGCCGGCCTCCTTAGGCGACACATAGTGGGCGTCAAGGCCTAGGCTGACCAGGTAGTGGCTAATTACCTGGGCGTTGAAGTCTTCGCCGCAGGCCTTGAGGGCATCTAGCAGGCGCTCAGGCTCCTGGATATCGGCCATATAGCCATTTAGGGTATCTTCAAAATAAGCCAAAGCTCTGTCGACAGGCCCAACTCGATCAGGATGCTGGCATAGCGGTCCAGCACCTTTTGACGGGCTTCCGCCACTGGCTCAGCCTGCAATAGGGTATCCGTCTGGTGGCCTACTTGGCCTACTTGGCCTGCCACTGCCTGCACCGCGTCGAAGAGGGCGATGAGCAGGTCGGTGACCTTAATGTCCTCAGCGAAACGCTTGCCTGGGGCGCTAACGACGACGGCTTTAATCTCTGGTTTGCCTTGGATGATGGCGGCTACCTTCTTAATCTGGCCGGCGTTGGCCAGGGAGGAGCCTCCGAATTTTGCTACAATCATCATATCTATCCATCCTTCTATCAGATTGGCGCTAGAGCCTAACAGTTACTATGATACACTATATTTTGCCCAAACGATACACTTTCTTATGAAATTTACTTGAAAAAACAGGCCATTCCCACTAAACTTAGAGGAGTAGAATTGAAATGGAGGCGAGCAGGAATGAAAATCGCATTATGTGGTATCGGTACGGTAGGTGGCGGGGTCGTCAAGGTCTTAGCTGAGAACCAAGCCCAATTCCAAGCAAAATACAAAGAAGATCTAGTCATCACCCACGTTCTGACCCGGGATCCCGACAAGGTGGACCGCCTGGGCTTAGAATCAGCCGTCTTCACCGACCAGGTAGAAGATATTTATGAAGCAGACATCGACCTCGTGGTGGAAGTCATGGGGGGGGCGTGGACTTCGCCTATCAAGTCATCCGTCAGTCCCTGAGCCAAGGCCGTCACGTGGTCACTGCCAACAAGGATCTGCTAGCCCTCCACATTGATGAGCTACAAGCCCTAGCCAATGAAAAGGGAGTCAGCCTGCTCTATGAAGCTAGTGTAGCCGGTGGGATTCCCATTATTAACGGGGTCCAAGTAGGCCTAGCAGCCAACCAAATTTCTGGCGTCATGGGGATTCTCAATGGGACCACCAACTATATGCTTAGCCACATGACTCAAGACGGCTGGACCTATGATCATGCTCTGTCCGTGGCCCAAGAAAAGGGCTATGCCGAAGCCGACCCAACCAATGATGTGGGCGGTTTTGATGCGGCACGTAAGATTACCCTCTTGTCTCGTTTAGCTTATGACACCCGTGTGGACTTCCATCAAGTCAGCGTCAAGGGGATTGACACAGTAGATGCCAGCGACATCGCCATTGCGGCCCAAGCCGGCTACACCATGAAGCTCTTGGGTAAGAGCACCAAGACAGCGGCCGGCATTCAAGTCGGGGTTGAGCCTGTCCTCTTGCCAAACGCCCATCCTTTATCTGGTGTTTCTGAAGCCTTCAATGCCGTCTATGTGGAAGGCAATGCGGTAGGCCAAACCATGTTCTGGGGGCCGGGTGCCGGTAGTCTGGAGACAGCTTCTGCCGTAGTATCTGACATCTTGCAAATTGCCGACCGTGGCTTCATTCCGGCTGTCTTGCCAAGTCAAGAATTAGCCATTGTCAGCCAGGAAGCACCGGCTTGCTACTACCTACGTTTGACGCGCCAGCTAGCCATGTTCGCGCTGTCCTCCAAACCTTAGAAATCGGCTACTTAACCTTGGCTGAATCGCCAGGCTTGACCATTAAGACCGAAGCCATCAGCCCAGCAGTCTTGGCTAAGTTAGAAGCCAATGCTACTGTGGTAGCCCGCTACCTCATGGTCTAGGAGGCGGAATTCATGGTATGGCAAAAGGATTTTCCTGCCTCTAGTGCCAACTTGGGACCGGGCTTTGACTCCATTGGGATTGCGGTTGACCGCTATCTGACGGTGACTGCCCGTCCGGCTGAGCGCTGGCAGGTGGATTTTGAGACCGACTTTATGGCTGGCCTGCCCCAGGATGAGACTAACCTAGTAGTGGCAGTGGCCCTGGAAACGGCGGCCCGCTACGGTAAGACCTTAGCGCCCCTGCATTTGACCATGAAGAGTCAGATTCCTTTGACCCATGGCATGGGCAGCTCGGCCTCAGCCATTGTGGCCGGCATTGAGCTAGCCAATGATTTTGCTGACTTGGGTCTGTCGACCTTCGATAAGGTGCGCCTGGCCAGTGCCAAGGAAGGCCACCCCGACAATGTGGGGGCCTGCATCACCGGTGGTCTATTCGTTGGCTACTATGAGCCGGAGACGGATCAACTCTTCTATCAAGTAGGCAACTTGGAAGGGGTCGGGGTCATTATTTCCACCCCAGCCTATGAGTTGTCGACGGCGGCAGCCCGCAGTGTCTTGCCTGAGGTCTACTCCAAGCCGGATTCCATTGCCCAGAATGCCCTGACCAGTGTCATGTTAATGGCCATGATGCAGGGCGATTACCCGACCATGGGTCAACTCATGATGCAAGACAAGTTCCATGAACCTTACCGTCAGTCTCTAATTGCAGAGTTCCCGGCGGTTAAGGCCGTGGCTCTTGAAAAGGGCGCCTATGCCACCGTCATTTCGGGGGCGGGTCCTAGCATTTTGACCCTCTGTCCTCAGGAGCGAGTGGCCGACATTCTAGCGGCGCTTGAGGCTTCGGTGGACTGTCAGCACCAAGTGGTGTCGGTTCTGCCAGCCTTGGCAGACAAATAATATGAAAAAAAGAGTCCAGCTCAGCTGGGCTCTTTCTTGTGTGAGCTTATTTTTTATGACCGACATCTTGGACCTGGGGCGCAAGCGTCTTAAGGTCGGTTAAGAAGCTAGCTAGGGCACGTTCACGGTCGCCTGTCTGTCGGCCTAGGTCCCGCATTTCCTTGTGACTAGCCAGGTCGCGGCAGTAGAGCAGGAGATGGGCTTCCTTGAGGTGGCGGCTGACTGGGACCTTTTGCACCTGGTAGCCCATGGCGGCGATTTGCTTGAGGGGGCAAATATAGAGACCTTGGGCGGTGATGACCAGGTGGTCCTTGTAACAATAGAGGCCTAGATCGGAATTCCCTACCTGAGACTGGCGACTGAGTCGACTCCAGTCGTCGGCCAGTTCGGGATAGTGGCGGTAGAGGAGATCATAGTCGCTCAAGATGCGTCGTCTTTTTGCGCCAAGCATAATAGCAGAAGTAACCCCCAATCCAAATGAGTAGGGCTGACATGGCTTGGGCAATCCAGAGGGCATGCTGATAGTCACTTAGCATGAGGCTGGTGATATAAGTAAGGCCGAATAGGCCGCTGGCCAGGAGGGGCAGGCCGGCCAGTAGGGTCAAGAAGAGATCGACTTTATCGCGATGCTTCAAGGTCCTCATCCTTTCGCTGCTTGTCTTAAGAATAGAAGAAATGAATGGCTAGGCTAGCCGTAGCAATGACCAGGGCCCAACAGAGGCCCCCTAGCAAGATAGACTGGCTACCGGCCCGGCGCAACTGTCTGAGATCAACGGCCAAGCCCACCCCGGCTAGGGCCGCAATCATGGTCAGGCGGGCTAGCAACTTGAAACTGGCTAGCAGCCAAGTTGGAAGGGGTAGGAGGGAGCTAGCCAGGACCGCCAAGAGGAAGTAGGCGATGAAACTAGGAAAGAGGCGGCGGGCTTGTTCCCACAAGCTGACTTGAGCCCCTTGGCCGTCAGCCAATTGAGCGCTTGCTTGTTGATAGCGGGCGCCAACCAGGCCTAGGCAGACCGGCACAATGAGTAGGGTTCGGGCCATTTTGACGATGGTGGCGGTGGTGCCGGCTGCTTCACTGAAGGCGAAGCCTGCGGCCACGACCGAAGAGGTATCGTTAATGGCGGCCCCGGCGAAGAGGCCGAAGCTTTGGTCGCCATAGCCCAACCAAGCCCCTAAGAGAGGGAAGAGGAAGAGTGCCAGGGTATTATAGAGGAAGATAGTGGTGATGGCGAAGGCAATCTCTGAGTCCTCAGCTTCCACAATGGGTGCAGCAGCGGCAATGGCCGAGCCCCCACAAATGGCCGTTCCCATACCCACTAAGAGGGCTGAACGCGACTCAATCCCCATCCAGCGGCCTAGGTAGCGGGCACTCAAGAGAGCCACCGCCACGACCGGAATCAAGACCAAGTAAACCTTGAGGCCCACTGCTTGTAACTTGGCAAAGGACAAGCCAAAGCCTAAAAAGACAATGCCGATTTTGAGCAGTTGGCCGCTGATTTGCTTGGCTGGTTTGGTCGAGGCAGGGGGACGCCAGGCGGACAGGGCCATGCCCAGCAGAATGGCCAGCATGGAAGCCCCCAGGGCTGGCACCAGGCTTTCGATGGCATAGGCCAGGGCGGTGATGATGAGAATCTTGGCCCAACTGGCCCACTTGCTGTCAGAAAACTTAGAAAATGTCATGGTTGATATCGCTCCTTTGTCATCTTCTAGTATAACAAAGTCCCGCTCCGCGCGCTAGTTGGGTCAGGGCTAGAAGAAAGCGTTTATCTAGACTTAAGGAGACCAGTAGACTATACTAAAACAAAAGACTAGAGAGGATGTATGCCATGACACAAGAAGCCATTCAAGAACAAATTCGTCAAGCCCTAGACCACCGGGTAGCTGTCCGGGTCTATGATGCCAGTCGTCATATATCCCGCCAGGATATGGAGGTCATTCTAGACGCTGCCTGGCTCAGCCCTTCTTCAGTTGGCCTGGAAGGTTGGCGCTTTTTGGTCTTGGACCGGGAGCAAATTCAAGCCATCCGGCCGGACCTCCAACCCCTAGCCTGGGGTGCCCAACCGCAATTGGACACCGCTAGCCACTTTGTGATCCTCCTAGCAGAGAAGAATGCTCGCTATGACGGTCCTTCTATGCGGGCCAGCCTGATTCGTCGAGGCCTGACTTCTGATCAGGACCTTAATAGTCGTTTGACCCTCTATGAAACCTTCCAAACCCAACACATGCGTCTGGATAGTCCGCGGGCCCTCTTTGACTGGACGAGTAAGCAGACCTATATCGCCCTAGCTAATATGATGATGAGTGCTAGCTTGCTGGGCATTGATTCCTGCCCAATCGAAGGCTTCGATTATGAGGCGGTCAATGCCTTGCTGGCTGCCAAAGGTTGGTTGGATCCGGAGCGCGAAGGGGTGGCTAGCATGTTGTCCCTGGGCTACCGGCTCAAAGACCCTAAACATCCCCGTAGCCGTAAACCGCGCCAGGAAGTCATTTGCTGGCTAGGTGACAAGTAAATCTTCCCCCATTAATTTTCTCCAGCCCTTAATAAGTGAAAGGACTGAATGATATGACCCTATCGAGAAAACTGAAACTAAGCGCCCTGACCTTGCTTTGTGCCAATCTGCTGGCTAGCCAAGTGCCTGTGCTAGCCCAAGAGGCCAATAACCAAGAAGCGTCGAGCCAAGAAAGGACCACCGTCGGCCAATACAGCTTGACTTTTGACAATGCGGCTTGGCAATACGATGAGGCTAATGATATCTACTGGCAAGTCGGCGTGGTCTATGTCGCCAACCCTGCTTCCTTGGACTATGAGACCCTGGGTATTTATGTGCCGGGTGCCTATTTAGAGGCGACTGCCAATGGCGATGGGACCTATACTGCCAGCGTCAAGGCTGACGCCCAAGTGGGTCAATTTACCGCTGCGACTGCTCCTTATGTCCTACCGGTTAACACGCCGGGTTTTAATGACTCTCAGGCACCAACCTGGCTTGCTGACGGCATTGCCAGCTATACCCAGGCCGGGATGATTTATCTGCAACCTGGTATTCGTGGCCGCGATAACACCACCGATAGCCAGGGCCAAGAAGTAGTGGGCGGTGCGCCATGGGGGGGTCACCGACCTTAAGGCCGCTATCCGTTATGTTCGTTATAACAAGGATGTTCTGCCAGGTGACACCGACAAGATTGTGAGTTTTGGCCATAGTGGAGGTGGGGCTCAGTCTGCTATCCTAGGGGCTAGTGGGGATTCGACCCTCTACAATCCTTACTTGGAAGCCTTAGGGGCAGCCATGAAGGACAAGGAAGGCAACCCAATTTCCGATGCACCTTATGGGACTATGACTTGGAGTCCCATTACCAGCTTGGATTATGCGGATGCTGCCTATGAATGGAACCTGGGTCAGTTCGCTGACAGCAATACGCGGGCAGAGGGTACCTTTACTCAGGCCTTATCACAAGACTTGGCTAAGGAATATGCCAACTATATCAATCAGCTAGGCCTCAAACATGAAGGCCAAGCCTTGACCCTGACAGAATCTAGTGAGGGGATTTATACCCAAGGCTCCTATGCCACTTATCTAGAAGGGGTCGTCAATCAATCCCTCAATAACTTCCTAGCCGATACCAGCTTCCCTTATACCAGCGATGGCGCTGGTCCGGGGGGATCGACAGAATCGGTTACCTATGAGACGGCTCAAGCCTATATTGATAGCTTGAATGCTGAGACCCAATGGGTGACCTATGATGCGGCCACTAATACCGCCAAGATTTCCAGCCTGGCGGATTTCGCCAAGTATGTTAAGACGGCCAGCAAGTCTGTGCCTGCCTTCGATGCCTTGGACCGTAGCCTAGCGGAGAATGCGGTCTTCGGGGTAGCGGATGCCAATGAGCTTCACTTTGACCAGCTAGTGGCCCGCCTGCTCAAGAACAATCAGGCCAAGTATGAGAGCTTGACCGACTGGAACAGCCAGTATGTGACGGATTTTGAGTCTGACTTGGCTAAGACCGATAGTCTGGGTAAGACCATTGCAGAACGTCAGGACCTCTACAATCCAATGTTCTATCTGACGTCCGCTTATTCTGGCTACCAAACCTCTAAACCAGCACCTCACTGGCGGATTCGTTCCGGCCTTAGCCAAGGAGACACGGCCTTGACGGTGGAAACTAACCTGGCCCTAGCCCTAGAGAATCAAGCTAATGGGGCTGTCAAATCAGTGGACTTTGCCACGGTTTGGGGGCAAGGTAATACCACAGCTGAACGGACCGGCCATGCGTCGGCTAACTTCATCCAATGGGTGCAAGAAATTGTAGCCCAAGACGCCAACTAAATATTAAGCAACCCCTGGAATCAGCGAGTGACTGACCCCAGGGGTTTGTGTCGTCTTGACCACTTTGTTATAATGGAAGGGACAAGAAGCAAGTCGATTAGATTCGGATGAAGGAGGAAGTGACGTGAAGAAAAGTCTCAAATACTTACTTGTTTCTACCTTGCTAGCCAATAGCTTGGCCCTCAGTCTGCCCGACTTCCAGAGTCAGGCCAGGACCCGCAGCCAATCGTCTACTAGTCAGCATTCCAACCTTGAGGAGACCTCGGAAGAATGGTCGGACCATGATTGTGACCAATTCTCTCGGGCGGACTTTCTAAAAGCCGTGCGCCAAAGTCGAGAGCATTTGACCTCGGTGGCTTTGAAAGGCTCTTCGGGGGATAAAAATGCCACCTCTAATTATCAAGCGGCCTACCGTTATGATGCCAAGACTGGCAAGGACCTTCAGGGTTATTTGGATTATAGTCGGGGTATTGACCATATGGAGGTCTACTATCTGGGGGACAGCAATCAGAACTATTACCTCTATACAGAGCGGACTAACAAATGGTCTGCCATCCAGATGCCCGCGGCTTTTCGCCTGCGACCTAACTACCGCCTCATGCTAGACTGGATCCTGGACCATGAAGCCGACTTCCAGTTTGAAGAAGGTCAGGATGATTATCGGCTCACGGTCTTAGAACGTGGCTTTGACTTGTCAGACTTTACGTCTAAGACCTTGGGAATCACCTTAGAGCCTGAAGACACTCCGGTAGAAGATATCTATAACTATATGGAAGTCCGCTTCAGCAAGGACGACTTCCAAATGACCAGTCTCAACTACCGTTGCCTGGATCCGTCCGGTGAGGTGCAGGGACAATTTGAATTCTTTGGCTACAATCAATTAAAGGCCTCAGATTTCCGATTGCCTGAGGGGGCTGAAGTGGACAGTGAGCTATCTGGTTCTAGCCAGCAAGATGGGTCTTCCTCCGATGAGACCGAATCCCGTCAGCAGCGGGAGTCCGAGTCTTCTGACCAAGGAGAAACCGACCACTGCCACCTGGTGCTGTTTACAAGGATTTAGACCAGGGGAGCTGGGGCTCAGTTGCTAAAGAGGCGCTTGCTTATGCGCAAGAGGGCCTCTATGAGCTAGTCTCACTTAAATGGCTCACTTGGGAGCCGGTTAGTCGCCTCTCTAGCCACTTGACCTGGCGGGCTTATCAACTATTTAGACCATAGGAAAAAGGCCAGAATCTTTCTGGCCTTTTTGCTATGGCTATAGTGGTAGCCATAAGCTGAAGTGGCTACCCTGGTTTACTTGACTAGTGACCGTAATATGGCCCCCTAATTGTTGAGCCAGGGTTTGGCTGATATAGAGTCCCAAGCCTGCGCCACCTGTTTCCCGGTTACGGGACTGCTCGACGCGGTAGAGGCGGTCGAAGATGTGGGGTAGGTCTTGGGCGGGAATGCCCATGCCTTGATCAATGACATGGAAGGCCGTCCCCTGGGCTTCTTTTTTGATCTGGAGTTGGATGCGACTATGCAGCGGCGAGTACTTGCTGGCGTTCTCTAAGAGATTGAGGAGGATACGGGACAGTTTATCGCCATCTGTCTTAATGGTCTCTAGGTCAGGCGCTAGCTGGACGTCCAGTTCCTGTTCCTTCTGCTTACAATGGGGCTGGATACTGGTTAGCAACTGAATTAGGAAATCATCGAGTTGTAGGGTCTCTAGTTGACCTTCCGTCACATGCCGATTGGACTGGTTCTCCATGAGACCGACTTCCATAAGTTGCTGGGTGAGCGTCTTGAGTCTATCGACTTGGCAGGACATGGCCTGCCAGAGGGCTTCCATTTCATCTGCCGGGACCATCTGATCTTGTAGCGCCTCCACTTGATGCTGGAGAGCAGTTAGAGGCGTCTTGATATCGTGGCTTAGGCTAGCCATGAGACGGGTCTTGTCTTGCTCGCTTTGGCTTAGAGCCTGAAAACTTTGGTTGAGATCATGAATCATGAGGTTAATATTGGCAGCGAGTGAGGCCAATTCTGCCGGTGATTTGATGGCCTGGACCGGCTGGAAGTCCTGGTTAGCCACGCGACGGACGTCACGGCTCAGTTGCTGCAGGGATTTGACGCTGGGCTGCAGTAGGCAGAAGCCCACTAGGGCACTAGCAAATTAGCCCCTAAGGTCATCCAGATAATGATGTAGGCCACGTTGGGGGAGACTAACATTTGTTGCAGCCCCCACCAGACTAGCAGGAGGGCGCAGAGGGTGGAAGTAAGAAAGGCTAGGAAGACAAGTGAACGCAGCTTCATGACGGGTCACCTCCTAAGCGATAGCCCAATCCCCAGACGGTTTCAATCTTAGGGTAGGGACGCTGACCTGCAACTTTAGCTAATTTATCGCGCAAGGAATGGATATGGACATTGAGGGTGTTGGCATCTTCCATGTAGTCTGTCTCCCAAATCTTGAGGAAGAGCTCTGATTTGGCGAAGACCCGACCGGGATTCTTGAGGAAGAGGGCCAGAAGCTGGAATTCTTTGAGTGATAGCTGCAAGGCCTGGTCGTAGAGTGTGATGCGGTGTTGGCCCTCGTCGATGGCAAAGGGGGCACAAGTTAAGACGGATTGCGTAGCTTGGCTAGGTTGAATGCGGCGCATGAGATTTTTGACGCGCAAGGTCAGCTCCCTTGGGCTGAAGGGTTTGGTTACATAATCGTCGGCCCCTAGGGTTAGAGAATAAATCCGGTCGACCGCTTGATCTTTGGCGGTGATGAAGATAAAAGGCTGATCTTCACGTAACTGCAAGACGGCATCGATGAAGTCATAGCCATCCATTTGAGGCATCATAATATCCGTAATAATTAAATCCATGGCCTGGGCCTGATAGCGAGCTAAGGCTTCTTGGCCGTTGGAGGCAGTCGTGACTTGATAGCCTTCCTTAGTCAAGTAGCGAGTGACGATATCCAGGATGGCTGGCTCGTCGTCGACTAGGAGGATGTGGGTCATAGGGACCCTCCTTTCGGTGTATGACTGAATTCAAATCCTGCCGCAAATAGCAGGGACAAGGCCATTATAGCACAGTTTGAGAGTAGGAGTAGTAAGTCACGCTTAAGCTAAAAGCAGTTTAACCACCTGACGCTGGTTCAGGTGGTAGACTGCTATTAAGCTTATTTAAGGTCAGCTTGACCGAAGACTTCATGCGCTTCAACACAGTAGATTAAGACCTTGTTGTAGCCATCTGCCTTCAAACCATTAAGGTCATAGCTTTGTTCCATCATGTCAGCATCTACAGCGCCAACTTCAACGGCTGTTTCCAACTTGCCGTCTTTGCTGAGGAGAACATGGAGGTCAGGGGCTTTGTCGGATTTGAAGTTGCTGAGCTTGAGTTGGTTCTTCTCAATGGTTACAGAACCCATGACCATTTTGCCCTTATCGCCCATGAATTCGCCCATACGTTTCATGGCTTGGTCCATGTTGGCGTCAGCCAATTTAGTTAGCATAGCGGAGCCGAAGGTTTCCTTAGCTTCATTGCAGTAGATAGTTAAGGTGTTGTATTGGCTGAGATCGACCTTATCGAGTTTATAGCCTTGGATAGCCCCCTTAGCGTCGACCTTGCCTAATTTTAGACCGTGCTCAACATCGCCATCCTTGGTTAGGTAAGCGTGGAGGTCAGGTGCTTCATCGCTGGAGAAGCCAGTCAGGACTACTTCTTTGCTAGTGACCTTAGCCATCCCCATGACCTTGTGTTTTTCTTGACCCATCAATTGACCGACAAGATCTTGACTCATTTCATCTTTTTTCTTATCATCTGGCATTTGGCTGGATGATGCGCTGTTTTCTTCCGCTAAGACGACTTGAGATAAAGTGCCGGCCCCAAGACCTAGGCTAAGTAGGGCGACTAGGCTGAGTTTGGTAAGTGTGTGTTTGGTTGACATGGAAATCACTCCTTGGATTTATTTGATGAACTTACTATAGGGGGTGAAACTGAAGCCTTCTTGAAGCAAGTATTAAGTCTTTCTTAAGTCTGCTCTAAATCTTTATTAAATCTAGACCGGCTGATAGGCAAGTCGCTGGGTTGAGACTTTTTCAAGGCGGTCCAGCTAAGTTATAATGAAAAAGACTAGAAAGGGTGAAAGCATGCAAGTTAGACAGAATGATCAAGCCAATCACTTACTATTTGAAGGCAAGGTTCGGGTCAGCCACGTATTTGGCGTCCGCTTCTTAGCGGGTTGTCTCATGGCCCTGGTCATGTTCGGTGGCTTTATCCTCTGCCTACATTTATTGGAAGCACTAGGCTTGTGGCAGGAGGACCTGAAAGGCTGGAGCGTGGCTTCCTTCGTGATTTCGGGCAGCCTGGTTTGGATGCTGGGTGACTGGCTCCATAATAAGCTTTGGGAGCGACAGGTTCGTATCGTGGGTAGGGGAGACCAAGTCTGCCTGCAAGTTGGCTCAAAACAGGAATATTATAAGTGGCAGACCCTCCGCAAGGTCAGAGCCTATCGCTTCTACGCTAGACGTGGACAGGTCAGCACCTATAATCTGGTCTTGGTCTTTGATGGGCGCACCTACCGTTTCTCTTCATCAGATAAGAGCTTAGTGGCCTTGAGCGAGCTAGGCCAAGCCCTCCAGTCTTATCTAAAGCAGAGATAAGCAATTAGAAGTAGCAGGTCAGGCCTTGTGCCTGGCCTTTTCGCATGTGATTCTTTCCAAGTAGGATGAGGCTTCTCAAGTCCTACCAGCTAAGTTATAATGAGAAGACAGGGAAGGGTGAGAGAAAATGCAATATCGAAATTCGAATAGAGAGGAAAAGCTACTCTTTGAGGGAAAGCTTCGGGTCAGCTATCTGTTTGGCCTGCGTTTCTATAGCGGTGTTGTCATGGCCATCCTCATGTCCTTCTTATTTGCCTATGGCATACATTGGCTAGTCACTTGGGGATTATTGAATCGGGACTTGCAGAAATGGAGCCTTGCCTATGTTGTGGTGACAGCACTTCTATGCTTGGGCTTGGGTTTCTGGCTCTATGATCGGATATGGCAGCGCAAGGTACGGATTGTGGACATGGGGTCTCAAGTCTTGGTGCAAGTAGCTAGCCGAGTAGATTGCTATGACTGGCGGGAGCTCCGTCGTGTCAAGCCATCCCAGCTTCGCAACAAATCACGTCGCCTAGTCGTGGTTAGCCTAGTCTTAGTCTTTGAGAATCGCACCTACCGCTTGTCTTCATCGGATAAGACCATGGGCGCTCTGATGGAGCTGGGTCAAACCTTAGAGACTTATCTTGTGCAGAGATAAGCCCAGCTATGCAAAAGAAGCTGAAGGGCAGGGTCAATTCCTGGCCTTTTCTTATGTGATGCTTGCTAAGCAAGCTTAGGCTTCTCAAGTGCTTGTAGCTAAGTTATAATGAAAGAAATAAGGAGGACGATAAGATGGATTTTAACCAGCAAGATAATAAGGGTGAACTACTTTTTGATCATACGGTCCGACTTAGCCACCGATTCGGTATGCGTCTTGTCAGTGCCTGTTTGATTGCCTTCTGCTTGTATATTCTATGGACGGCCATAAATGCGACGGTCTTAATGTTTGGCTTATATTTGGGCGTGGATGGCCTGACCCTAATGAAAGTAATGGTGGTTGTCCTAGTTCTTTCAATCGTCCTTCTTGCTATAGTAGGCTGGCGATACCATCGCAAACCTGGTTAAAGAAATTACGAATCATTGATTTGGGAGATCAACTCTCTTTTCAGATAGGAGAAGAGGAGAGCCGCTATGCCTGGTCAACACTCCGCCGCATGAGTGTTAGATCCAGTGACATGAGTAAGTACAAGCTAGATATCTTCTTGGAAGCCAATAGCTATCGCATTGAAGCCTGGGGACCTGCTAGCAAAGACCTAGAGCAAGTCGCTAGAAAGTTAAAAGCCTATTTAGACCAAAGGGGAGACCAATTTGATTATTGCTAAAGTCAAGCCCCTGGCTCCAGGCCAAGAAGACCTGGTGATGACCTTGGATTGTCGGGTGTCTTATTTTTGGGGCGCTAAGGCCCTATCCTTTTTCGTGATTTGTGGTATCTGGGCGACGATGATAATGCCCCTTGTCAATTGGATGGATAAGAGCCTCCACTTGTCCTCTAAGAGTTGGCCCGTCTTACTGGTCGTATTAGGTCTGGGCCTAGTTTTTTGGTTAATCTACAATGCCCTATGGAAACGCTCAGTCACCATCTACGATCGGGGCCAAAGTCTGGAAATCCTGATTAACCACAAGCTCTATCGCTATGATTGGACTAGCCTGCGTCGTGTCAAGACTTTCATCGCGCCCAAACGTAATGGTGGAATCTTCAGCAAGACGGCAGTCCTCAAATTTCATGGCCGCAGCTTCTACTTGACCTCAGATGACCAGGTAGCTAAGCTAGAGTGGCTGATACAATATTTAGAAAAGGGCCTGAAGCGAGCCCAAAAAGGAGGCCTAGGCCCAAATGACAAGTAAAAACAAGTATCTACTGAATAAAGTCAAGCTAAGAGTTAGTCGCTTTGTCGGCCAACGCCTGCTCTCTATTCTGGTGCTGCTAGGTCTAGCACAACTAGGAGTCAAGGACCTTGTCAATTTCTTGTTGGACTTGGACTTCTACCCGCGCGATAATCAATATGGACCCTTATTGTTCGTTGTTCTCTTGCTCCTACTATTTTTCCTGGCCAATGCCTTCTATAATTTTCTTTGGACGCGAACCGTCACCATAGAAGATTTGGGAGATAAGGTTCGGATTGAGCTGGGTAGCCGTCACTATCTCTTGCCATGGTCTAGCCTACGTAAGGTGCGTTTGGATCGAACCACCAATCGGGGTAAGTTGGTTAGCGTGGATTTAATCTTAGTCTTTGTAAGCCGCTCTTTCCGCCTGACCAAGGACCAACCCGTAGCCCCGCTCAGTGACTTGGAAGCTTATATGCAAGCCAAGTTAAAAAAAGCAAAATCTTAAAACAAAAGCCTGACTGAGAGTCAGGCTTTTTGCTTGATTAAATTCTTAGGGTCAAGGCAGGCTCAAGTTTGGGTCTGCTTTTATAATTTTTGTTAATATTCTCATCTTTTTTAGTAGAGGATAGGCAATTTGATGCCATAGGGTGTATAATGAAAGCGAAGACAGGTCGCCAATCATGCGACCCAATGAGGAGGGACTCCACTACTATGACAAGTAACAAGCAACGCCCCAACGTGGTGCTTATTGTCGTCGACCAAATGCGGGCCGACGCCTTAGGCATTAACCAGGGGCCTGATTTTCTCTCAACTCCAACCCTAGATATGATGGCTAGCCAGGGCTATAATTTCGTCAATGCTTATTCGCCGGTGCCGTCCTGTGTGCCGGCCCGCGCAGCTCTTTTGACTGGCTTGGACCAGGCCAATTCAGGACGGGTGGGCTACGAAGATCAAATGCCTTGGAATTTCACCCAGACCCTGCCCCAAACCTTCCGGGATGCGGGCTACCAAACCCAATGTATCGGCAAGATGCACGTCTATCCTGCCCGCAAGCGTCTGGGCTTTGACCATGTGACTCTGCACGACGGCTACCTCCATGTCGATCGTCACTATGATGGGGCTTATGGGGCTTCCTTTGAGCAGTCAAGTGACTATCTTAAGTTCCTCAAGGCGCATTTAGGGCCTCAAGCCGATCTCATGGACGACGGCCTCAATTGTAATTCCTGGATGGCCCGGCCTTGGCCTTATGCAGAGGCTCTCCATCCAACCAACTGGCTGGTGACGGAAGCCATTGAATTCCTCAAGACCAAGGACCCAACCGTGCCTTTCTTCTCAAGCTGTCCTTTGAGAAGCCACATTCGCCTTTTAATCCGCCTCAGTATTATTTCGATATGTATTATCAACTCTTGGGTCAGGAATGGGATCGCCACTTGGGCGATTGGGAGCAAGTTCTAGAGAGCATTCCTAGCATTGATAGTAAAAAAAGGGCGCCTCAAGCCCGACGATCAACGGCGCTTGCTGGCAGGTTACTATGGCTTGGTGACCCATCTGGACCATCAAATTAGTCGCTTCCTGACGGCCTTGGAAGAGTTCGGCCATGCTCAGGATACCCTCTTCTGGTTTGTCTCCGACCATGGCGACCAACTAGGGGAGCATGACCTCTTCCGCAAAGGTTATCCTTATCAGGGCAGTATCCAAATTCCTTCCTTTATCTATGATCCTGGCCATCTGATTGCGGCCCACCATCATACTATTCCGCAGCTGGTTAAGATTCAAGACATCTTCCCATCCTTGGTAGACCTGGTCTTGGGCCAGCAAGTGGCCACGGACGGTCGCAGCGTGCGCCAGCTCTTGCTAGGTCAAATTGACGGCTGGCGCACCGATATCCACGGGGAACATGTTCTAGGCCAAGATTCCAGTCAATTTGTCCTCAATGAACGTTATAAGTTAATCTGGTATCCGGTTCAAAATCGTTATCAACTCTTCGACTATGTGACCGATCCTTATGAGCAGGTCAATCTCTATGGGCAAGAAGCCTATGCGCCCGTAGTCTTGGAATTGACTCAGAAGCTGATTGCCTATTTAGCTAATCGTGAAGAAGGCTTTGTTGAGGATGGGCGCTTGGTAGCGCGGCCCCTGTCAGCCCTAGTGACCACCTTGGCAGCAGCACGACGTGGGGATGTCATGGGCTATCCTCGTCAGGAGGGCTAGTCATGGAGTGGGTCGAGTTACCAGCAGGGCACTTCCAAATGGGAGCCCCCCCTAGGTCAGGGTTTTGTAGAGGACTATGAGGCACCTGCCATTCCAATGGAAGTGGCGGCCTTCTCTGTGGCTACAACGCCTGTCACCAACCAGGAATTTGCTGAATTTGTAGCGGCCACTGGCTACCAGACCATTGCCAGTCGGACGGGAGGCTCCCTAGTTTTTGAGGCTATCCTGTCTGAAGACTTACGAGCCAAGGCCCCGCGAGTGCCGGGCGCCCCTTGGTGGCGGGTAGTGGCGGGCGCCGACTGGCTCCATCCTTTTGGACCTGATGGGGCTTTGGCCACGGAAGCTTTGGCTGACCACCCGGTAGTCCATGTCTCCTTGGCCGATGCCCTAGCCTACTGTCAGTGGGCGGGAGTGAGCTTACCCACTGAAGCCCAGTGGGAGTATGCAGCTCGGGCCGGCCGGACAACCACATTTCCTTGGGGCCAGGAGCTAGAAGCCGATGGAATCTATCACGCCAATACCTGGCAGGGGGACTTTCCTGCTTTTAATAGCCAGGCGGACGGCTACTTGGGCACGGCGCCGGTCAAGACCTACGCCCCTAATGACTGGGGCCTCTATCAGGTCATCGGCAATGTCTGGGAATGGTGCGCCAATCCCCGCTATCAAGTCTTGCAGGATTTTAAGCAGGCCCAGCCTCTTCCAAGCCTAGCTGACTTGAAAGGGGAGTACGCCATTCGTGGCGGTTCCTTCCTCTGTCATGCCTCCTACTGCCAGCGCTATCGCCTAGGTGCCCGCAATGGGGCGGATGCCTTGGTGACGGCCAGCCATATTGGTTTCCGTTGTATCAAATAAGCTGTCACAAGACCTCTAAGTTTGAGGGGTCTTGTGGCATTTTTTGTCTTCATGTGATAGAAGAGTCCGATAATTGTTATCATACAAGAAATGTCGTGACAAAAAGCTAGACAGCGCCTTGTAATGCGCTTACATAAGGGGTATAATAAGCTTGTGGGAAGGAGGAACTACTATGAAACTAGGCAAGTTAGCAACAGAACAAGCCAACCCCCCTGTCGCAGGCCATTGAGACCCTGTCAGTGGCCGAAATCACCCAACGCATGAATCAAGAAGATCAAGGAGTCCCCTTAGCCGTCAGGCAATCCTTGCCAGAGATTAATGCCTTTATAGAAGCCTTGGTACCAGTTATGGCTCAAGGCGGTCGCCTCTTTTATATAGGGGCAGGAACTTCAGGCCGACTAGGTCTCTTGGATGCCTCGGAATGTCCCCCAACCTTTGGCGTCGCCCCTGATCGAGTCCAAGCTCTTATGGCTGGTGGCTTAGAGGCCATGACCCAGGCCATTGAAGGGGCTGAAGACGACCAAGCAGCAGCTGTCCAGGACTTAGCCGCCCTCAAAATATCAGCCAAAGATGCCTTAGTCGGTATCGCAGCCTCAGGCCGCACCCCCTATGTGGTGGCTGCTTTACGTTATGCTAAAGAGCAGGGCGCTTTGACGGCAGGCCTTGCTTGTGTTAAGGAGGCCGAGATTAGCCAGTGGGCAGATTATCCAATCGAAATTCCGGTGGGGCCAGAAATTATTGCCGGTTCTAGCCGACTCAAGGCTGGGACAGCGCAAAAGTTGGTGCTCAATATGATTTCCACCACTGCCATGATTCAGTTAGGTAAGGTCTATCAAGGTTACATGGTCGATGTCCAAGCCACCAACCAAAAATTGATTGACCGCGCCCATCGTATTATTGCCGCTACCGCGGACCTGTCTTTGGAGCAGGCAGCGACTTATTATCAAGCAGCCCAGGGCCAGGTCAAATGCGCCATTCTTATGGCCTTAACGGCTTGTGATTTGGCGGGTGCCCAAGCCCTCTTGTCTGATAATCAAGACCACATTGCCCAGGCTATCCAAGCCAGCCAGCAATCAGTAAATAAGCAAGATCAAATTAAGGAGGTATTACCATGAATGATTTAGCAAGTCGAATTCTATCCCTAGTGGGAGGTAAGGACAATGTCCTAGCCAATGCAACCTGTATGACGCGTCTGCGCCTGACCCTGCGCGATCTATCCCTAGTGGACCAAGAGGCCCTCAGGCAAGTGGAAGGGGTCATGGGGCTAGTCGTCCAAGACCAAGTGCAAGTTATCCTAGGACCGGGCAAGGTCAATCAAGTTGGGTCAGCCTTTGCCCAATTAACAGGCCTCAGTCTGGGCTATGAAGAGCTGGCAGCCGACCAAGTGGCTAAGGCCAACAAAGACCAGCAAAAGGCTAAGTATGACAAGCCCCTGCAACGCTTCTTGCAACGGATTGCCAATATCTTCATTCCTTTACTGCCGGGGATTATTGCAGCCGGTATGATCAATGGGATTGCCAATGTCATCAATGTCTCCAACCAGAATGCCTGGGCCGGTGTCTGGTGGTTCCAAGCTATTCGGACCATGGGGTGGGCCCTCTTCGCCTTCTTGCCAATTTATGTGGGCATGAACGCGGCCAAAGAATTCAAGGGCAGTGCCGTTCTTGGTGGTATGGCCGGGGCCTTGTCTGTGGTGGTTCCAAGCATGCCACTTCTTGCTAAGGTGGCCGATGCGCCAATTCTTCTTCCAATAACTAATAAGGCCTTCTCACCAGGGGCTGGCGGGCTCCTAGCCGCCCTCTTTATGGGGATTTTCTTCGCCTACCTAGAGCGGGCCATTCGACGTATCATGCCCGATCTTTTGGACACCTTCTTCACGCCACTCCTAACCGTAGTAGTCGGGGTGCTGGTATCGGTCATTGTCATTCAACCGCTGGCAGCCCTAGTGACGGATGGGATTTATGCTAGCTTAGATTACTTCTATACTCAACTGGGAGCCCTAGGTGGCTTTATCCTCTCCGTTGGCTTCTTGCCACTGGTTTCTGTGGGGCTCCACCAAGCCTTAACGCCAATTCATACCATGCTGAATAATCCGCAAGGCCCAACGGCCGGGGTCAACTATCTCTTGCCAATTCTTATGATGGCAGGGGGCGGTCAGGTCGGCGCGGGTCTGGCCCTCTACCTCAAATCACGCAACAAACGTCTGAGACAATTGACTCGTGACTCCTTGCCAGTCGGCATTCTAGGGATTGGTGAACCCATGATGTATGCCGTGACTTTACCTCTGGGTAAACCATTTATTACGGCCTGCTTGGGTTCAGGCCTGGGAGGTGTCCTAGCGGTCCTCTTCCATCTAGGGGCTGTCTCCCAAGGGGTATCCGGTCTCTTCGGCTTGCTGATTATGGTGCCGGGCACACAAATCTCCTATGTCATCGCCATGTTAGGAGCTTATCTTGGTGGCTTTGTCTTGACCTGGTTCTTCGGGGTGGATGAAGCTCGGATTGCTCAAGTCTATGGTGGCGATAGTCAATGAAAGGACAGGTAGTCGGCTTTTCCTTCTATAGTAATCAGTCCCTGGACGACAATCTGGCTCGGATTGACCGTTTTAGTCAGCAGGGCTTTGGCTATGCCTTTACCAGTCTTAACCTAACTCCTCATTATAAGCCGGTTGAGCTAGACCTAATCATGGCGGCCTGCCATGAAAAAGGGGTCCAGGTCATGGCAGATATTAATGAAGCTAGCCTGGATTGTTATGGCCTGGACCGTCTACAAGCCTGGGGCTTGGGCTCCTTGCGAGTAGATGCCGGACTAACGCCCCAGCAGATGGCCGTCCTCAGCCAGGCCAGTCACCTGGTCCTTAATGCTTCGACTATTACGGAGTCTTTGCTGAAGGACTTGGCTCAAGCAGGGGTGGCCCTGGGCCGGGTCTGGGCCGCCCATAACTATTATCCCAAGGTCTATAGTGGCCTCAGCCAAGCCTATGCCCTAGCCCAAAACCAAAGACTGCATGCCTTAGGCATTCCCTGTCTGGCCTTTGTCAGCGGCCAGGTGGCTAGGGGCCCTTACTTTGATGGCCTCTGTACGCTAGAGGAAACCCGCCATTGGCCAAGTCAGCAAGCAGCCCTCTATCTCCTGTCACAATGCCAAGTGGACCGGGTCTACATAGGGGATTGTGATGTGAGCCAAGATCAACTGGGACGCCTGGCCAGTCTCAATGATGGTCTAGTAGATTTGCGGGTTCAGGCTCCACAAGCCTTGCTAGATCAAGTCTGGTCTAATCGGCCGGATGCCAGTGATTGGGTCATTCGGGCCTCGGAAACCCGCCAAGCCTTACGCGGGCAAGAAGTGGTGGGGCAGCCTGGCCCTCGCCAGCGAGGGGACCTAGTCCTAGGCCGGGCCAACTATGGCAGCTATGCCAATGAACTGGAAATTTGCCTGACAGACTTGCCAGCGGATGACCGCCAGGCCATTGTCGGTCAAGTGGCTAGCTCAGATCTAGGCCTCCTGGACTATATTCGGGGCGACTGGTCTCGCTTTCGTTTGTCACTGAGCGAATAAAACAACCCCCATTGTGGCTAGAATAAGGCCATAATGGGGGTTGAATATTTAAGGGAAAAATGACAGAGTGAAAAGGTTTGCTCTATGAGAAGTTCTCTCATCGTAGCTTGAGTCACATAAAGATTCTTAGGTGAAGTTTGTGTTATCACGTAAATGAAAGCGGATAAAGGCAGGAGTGCGACAATTATTACTGAACTATAATAATTGTATTAAGTTCACCCCTAAATAATGGAGTCTAGTCAAATATGATGATATACTAAAGATATCGACTGGAGAATAAGCGAAATATTTTAATGTGAAAGAAGTGATTAAATGCGTAGAGAAATACCAAAAGCAACTGTGAACCGGCTTCCTATTTACCATCGTTATTTACGATTTTTACAGAATGCCGGTAAGAAGCGGATCTCATCTACTGAACTCAGTGATGCGGTGAAAGTGGATAGTGCGACTATTCGTCGTGACTTCTCATACTTCGGCGCCTTGGGTAAACGGGGCTATGGCTATGATGTTGATTACTTATTAGACTTCTTCACCAAGACCCTGAACCAAGACCGTCTGACTTCTGTAGCCCTTATTGGGGTAGGGAATCTAGGGAATGCGCTCCTCCATTATAACTTCCGCAAGAATAATAATGTGCGGATTGGGGCGGCCTTCGAAGTAGACCCTAAATTGATTGGGACCATTCAATCGGGTGTGCCAGTCTATTCCATTGATGAGTTGGAAGAGCAATTAGAAGCCCAAGGCATTGAAATTGCCCTCTTAACTGTGCCACAAGAAGAGGCACCAATAGCGGTAGAGCGTTTGGTGGCAGCAGGCATCAAAGGGATTCTCAACTTCACGCCATTGCGTTTCGATGTGCCAAGTCATGTTCGCATGCAACATGTGGACTTAACCAATGAGCTGCAAACCTTGATTTATTTCATCGACAGCAACATGCATCAGCATGATGACTTTGTTGATTTCCGCAGACATTAAAATAAAGGCGACTAGGACTGGGTCCTGGTCGCCTTTGTCTTGTCTAAGTCTATAAGGAGCCTTCTTGGGCCAGCAGCTGAGCCGCCGGAATATCGACGGGCGCCCATTCTAGACTCATAAGGTCTTGGGGCTGGACCCAACGGCTAGCCTGGTGCTCGAGCAGGGTCAGACTGCCAGATCGAATCTTAGCCTTGTAGACTGCCAGCTGAATCGTGGCGAATTCATAGGCGTATTCTGCTGTCGTCACCCAGTCACCGACTTCAATTTCAAGGGTCAGTTCTTCCTTAATTTCCCGTGCCAGAGCTTGCGCTTCAGTTTCGCCAGCTTCTAGTTTGCCACCGGGAAATTCCCAGAGTCCGGCTAGGCTCATTTGCTGGCCACGCTGGAGGCAGAGGACCTGGCCATCTTGGATAATGGCGGCGCCTACTACACGAATGATTTTGCCTGTCTTTGTCATGTCAATCCCTCCTCGTATCTTCATTCCTATCCTAGCGCGTCCGGCCCCTATCGTCAAGATCGCTGCACTTGTCAGAGTCAAAAAGCAAGTGTTTTTTTCTTGCTTTTTTGGCAGCTTATCTCTATAATAGTAAGAGTAATATAACCATTGACTTCATAAGGGAGTAACTAGAGCCTAGCTCGTTGGTATCAACAAATATGTAGCGTTTGCTGCTGGTACTGACTGAAATAGTGAGACTTATGCTGATTCACTCGTTGGGTGGCGGCATAAGTCTTTTTTTACAAGCTGGGGCGACCAGCATGAAGGAATGGATCAAATAGGAGGTTACTATGTCAACAAAATTATCAGCCTATAACCAAGAGGCGCAAGCCGTCATTGACAGCTTAGAAAGCCATGTTGAGACGGGCTTGACAGCTGCAGTGGCTGCGCAACGCTTGGAAGAGTTCGGTCCTAATGAACTCAAGGCCGAAGCTCATTCAACCCTCTTGCAGAAGTTTATTGAGCAATTCAAGGACTTCATGATTATCATCCTCTTGATTGCGGCGGCTGTCTCCTTCGTAGCCAGCCACGAGTGGCACGACGCGGTCATCATTCTCCTGGTTGTGGTGCTTAACGCCATTATGGGGGTAGTTCAAGAAGCCAAGGCTGAAGAAGCCATTGACGCCCTCAAGGAAATGGCCTCACCTGACGCTCGCGTTCGTCGTGATGGCAATGTCATGACCGTTAAATCGCATGACTTGGTGCCAGGCGATATCGTCTTATTGGAAGCTGGGGATATTGTGCCAGCGGATATGCGTTTGATTGAAGCCAACTCACTCAAGGTTGAAGAAGCAGCCTTGACTGGGGAATCTGTGCCAGTTGATAAGGACATCAGCGTGATTGCAGAAGAGGGTGCCGGGATTGGAGACCGCCATAACATGGTCTTCTCTAGCACCAACGTGACTTACGGCCGTGCCTTAGCTATCGTAACAGCTACTGGGATGAATACCGAAGTCGGCCATATCGCCAGCATGCTAGCTAGCGCTGAGAAAACCAAGACTCCATTGCAACGCGACCAAGACCGTTTGGGTAAGACCTTAACCATTATGATCTTAGTCATTGCGGCTGTGACCTTCATCGTTGGCTTGTTGCGTGGCCGTCAGATTACTGACATGCTCTTAGTGTCTATTTCCTTGGCCGTGGCTGCCATTCCAGAAGGCTTGCCAGCCATTTCGACCATTATCCTCTCTATCGGGACCCAGACCATGGCAGACCGTAAGGCTCTGGTTCGGACCTTGCCTGCCGTTGAGACCTTGGGTGGGACCCAAATTATCTGTTCCGATAAGACGGGGACCTTGACCCTTAATAAGATGACCATTGAAAAAGCCTACTATGATGGCGTTCTCCACAATGCCTCTGAAGACTTAGATTTAGATTTACCGCTCTTACGTTCCATTGTTTTGGCTAACGACACGGAAGTGGACGCCGAAGGTAACTTAATCGGGGATCCAACTGAAACTGCCATGGTTAAGTTTGCCTTAGACAAGGGCTATCCTTTGGCTGAGCGCTTGGCTAGCTTCCCACGGGTGGGCGAGATTCCATTTGACTCTACCCGTAAATTGATGACGACAGTCCACCCACTAGCGGATGGTCGCTACCTAGTAGCCACCAAAGGGGCGCCAGACCAATTGCTCAAACGCTGCCTCTATAAGGACTTTGGCGGCCAAGTGACCGACTTGACCGATGCAGATCGTCAAGCCATCTTGACCGAAAATACAGGCATGGCGCGTCAGCCTTACGCGTCTTGGCAGGGGCTTATAAGATTATTGATCAATTGCCTAGCAAGTTCGAGTCTGAGGAATTAGAGCATGACTTAATCTTTGCTGGTTTAGTCGGTATGATTGACCCTGAGCGTCAAGAAGCCGCGGATGCTATTGCTGTAGCCAAAGGGGCCGGCATGCGGACCGTCATGATTACCGGTGACCACGCTGAAACCGCGCAAGCTATTGCGGAACGTCTAGGTATCTTGAATCCAAACGAAGACAACCACCATCACGTCATGACCGGGGCAGAACTCGATGCGATTTCTGATCAAGAATTAGAAGCGCGTGTTCAAGACTTGTCAGTCTTACGCCCGTGTATCGCCTGAGCACAAGGTGCGCATTATCAAGGCTTGGCAGTCTAAAGGTAAGACGGTGTCCATGACCGGGGATGGGGTCAACGATGCGCCTTCCCTCAAGCAAGCAGATATCGGGGTCGGCATGGGGATTACCGGGACCGAAGTGTCCAAGGGTGCCTCTGACATGGTCCTAGCTGACGATAACTTTGAAACCATCGTCGTGGCGGTTGAAGAAGGGCGTAAGGTCTTCGCCAACATCCAGAAGGCTGTCCAATATCTCTTGTCAGCTAACTTGGGTGAGGTCATTACCCTCTTCGTAGCTACCTTATTAGGTTGGACCATCTTGCAACCTGTTCATATCTTATGGATAAACTTAGTAACAGACGTCTTCCCAGCCATCGCTTTGGGGATGGAAAAAGCTGAGCCAGATGTGATGAATCGTCCGCCACGGACTAAGGAGTCTAGCTTCTTATCTAACGGTATTTTGCCAAGTATCCTTTACCAAGGGGTCTTGGAAAGTGCCTTGACCCTCTTCATCTACTGGTTAGCCGGTCAATGGTACCACCAAGAAAACCTGGCCGAAACCATGGCCTTTGCGACCTTAGGTTTGATCCAACTCTTCCACGCTTTCAACGTCAAGTATGTCTTCGCTTCTCTCTTCACAGGGGAAAGCCTTCGATAACAAGTTCCTTAACGGCGCAGCCCTCTTGTCGGCTGTCATGTTGCTAGGCGTTATCGTTATTCCAGGCATCAACGACTTCTTCGACGTGACCGCGCCTACCTTGCCACAATGGGGCTTGGTATTAGCTGTCTCCTTCAGCATCATCGTGCTAGTTGAACTCATTAAATGGGGTCTACGTACTAGTGGCCTAGCTGACAAGTTAAGCAAACAAGAAACTAAATAAGAAAAAGGCCTGCCACCTCTGACTTAGCTCGGAGGTGGCTTTTTTGTTGAAGTGACCAGACAAAGGTGCGCCATGTCGCGTTGGGCCTCCAACACGACATGGCTCGAGCTCAAAGAGTCCGAATCCGCCCAAAAGGGAGTAAAACGAGCGCGCCACGTCGTATTGGGCCCCCGCCATGTCGCGATGGGCCTTCAACGCGACGTGGCACGAGCCCCAAGGGTCCGAATTCGCCCAAAATAGAGTAAAACGAGCGCGCCATGTCGCGATGGGCCTCCAACGCGACGTGGCTCGAGCTCAAAGAGTCCGAATCCGCCCAAAAGAGAGCAAAATGAGCGCGCCATGTCGCATTGGGAGGTCGCCATGTCGTGTTGGGCCTCCAACGCGACGTGGCACGAGCTCCAAGGGTCCGAATCCGCCCAAAAGAGAGCAAAACGAGTGCGCCATGTCGCGTTGGGAGGTCGCCACGTCGTGTTGGGCCTCCAACGCGACGTGGCACGAACTCAAGGCGCCGAAACGCCCCAAAATAGAGGAAAACGAGCGCGCCACGTCGCATTGGGAGGTCGCCATGTCGTGTTGGGCCTCCAACACGACGTGGCACGAGCCCAAAGGCGCCGAATCCGCCCAAAATAGAGGGAAACGAGCGCGTCATGTCGCATTGGGAGCCTGCCATGTCGCGATGGACCTCCAACGCGACGTGGCTCCCACATGCTAGACTCCATCATATTGTGACAGGCACTGATAAACGGTGGCATAGTCATTTTGGTAGCAAGCGTGGTGGCCTTTATGGAGTGGTTGGAAGTGTTGAGCTAGTTGACGTTGTAGGGTGCGGTCCAATTGCTTGGTCCCCATATAGTTGGAAATTGCCGAGCGGCTCAGCGGCAGGTCATGATTTAACAAGGCCCACTCACAGATGCTACGCAAACAGGCGGCTGCCTTATCTTCCCCAAACCCACAATGCGGGCAGGAAACCTTATAACGACTGCAAGTCATGCCAAGTCGCAAACAACGGGGGCAGCCAACGCCGCTTAGCAGAGTTTGGCGCTCGATGGAAGTCAGTTGGCGCGGCCGGTAGGGGCTGGCATGTTGGAGTGGTCTCAGTAAATCCAAGACTAGCTGCTGGCGCCGACTGCAAGGCTGACCTGCCAAGTGGTCGGCCAGCCCCTGAAGCCAAGCTAGCGCCTGCGGCCACAGCATGTATTGTTCCGAATCTAAGCCCTCGACCTGCAAATGGTCCTGGCTGAAAATCAGCTTGGACACTAGCTGACAGTCTAATTGCTGGCTCCTAAGAAATTGCTGCAACAAGCTCTGGGCTCGGGCTACTTGCCCTAGCAAGTCATGTTGATAAGGGCGCCCATTGAGTCTGGAGGCAAATCCCTGATAGAGAAAATGTCCGCCATAATGCTTGATTTCAACTAGGTAGAGCCCCTGGGGCGCCAGCAAAAGCCCGTCAATTTGCGTGCCCTTTCTCAGGGGAATCCACAGATCAGTCAGATAAAAAGTAGACAGCCCCAGGTTTTGAATCACTTGGCCAAGCCGCGCCTCACCCTCTAGGCCAGTTAGGAGACGCAGATAGTCTGCCTGGTCCTCCTGGGATAAGTGGCCTCTTTGCTTGATGAGCTGATAAAATCTTGCCTCTTGATGGTACATAGCACTTCCTCCTTCTTATATAAATACCCCAAAAGGTTCCTTCTCGCACCAAATCTAGGCCTAAAAGTTTGATGAGAAGGGCTGGGTCTTTTGCTTTTAAGTCTTTTCCATTATAATAGACAGTGAATAAGTCAGGAGAAGGAGACAGGACTATGTTGAATGAGATGATGCACCGGCCAGTGGTCATGCAGAAAATAATCGACTTGATGCGGGAGGGGCAACTGCCTTTTGAAGGAGTCGTAGGTCAGTTGGAGGCCTTTGCCAATGCCAATGGGATTCCGGTGGTCCCTCACGAAACAGCCAAGTTCTTAGACTTTTTCTGTGCCACGACCCAGCCACAACAAATCCTGGAAATCGGGACCGCCATTGGCTTTTCGGCTAGCCTTATGGCGCAACACCTAGCATCTGACGGCCACTTAACCACGATTGACCGCTATGCCCTCATGTTTGAACGCGCTAAGTCTAACTTTGAGCAGGCTGGTCTGGCGGATAAGGTGACGGTCCTAGAAGGGGATGCGGCTGACATCCTGCCTACCTTGCCGGCTAATCACTATGATCTGATTTTTATGGATAGCGCCAAGGCCAAGTATCTGGAGTTCTATCCTTACTGTATGCGTCTGCTTAAGATGGGGGGCGTCCTATTGATTGATGATGTCCTGCAAGCGGGTACCATCATGGATGCCTTAGACACACGACCTAAGCGGGTGCGCAAGATTCATCGTAAGCTCAATGAACTCTTCCAAGCCGTCTTGACCGATCAAGACCAACGGGCCTGCCTCTTGCCTTTAGGCGATGGTCTGCTCATGGTCCGCAAGGAAAAGGAAATAGAGGTAGAAGACTTCCTAGCCACTCAATGGGATAAGACCTGGTGCCAGCAAGTGGCAGCAAAAGCCGAGTCCAAACGCCAAGCGGCGGCGCCTGCCCTTAACGAGTTCCAACAAATGGCAGCCGAACAAATGGAAGACAGCAAGGAATCTGGCCAAGAATTAGCTCAGGACATTGGTTTAATTGCCATTGACCTAGATGGCACCCTCCTGACCAACCAAAAAACCATTAGTGCCACCAACGTCGCGACCCTGGCTCGGGCGCATGAGGCCGGCATTAAGATTGTTATCTGTACCGGCCGGACCCTACCAGGGGTGGACTTCTATGTGCCAGAGCTGCCTTTCTTAAGCGAGTCGGACTTTATGATTCTGCAAAATGGGGCGCAAACCTTGTCGGCTCAGGCGCCTTTCCAATCGGTCTTCCAACGCTTCTTGACCCAAGCGGCGCGGCAGCGGGCACTGGAACTAGTGGCGCCTCTCAAGGACCAGGGTGCTCAGTTGGTGGCCTTTGACCGCGACCATATCTACCTAGTAGGGGATCCAACGCCTAATGCTTTGGTTGCCCGCGACGCCCAGTTTCTTAAAACAGACGTGACACCAATCTCCCAAGAAGACTTCCTGGCCAATAGCCAACTCAATAAGGCCATGATTCTGGCGCCGGAAGCAGTTTTTGGATGCTTGGATTCCAACCATTGAGGCGACCGACTGGCAGGCCCTGTCCATGGTGCGGAGCCAGAAGGTTATCCTAGAATTTCTACCGGTTGGTGTTTCTAAGGCTAGTGGATTAGACCAGTTGGCCCGTCACTTAGGTCTGCGTCCTGAGCAAGTCATGGCTCTAGGCGATGCGGCTAATGATGCTGAGATGTTAGATTTTTGCCGGCTGTGCGGTAGCCATGGGCAATGCCTCAGACGACCTCAAAGCCAAGGCTGACTTTGTGACTTTAAGCAATGAAGAAGATGGCGTTTCACATGCCATTGAGACCCTCATATTACAAAAAGAAACAAAAATCATATAGAATAATTAATGGAAGGGTCAAAGAAAATTCACAATTCGATGCTAAAAATCTGTATTTGAATAAGAGAAAAAAAGTGAGGACGAGAAATCATGAAAAAAAGGATTAATCATTGGCTCGACAACAGTTTTGCTGTTAGCTGGTTTGGGCTATAGTGCCGGGGTAGGCTTCTACGCCCAGAAATTCCAAGCCAATACTAAATTTGGCTCCTTGGATATTTCCAACTTAACCTTAGCGGAAGCGGAGGATAAGATTGGCAAGGACCTTAACCAGAAGGAAGTGACCATTCTAGAAAACGGCAAAGAAGTAGGTCGCTTTACCTTAGAACAAGCAGGTGTCCAAGTAGATGCCAACAAGGCTTTGGAATCAGCCTATAATTCACAAGACCCAACCGGTTGGGTAGGTAGCTTCTTCAATACTACCGAATATAAGAACGTCTTGCTCAATCACGTGGCCTTTAACGACGAAAACCTTAGCAAGACCTTGGATGGCTTTGGCTTGAACAACCAAAACCGGACAGCGGCCCAAGATGCTAAAATCGAGTATTCTAACGGTCAAGGTTACCATGTCACCCCTGAAAAGGACGGGAACCAATTAGATGTAGCCAAGGTTAAGGAACTGATTGTTTCTCAAGTGCAATCAGGTAACACCTCGGTTGAAATCAATTCGGCCTACCAAGAGCCAAAAATCAAGAGTGACGATCCTAAGATTACCCAAGTCATGGATCAAATTAACAAGGTGGCGGATACCAAAATTACCTTGACTATCTCAGGCAAGGAAGAAGTTGTTCCTAAAGATAAAATCAATGACTGGATTCAATTTGATGAGTCTAACAACTTGGTAGTAGACCAAAGCAAGGTCCAAGACTATGTCAAGGAACTCAACACCAAATACGCGACCATCAATAAAACGCGTAAATTTGCTTCAACCTTATCTGGGGTGGTCGATGTGCAACCAGGGACCCTAGGTTGGTCCATTGACTCTGAGGCAGAGGCAGAGAAGATTGTAGCAGACCTTAACAAGGGTGGTAGCATCAAGCGTGAACCAACGGTTGTTGGGACGGGTTATGCCGACAAGGAAAATGATATCGGTCCAAGCTATGTCGAAGTCGACATTGCCCACCAAATGATGTTTATTTACAAGGATGGTAAGAAGGTACTGGAAACACCAGTCGTAACCGGTCGCCCTGGGACGACCACTATCCCCGGGGCCTACGCTTCTTGGAATAAGGAGTCTCCTTCAACCCTCAAGGGTTACAACCCACATACTCAGAAGGAATATCAACAACCGGTTGATTACTGGATTCCATTTGATGACACTGGCCAAGGGATTCACGATGCCAACTGGCAAGCTTCCTTCGGGGGCGAAGCCTACCTATCGAATGGTTCTTTAGGCTGTATCAACACACCACCAGGTACCATGGCAGAAGTTTACCAATTAGTGGAAGTCGGGATGCCAGTTATTATCTTCTAATGATTGAACGCCTTTAATTTGGAAACCTTAAACAAAAGGCCCTACCTTTTGTTTAAGGTTTCTTTTCAAATACTTGTCTATTAGATTACAAGTCCGAGCAAGCTTTGACATAAGTAGAAAACTTGAGCGTAAGGGCTTTAATATTCCCGCAAAACCCGCTATAATAAAGGAGTGAGACCTTAAGGGGAAGGCTCACCCATTTGAACCTAGAACGTCATGAGAAAGGATGAACCATATGAAAAAGATTCTAGTCGTAGATGATGAAAAGCCAATCTCTGATATTATTTCTTTTAACTTAGAAAACGAAGGCTATGCCATTGAAAAAGCTTATGATGGTGAACAAGCATTAGAGGTATTCGAGAAGAGTCAACCAGACTTAGTGATTTTAGACCTCATGCTACCCAAGATGGACGGTTTGGAAGTTTGTCGTGAAATTCGCAAACAATCCGCTGTACCAGTGATCATGTTAACTGCCAAAGATTCAGAGATTGACAAGGTCTTAGGTTTAGAGTTAGGGGCAGATGACTATGTCACTAAGCCATTCTCTAACCGTGAACTCATTGCCCGCGTTAAGGCTAACTTGCGTCGCAATCTAGTCAAGGAACCTGAGCCACAAGAAGTCAACAAAAACGAGATTGTAGTAGGGGATTTGGTCATTCACCAAGATGCCTACATTATCTCCAAGCATGGGGAAGAAATTGAACTGACTCACCGTGAGTTCGAATTACTCCACTACCTAGCCCGCCACATTGGCCAAGTGATGACCCGGGAACATCTCCTTGAGACTGTTTGGGACTATGATTACTTCGGGGATGTGCGGACGGTCGACGTGACCATCCGTCGTCTGCGGGAGAAAATTGAAGATATTCCAAGCCACCCAACTTATATTGTGACTCGTCGTGGGGTCGGCTACCTCTTGAAGAATCCAGATCAAGAATAGGAAGTTCTAGCATATGAAGCGAATCAGACGATTATTTCAATCGATCCATTTTAAAATTCCGATTCAAATCATTATTATTCTGCTGATTGCTTTCCAATTCGTGGGGGTCTACTTCGTTAACCAATACGAGAGTCGTACGCTCAAGAACTACCAGGATCAGATTGATACCCAGGTAGAGTTCTTGGTTAACAATGTGACGCCAATCTTAGAAGAACGCTTGAGTGAGACGGATGAACGCGCCCGTCTGACTCAGGTCATTGATACCTTCTCAAATAGTAATTTGACCCGTATCCAAATCATCAACACCAAGGATGGGATTATTGCGTCAAATAATGCCTTGGACCAGTCAGAAGCGCTGGCCAAGACCAATGATAATAATGTGAGGGAAGCGTTGGTTAGCCAACGCTCTTCTAAGTTTTCAGAGTATGATGTCAATAACAAGCGTCATACCTACACCACGATTAAGCCAATCTTGAGTCAGTCGAATAATACGGTGGTAGGAGCTGTCCGGGTGACGGCCAATATGAACCGGGTCTATGAACAGACCCAGAGTGTCATGAGTGTCTTCATCCAATCAGCAGTTATTGCCATTGTGGGGAGCTTTATCTTAGCCTTAGTGCTCTCTCAAGGTTTAACCCTGCCGATTGAAAACATGCGCCAACAAGCCCTGCGGATTTCAGAAGGGATTTATAACTATCCGGCCAAGATTTTTGGGAATGACGAGTTGGGCGAACTGGCCAAGACCCTCAATGAATTATCGGTTAAGGTTAAGGACTCCCAAGAATTGATTGAATCCGAACGTCAACGTTTGGACGGGATTCTCCGTTATATGACCGACGGGGTGATTGCGACCGACCGGCGTGGTAATGTCCTGCTGGTCAATGAGCGCGCCCTGCAACTCTTGGGTATCGACCAACAATCTGCCATCGGGATTTCCATTATTCGCCTCTTGCGACTCAAGGATCAATATACCTTGACCGACTTGCTAGGTGATGACCGGGAAATCCTCATGGATTGGGTAGACCACGGAGAATATTCCATCCTCAAGGGAGAATTCTCAGTTATCCGCCGTGAGACCGGCTTCGTTACTGGGGTGGTCTGCGTCTTAACAGACGTCACCGAACAAGAGAAGACCGAGCAAGAACGGCGGGACTTTGTATCCAACGTCTCCCACGAATTGCGGACACCTTTGACTTCCATTAAGTCCTATACCGAAGCCCTGCGCGAAGGGGCTTGGCAGGATGAGGTCATTGCGCCTCAGTTCCTCAATGTTATTCAGTCGGAAACCGACCGTATGATGCGGATGATTGGTAACCTGCTGGATCTATCCAAGATTCATGAAGGTCAATATAAACTCAACCTAGAATACATTGACTTTAAGCGCATGGTCAGTCACATTCTGGATCGCTTTGAATTTATGTTGGAACAGAATCCTGACCAGAAGAAATTCAAGCTTGAGCGAGATTTCACCTCGCGAGAAATTTACCTGGAAATTGACCAGGACCGCGTGACTCAAGTGATTGATAATATCTTAAACAATGCCATCAAGTATTCTCCGGATGGGGGCGTCATCGTCGTTAAGATTGAAGACTCCCATTCCCATGTCCACTTGTCCATCAAGGACCAGGGGCTGGGGATTCCTCAGAAGGACATCCCACATCTCTTCCAACGCTTCTACCGTGTCGACAAGGCGCGGTCGCGTGAGCAGGGGGGGACAGGGCTTGGTCTGGCTATTTCCAAGGAAATCATTGAACTGCATGGTGGGAAAATCTGGGCGACCAGTGTGGAAGGCAAGGGTTCGACCTTTGGTTTTGACCTCCCATATCTGCAGATGGATTTTGATGATGAAGGGTGGGATGATTGATGATTCGCCGTCTCTTTATTCCTATTACCTTAATTCTGGCCGTCCTCACCAGCGGGGTCCTTTCTTGGTTGCTTCTAACCAACCCTGATTTTCTCTATGGTGCTAATTCGCAAACGCCACAACAAACCGTTCGTAATGAGCAAGTGGACAGTCTCAATCGCCAAGTAGCTGGCATGAAGTTAACCGATGTGCTAGCTCCCGTTGCCCTAGATGCCTATGAAGCAGGGGGTTACTGGGAGGCTAGTGCCAGTCATCTGGACCAGGTGACAGCAGCCTTAGCTCAGACACCGAGTGAACTAGGGGGCGACTTTGATGTGGTAGAGTCTTCAACGACTTTTGCTAACATGTCGACCAGTCCTCGTTTGATTCTGCGTTTTGCTGACCGCTTGCCAGTCTCCTTGTGGGGACAATGGTTCAAGTCCAAAGATGGCCCGCCACTCGACTTTGAGGCCGACCAAATCTGGCTCTTGAAAGAGGAGCCCCAAGCTCTCTACTTAGTCAATCAGGTAGATGAGACCTATGTGCGGGTGCCCCTCAATGGTTGGGACTTTGCTAGCCTCTATCAGACGGTGACCCAGGATGTCACTTCGTGGACGGCCATGTCCCAAGTGCCTTTGGCCAAGGGCAAGGCCTTGATTCGGACGGAAGCCTTTAGTCTGCCAAGTCAGGTCTATACCCTCAAGAAAGAATCAGAAGCCAATCTGATTGGTCTCTTCTTCGGTTCGGACAACTACTCCATTACGGATAGCGGTGAGAGCGGGGAGAAAAATACAAGACCTTCGACTTGGAACTAGATGTCAACTCTGATAGTCATGTCTATACTGCGCGAAGTGAAGCTAGCCAGAACCGCAATGCTGTCAATCGCGACCAAGTCATCATGGATTCTTTTGCGGAAATGAGGAAATATGGTATTTGGACGCAAGGAATACGCCTGACGACTAATACCAACACCAATACTCTCTACTATCAGCGGTATTTGGAAGGTTATCCGCTCATGTCGGATGCTTCGCCATATTATCTAGGCTTACAATTTAATCTATCTCCTAAGGTAACGCGTTTTTCAGGGACCTTACTGAGCCTGCGTTCTCATATAGAAGATAAGAGTGTATCCACCTCGCTTGATGCCGCAAGCAGTCTGGTCTCCCAACTCCATGAACAGGGGTTAGCGACAACGGATTTAGATCGCATTTTTGTGGCCTATGAATGGCAGGCCAATATGGAGAACTTCCAATTGGTGACCTTCCTGCCTAAGTATTATGTCGAGTACAAAGGACGCTATATTTCCTTAGACCGACTTAATCGTGGTGAGCTGCGTAATAACCAGGAAGCTAGTAGCTCTGACCTAGTGTCGAGTGATAGTCCAAGTCTTGCTGAAGAGAACACCCTAAGTGAAGGGGGCCAAGAATAATGGATTTTAAACGAACCCAGATTTTACTCTTAGTCTTCTTTATCTTCTTTGATGCTTATTTGGCCTTTACTTTAATTACTAAGCAGCAGGTAAGACAGACCAATAGCGCCGAGGTCACCAATGTTAGCATTGAGACCCAGCTCAAAAACCGTAACATTAAAATCAACCAGACTCTATCTAACGAAAGCTACCAACTACCTATTGTTAAGGCAGAGACTAGCCAAGTCCTAGAGAAGGAACGTGGCACGCTCAAGGTCAGACCGCCCGTTATAATAACGGAGTCTTACAATCGACCTTTGACCAAGCCTTGGATTTGGGTCTTGGGCTTGACCGTGATAGTAAGACCTTGACCCAGGAACAGGTGGAGGCCATTCGCCATAATTTCTTGGATCGACCAGAGTATTTTGTTCGAGGAGCAGAGTATACGGTCTGGTCCTACAGTCCAGAGTCTCGGACCTTGACCTTCTACATGGTGGCCTATGATGGCTATCCTGTGGTTGATGGCACGTCAGAATTACGCCTGAGCTTTAACGCGAATTTTCAGCTGCGTGAATATACTCAGACCTACCAAAGCGACTTCAAGGTCTTAGATCAACCCATCTCTCTAATTAGTATCAAAGATGCGCTCAAACTTTTAGAGAAACGGGTGGATACCTATATTCCGGATGGTTCGACCATCCAGCAAATTAGCCTAGGGTATTATCGTACGGTTAATTTGCAAGAATTCGATGTCTATACGCCCGTTTGGGAGATTACCTATAGTCAAGATGAAGCAAGTACCCGTACGGTCTTGGTCGACGCGGTGGAACACCAAGTAGTGACCAAGCCTAATACCAACGTCACAAGCCCATAAAGGAGGAAAATAAGATGAAGCGACGCTCATTCTTTTGGTTAGCATTAATGGCCCTAGTGCTCGCGCTTGCGGGACCTATTAGCCAGATACGTGCTGCCGAAGTATCTTATAAGATTACCAATCAAGATGTCACTGCCGAAATTACGGCTGAAGGGAATGTTAAATTTACCCAGAAATGGGTCTTTGACGCCAGTTTCATGAATGGTGCCCTCCTCAAGGTGGATACAGGTGGCTTTGAATTAGGTGCCTACAAAATCGGTGTTGAAAATGGCAACAAGTTCGAAGAGTTCACTGAGGATAAGTTGGACTCCAAGCAGCCTAAGACCTTCCACATTCAATCAAACCGTGACATCAGAACTTTCAAGGCTTACTACCCTGTTAGCAATAAGAAGGTAACCTTTGTGGCCGAGTATACCCTCAATCACATCGTGACCAACTATGCCGATACAGCGGAATTCAACCGTAAGCTAATTGGGGAAGGTGTTGACTTCAAAACCGACGTTACTGCCAAAGTCATTCTGCCACCAGGCCAAATTACCGATAAGGATAGTTTCAAAGCCTGGGCCCATGGTGGGACTGGAAGCGGGACAGTAGAACTGGGCCAAGAAAATGGGCGCTCTGTCGTGATTCTAAAGTCTAATGGAACACCAGCTAATCGCTTTGTCGAAGTGCATACCATTTTCCCAACGTCCTTGACGCCACATAACACCAATGTCGTCAATCAGAATATGAAGGCAGAAATTGAATCTAAGGAAGCTGCCCAAGCTGAGGCAGACCGCAAGGCCTATGAAAGCCAGAAGTATGCCACTAGCGCGGTCCAGTGGGGTGCTATGATCCTCATGTCCTTGCTTCCCTTTCACCTCTGGCGTAAATACTTTAAGTTACGTCGCGAGTTGAATCCTAATCCGGTTCAATTACCCATCCACAACTACAACTTGCCATCACATACGGCGCCAGCAGTGGTCACTTCCGCTGTTTTCCGGTCCAGTGGGGAACCTAATCCCGATGACTTCTCAGCAACAGTTGCTGACTTAGCCCGTAAGGGGTATTTGGAGTTAGCGGAAGAACGTCGCGAAAATCGCGGTATCTTCAGCAATAGTTCCATGACCGCGCGTGTCACCAAGCTGACTGACGAGGTAGCCGACTATCCGCTTCAAGGTCACGAGCGGGCAGTTTTGACCTTCCTCTTCCCAGATGATGAAACAAGTGTCACCCTAGAAGATTTGGAAAAACGCATGAAGAAGAACCGGCATTTTGCCAAGAAGCGCTTGGCGGCCTACGAAAACTTCCAAAGTCGTGCTAGCATAGCCGGATCACAATTAGTGGAATCGGCGCGAGACAAGAATAATAGCTTGCGTTTCCAAGCCGTTGGGGCCATTATCCTCAATGTCATCTTAGGTGGGGCAGCCCTCTTTGCAGGCTATATGGCCACCAATCATCCCTTCCTACAACAAGTAGGTTGGATTGCACTGGGCCTAGCCCTCTTGGAAATCGTCCTGAATGTGATCTTTATGATTACCGTGTCTGTCCGACCACTCCGGACAGCAGAGGAAGACCAACTCTATCAAGAGTGGCATGGCTTTGCCAAGATGCTAGAAGATGTGGGGCAAATGAATATGCGGGACATTGCTTCCCTAGCTCTTTGGGAAGAATACCTCGTTTATGCCATCGCCTTTGGGATAGCGGATAAGGTCTTGGATGCCCTCAAGGTTCAATTCACTCAAGCAGAATTGGTAGAAGGTATGACCTACTATCCAATGTACTATAATACAGGCCTCTACAGCCATGTGCTCAGCCAATCCATCTCATCTAACGTGAGCTCGGCTTCCGCTTATAGCCAAGACCACTCTTACTCCGGTAGTAACTCCGGTGGTTTCGGTGGTGGCTTCAGTGGTGGCTCCTCCGGTGGTTCCAGTGGTGGCGGCGGCGCAAGTGGCTTCTAATAGATCAAAGACTGGGACAAAGTCCCAGTCTTTTTTGATTTTGTAACTTATGAAAATTTCTTAGCATTTGGGCTTGACTCTGACTAAGTGGCGTGATATATTAATGTTCGTCTGAAAATGACAGACCAACTATCCGAAAAATATTTGAGAAAGTCGAAAAAAAGTGTTGACTTCTCCAATGTAGGGTGGTATGATATAAAAAGTTGTCACGTGGTGGCAACAAGCACATTGAAAACTAAACAAAGACACACCAAGAATGTGAGGGTCATCGAGGTAAAACTTGATGAACAACCAACAATTCGGCAGCAGACAAGCTGGGTAAAAAACAAGCTAGTAAAGAAATGAGTCAACAAGACTTATGAAATTTTTCATGAGAGTTTGATCCTGGCTCAGGACGAACGCTGGCGGCGTGCCTAATACATGCAAGTCGAACGAACCGCGACTAAGTGCTTGCACTTGATCAAGGTGAGTGGCGAACGGGTGAGTAACACGTGGGTAACCTACCTCATAGTGGGGGATAACAGTCGGAAACGACTGCTAATACCGCATAGGACATGGGATCACATGATTCCGTGAGGAAAGGTGGCGCAAGCTATCGCTAAGAGATGGACCCGCGGTGCATTAGCTAGTTGGTAGGGTAAAGGCCTACCAAGGCGATGATGCATAGCCGACCTGAGAGGGTGATCGGCCACATTGGGACTGAGACACGGCCCAAACTCCTACGGGAGGCAGCAGTAGGGAATCTTCCGCAATGGACGCAAGTCTGACGGAGCAACGCCGCGTGAGTGAAGAAGGTCTTCGGATCGTAAAGCTCTGTTGTTAGAGAAGAACAGCGCATAGAGTAACTGTTATGCGTGTGACGGTATCTAACCAGAAAGCCACGGCTAACTACGTGCCAGCAGCCGCGGTAATACGTAGGTGGCGAGCGTTGTCCGGATTTATTGGGCGTAAAGGGAGTGTAGGCGGTCTTTTAAGTCTGATGTGAAAGCCCACGGCTCAACCGTGGAGGGTCATTGGAAACTGGGAGACTTGAGTGCAGAAGAGGAGAGCGGAATTCCATGTGTAGCGGTGAAATGCGTAGATATATGGAGGAACACCAGTGGCGAAGGCGGCTCTCTGGTCTGTAACTGACGCTGAGGCTCGAAAGCGTGGGGAGCAAACAGGATTAGATACCCTGGTAGTCCACGCCGTAAACGATGAGTGCTAAGTGTTGGAGGGGTTCCACCCTTCAGTGCTGGAGTTAACGCAATAAGCACTCCGCCTGGGGAGTACGGCCGCAAGGCTGAAACTCAAAGGAATTGACGGGGACCCGCACAAGCGGTGGAGCATGTGGTTTAATTCGAAGCAACGCGAAGAACCTTACCAGGTCTTGACATCCCGACGACCGCTCTAGAGATAGAGTTTTTCTTCGGAACGTCGGTGACAGGTGGTGCATGGTTGTCGTCAGCTCGTGTCGTGAGATGTTGGGTTAAGTCCCGCAACGAGCGCAACCCCTATAACTAGTTGCCAGCATTAAGATGGGGACTCTAGTTAGACTGCCGGTGACAAACCGGAGGAAGGTGGGGATGACGTCAAATCATCATGCCCCTTATGACCTGGGCTACACACGTGCTACAATGGATGGTACAACGAGCAGCGAACTCGCGAGGGTAAGCGAATCTCTAAAAAGCCATTCTCAGTTCGGATTGTAGTCTGCAACTCGACTACATGAAGCCGGAATCGCTAGTAATCGCGGATCAGCACGCCGCGGTGAATACGTTCCCGGGTCTTGTACACACCGCCCGTCACACCACGAGAGTTTGTAACACCCGAAGCCGGTGGCCTAACCTTTTAGGAGGGAGCCGTCGAAGGTGGGATAGATGATTGGGGTGAAGTCGTAACAAGGTAGCCGTATCGGAAGGTGCGGCTGGATCACCTCCTTTCTAAGGAGTAACGGAACCTCACAGAGCTTGCGTCTTTGTTTAGTTTTGAGTGTGCTAACACTCAAACTTGCACATTGAAAACTGAATAACCAAACAAACCGTTTTATCATCCGACAGGATGGATGGTAAAACACATTATTTCTAAAATAATGAACCGAGAATTGACCGAGTCTGTAAGAAATTACAGAGTAAGAAAAAAATAGCGCGAAAGTATCATGCATCAAGTATGATCGTGGTTAAGAAACAAAGGGCGCACGGTGAATGCCTTGGCACTAGGAGCCGAAGAAGGACGTGACGAACGACGAAATGCTTTGGGGAGCTGTAAGTGAGCTAAGATCCAGAGATATCCGAATGGGGGAACCCGGCTAGCGTAATGGCTAGTCACACCTGAGGGTGAGGTAGACGCAGAGAACTGAAACATCTAAGTACCTGCAGGAAGAGAAAGAAAAATCGATTCCCTGAGTAGCGGCGAGCGAAACGGGAAGAGCCCAAACCAGTGTGCATGCACACTGGGGTTGTAGGACTCTAACGTGGACTCAAATGAGTTAGTAGAAGCTGGTGGGAAACAGCGCCAAAGAGGGTGAGAGCCCCGTATACGAAAACTGATTTGTACCTAAGAGTATCCTGAGTACGGCGGAACACGTGGAATTCCGTCGGAATCCGCCAGGACCATCTGGCAAGGCTAAATACTCCCTAGTGACCGATAGTGAACCAGTACCGTGAGGGAAAGGTGAAAAGCACCCCGGGAGGGGAGTGAAAGAGTACCTGAAACCGTGTGCTTACAAGTAGTCAGAGCCCGTTAAGGGGTGATGGCGTACCTTTTGTAGAATGGACCGGCGAGTGACGATAGTTGGCGAGGTTAAGTTGAAGAAACGGAGCCGTAGCGAAAGCGAGTCTGAATAGGGCGAAAGTCAGGTGTCGTCGACCCGAAACCAAGTGACCTACCCATGTGCAGGTTGAAGGTGCGGTAAGACGCACTGGAGGACCGAACCAGGACACGTTGAAAAGTGTTTGGATGACGTGTGGGTAGCGGAGAAATTCCAATCGAACTTGGAGATAGCTGGTTCTCTCCGAAATAGCTTTAGGGCTAGCCTCAGAGTAAGAGTCATGGAGGTAGAGCACTGTTTGGACTAGGGGGGCTCACGCTTTACCGAATCCAGATAAACTCCGAATGCCAAGGACTCATCTCTGGGAGTCAGACTGCGAGTGATAAGATCCGTAGTCGAAAGGGAAACAGCCCAGACCACCAGCTAAGGTCCCAAAGTAACTGTTAAGTGGAAAAGGATGTGGAGTTGCATAGACAACTAGGATGTTGGCTTAGAAGCAGCCACCATTCAAAGAGTGCGTAATAGCTCACTAGTCGAGTGACTCCGCGCCGAAAATGTACCGGGGCTAAACAGTACACCGAAGCTGTGGATTCAATTTTAAATTGAGTGGTAGGAGAGCGTTCTAAGGGCGGTGAAGGCATACCGAAAGGAGTGTTGGAGCGCTTAGAAGTGAGAATGCCGGTATGAGTAGCGAAAGACGGGTGAGAATCCCGTCCACCGATAGACTAAGGTTTCCTGGGGAAGGCTCGTCCGCCCAGGGTTAGTCGGGACCTAAGCCGAGGCCGACAGGCGTAGGCGATGGACAACAGGTAGAGATTCCTGTACTTGTTAACAATGTTTGAGCGATGGAGGGACGCAGGAGGCGACGCCACGCAGACGGATGGAAGTGTCTGTAGAAGCACGAAGTGGTGGTATGAGTCAAATGCTTATACCTATAACCGTGACGTGTGACCTGGAGCGAAATTTAAGTAGCGAAGGTGGCTAATCAAACTGCCGAGAAAAGCTTCTAGTGAGTTGTTAACAACCCGTACCGCAAACCGACACAGGTAGTCAAGTGGAGAACACTAAGGTGAGCGAGAGAACTCTCGTTAAGGAACTCGGCAAAATGACCCCGTAACTTCGGGAGAAGGGGTGCTGACAGAGATGTCAGCCGCAGTGAATAGGCCCAGGCGACTGTTTATCAAAAACACAGGTCTCTGCAAAATCGAAAGATGACGTATAGGGGCTGACGCCTGCCCGGTGCTGGAAGGTTAAGAGGAGTGCTTAGGAGTAATCCGAAGGTACGAATTGAAGCCCCAGTAAACGGCGGCCGTAACTATAACGGTCCTAAGGTAGCGAAATTCCTTGTCGGGTAAGTTCCGACCCGCACGAAAGGCGTAACGATCTGGGCACTGTCTCAACGAGAGACTCGGTGAAATTATAGTACCTGTGAAGATGCAGGTTACCCGCGACAGGACGGAAAGACCCCATGGAGCTTTACTGTAGCTTGATATTGAGTGTTTGTATGGCATGTACAGGATAGGTAGGAGCTGAAGAAGTGTGGACGCCAGTCTACATGGAGGCGCTGGTGGGATACTACCCTTGTGATGCGGACCCTCTAACCCACGTGTAACAGCACGGGAGACAGTGTCAGGTGGGCAGTTTGACTGGGGCGGTCGCCTCCTAAAGAGTAACGGAGGCGCCCAAAGGTTCCCCTCAGAATGGTTGGAAATCATTCGTAGAGTGTAAAAGGCAGAAGGGAGCTTGACTGCGAGACCTACAAGTCGAGCAGGGACGAAAAGTCGGGCTTAGTGATCCGGTGGTACCGTATGGAAGGGCCATCGCTCAACGGATAAAAGCTACCCTGGGGATAACAGGCTTATCTCCCCCAAGAGTTCACATCGACGGGGAGGTTTGGCACCTCGATGTCGGCTCATCGCATCCTGGGGCTGAAGTCGGTCCCAAGGGTTGGGCTGTTCGCCCATTAAAGCGGTACGCGAGCTGGGTTCAGAACGTCGTGAGACAGTTCGGTCCCTATCCGTCGCGGGCGTAGGAAATTTGAGAAGAGCTATCCTTAGTACGAGAGGACCGGGATGGACGCACCGCTGGTGTACCAGTTGTTCTGCCAAGGGCATCGCTGGGTAGCTATGTGCGGGATGGATAAGCGCTGAAAGCATCTAAGCGTGAAGCCAGCTTCAAGATGAGATTTCCCATTCGAAAGAAGTAAGACCCCTGAGAGACGATCAGGTAGATAGGCTAGAAGTGGAAGTGGAGTGATCCATGGAGCGGACTAGTACTAATCGGTCGAGGTCTTAACCACAAGATTTGAGGTTAGGTTTGAGGTTATTCAGTTTTGAGTGTGCAAGCACTCAAATAAGACAACACCCAAGTGTGGTGATAATGGCAAGAAGGACACACCTGTTCCCATTCCGAACACAGCAGTTAAGCTTCTTAGCGCCGATGGTAGTTGGACCTTTGGTCCTGTGAGAGTAGGTCGTTGCCATGCTGGGTGAGAGTTTTCAAGCGTCCCTTAGGGGACGCTTTTTTCTTATGTGGAGATAATAGAAAAAATTTTGTCTCAACTTTAATCCGTTCATCTTTCATTCATTTTTGCCCCTTAGACTAAGATTATCAGGTAAGCAACCCCTACTTACCTGAAAATTATAGAAGCTAAAGGAGCGAATAACATGAAAGTATCAAAACATATTCTCTTAAGCGGTGCCTTAGCCGCATCCCTGGCAAGCAGTGTAGCCCTACCGACGCTGAGCGTCTTTGCAGGTGAAGCGGGCCAATCCAATCAAGCCTCCCAGTCTAAGACTATCAGGCAGCCCCTGATAAAGAACAAGGCCAAGAAGGGCCAAGACAGCAAGCTGGCGACCATTGCCAAGGCCATGACCGTGGCCCAGGTGGTCATCGTCAAGGACATGAGCAAGGCCCTGGCGGACATGGACATGGTCAGGAAAAGAAAGAAGGGCAGACCGCTCAGAATGTTCAAATCAATGTCACCATGAAGCAAGCTTTGGAGAAGGCTGCGACTCAAGTGCCTAATGGCCAAGTCTTAGGCGCTAGTTTGTATGAGCAAGGTGATCAAGCTGCCTATTCGGTTGTCGTCAAGGCAGATAAAGACTTCCGTTTTGTCTTTGTAGATGCCCAGTCAGGTAAAGTGACAGAAGAAGAGACTGATCAGGCGCAAGGTCATGGTCACGACCGCCAAGGCCCTGGTCAAGAGCAGGGTGCCAACCAAGGCCAAGGAGAAAATCAAGACCATGGACCTGGCCATAATCAAGGTCCGGGGCAGGGTCAAGCTCCTGGACAAGGTCAAGCACCAAATCAAAACCAAGGCCCAGATCACGCTCAAGGTCAGGCGCCAGATCAAAATCAAGGCCAAAAACCTGCACCAGGCCAAGAGGGCACTCAGCCTCAAGGTCAGGGGGCTAAACCAGAATTTAAGGCGCCAAGCGTTAGCGCGCAAGCTGCCTTAGACGCTGTCTTAGCTAAGTATGCCGATGCTAAGGTCTATGATATTGAACTGGATCCAAGTCATGAACAAGATAAGGCGGCTACTTACACCGTCACCTTGGAAAGCAATCAAACTTTCAAGCAAGTGACCGTTGATGGTGAAACGGCAGCAGTGACAGAAGTCGAAGACCAAGAAGAGGGTCATCATGGGCCGGCTGGCCATCATGAAGGTCAAGCGCAAGGTCCAGGCCAAGAGGGCGACCGTGGTCAGCATCAAGGGCCTAAGCAAAATCAAGCTGGTCCTGGCTCTGGTCAAGGTCCTGATAAGCAAGAAGGTGGTCCACAAGGGCAAGGAGCACCAGCTGAATCCAACAAGCGCTAGTCGACTTAACTAAGTTAAAAAACGGCTAACCAACTATTTGCTTACTGGCTGCTGTCGTGTCACAATAGGTAGCCAGTGAGCAGGCAGGTGGCATTCTCAGACAAGCTGCCACTTGTAGAGCCTGCCATTCCCCCACATCAGGGTGCCTTTAGGTGCCCTGATTTGCCTTTGTGTAGAAATATTGATACAATGCAATTTGATGAGAAGAGGTGATCATATGAAATTACTGCTAGTGGAAGACGAACGTGACCTGAATGCCAGTCTGAGCAAGCTACTTAAGAAGCATCACTATAGTGTGGACGCAGCTTTTGATGGCCAAGAGGCCTTGGATTTTTTGACAGTAGGCAACTATGACCTCATTATTTTAGATATCATGATGCCTCACATGGACGGTTTTGAATTTCTAGAGCGCATCAGATCGCAAGAAAACCCAGTGTCTGTTCTCTTGTTAACAGCCCGGGATGCTGTCACTGATAAGATTCGGGGCCTGGATTTGGGCGCAGATGATTATATGGTCAAGCCCTTTGAATTTGACGAGCTGCTGGCTCGCCTACGGGTTCTGCTCCGCCGGCCTCAGCGCCATATCCTAAGTGACCTGGTGGAGATTGGGTCTGTTCGCTTAATTCTTTCCCAAAAACGAGTCCTCAAGGATGGTCAGGCCGTCAATTTAACGGCCAAGGAATACGAGGTCTTGGAGTACTTGGTCCGCAACCAGAACCAAGTTCTATCACGGGAGCAGATTCGCCATCATGTCTGGGATTATGAGCAGGAAGCAGAGTCCAACACCATTGATGTCCTCATCAAAAATATTCGACGCAAACTCGATAGCGAGGGTCAACCCTCACTGATTCAAACCAAACGGGGGTTAGGCTATGTGGTTCCAAGGCTTTAAGCAATTTCTAACTAGCATTGCCAGTCGTGTAACCATTTGGTACACCGGCTTTATGGTCATCATCCTCTTGGCCATGTTTGGGGCCACCTTATGGATTTCGGCCCGCTTTGTGGATGCTGATCGCAAGGAAAGTTTAGTCGAGGTGGTCCAAATGGCCAGTCGTCACGCTGATTCGCCACAAGGTCAGGAGGATGGTCACCCTGAGATGGATCGTCATTCCTTCGAGCAAGGGGTCACCCTGGCCTATTACAATCAGCAGAATGTCAGTCGCCAGCACTTGCCCGGCTTCTTTAAGTGGGACTTGCCTCAGAATGGGGGCACAGTGTCTAGCTACCAGGAGGGGGACCAGTCCTTTCTCTACTATGACTTGCCTCTAGAGAGTGGTCAGGGATGGGTACGTGGGGTTATTGCCCTCAGTGCTTCCAGCCGGGAGCTCAACAATCTGCTCAGAGTCTTGGCCATTGCCGGGCCAGTCCTGCTGGTGCTAATGGTTTTGGGTGGCTACTGGGTCTTGAAGCGTGCCCTAAAACCTATCAAGGTGTTAGACCAAACAGCTCATGCTATCCAGACTAGTGGGGATTTGTCCCAAAGAATTCCCCTAAAAGGGCCCCAAGATGAACTCTACTTCTTGGCCCAGACCATGAATGGTATGTTAGAGACAGTGGAAACTTCTTTCCAGCGTGAGAAGCAGTTTAGCCATGATGTCTCCCATGATTTACGGACACCCGTCACGGTCATTCTGTCGGAGAGTGAGTATGGCCTGCACTATGCGGATTCTTTGGCCGAAGCTCAGGAATCGCACGCCACCATCCAGCGCCAGGCGCTCCGTATGAAGGATTTAATTAACCAGATTTTAGAATTGTCCAAGCTAGAAGGCCAAGACAGCTTGGCTTTGAAGCCACTTAATCTCAGTGCCTTCTTGGCCAAGCGCCAGGAAGATGACCAGACCTTAGCTCAAGTAGCCGGCAAAGTGCTTAAGTATGATCTAGCACCTAACCTGCAGGTTGAGGCTGATGAAGTCCTCTTAGGCCGCCTGGTGGATAATCTGCTCAGCAACGCCCTTAAGTTCGCCCAAAGTCAGGTCACGCTTAGCTTGACGGCTAATCAGGCAGATGGGGTAATCCTGTCGATTACAGACGATGGCCCAGGCATTGCGGAGTCAGAGCAGGCGCATATTTGGCAACGATTCTATCAGGTGGATCGCGCCCGTACTAAATCGGCCTCAAGTGGTACCGGCCTAGGGTTATCTTTGGTCAAAGCCATTGCCGACCAGCATGGGGCCCAGCTAAGTCTTAAGAGTCAGCTGGGAGCAGGCGCTCGTTTTGAGGTGACATTTCCGCCCGTAAAATCACAAACTAAGTAAATCAAAGACCAGAGAGGCTAGACTATCTAGCCTCTTTTTTGCTTGGTGTCATGCTCAGCAGCTGGCTTGCCTTGTGGTCGTCTGAATTTGAAAGTCGACACTTTTAACTTATAAGTAAGTGGAGAAAAGTGACTTTTCAATATAAGGAAAAGACAAATTAAGTTTAATAATTATTTCTAAGATAAAAAGCGCGCCATAGAGACGCGCTTTTTTGACTTTTTAGGAGCCCCAGAGGATTTCGCAGTGGGGGCCAACTGTGTCCTGGAAGGACTCAATAGGGGGCTGGTCGGTCACAATGTAATCTAGAGCAGAGTAGTTACTGAGCTTGAAATAGTGGCTGGTATTGAACTTGGAGTGGTCCGCCAGCAAGATGGACTTGTCGGCATTGGCAATCATCTGCTGCTTAATCATGGCCTGATTGTGGTTGGCCTCGTAGGCAGCATAGCGATCAAGCCCACGGCAGGAGAAGAAGGCCAGGTCGGCATGAAAGTTATTGATGAACTGGGTGGCAAAGTCACCCAAGGCGGAGTTGGTACCAAAGTCGATATGGCCACCTGATAGGAAGAGGGTGACATTTTCGAAGTTGTTGAGTAGGCGCGCCGCCTCAATCCCATTGGTAATGACGCGCAGATTCTGGTGGGGGGATAGATAGGGAATGAGACTGGCAGCAGTGGTAGAGCTGTCGATGAAGATGGAGAGATTATCGGTGATAAAGGTAGAGGCAATATCGGCGATAATTTCCTTACTTCTTTGTTCCTCATGAGCACGCGCAGAATAGGTGTACTCAATGTTGTTGCTGTTGGCTAGGCGAACTTCCCCGTGACTGCGGAGAATTTTGCCGTCGCGCTCGAGCGCAATCAAGTCGCGTCTGAGAGTAGAAGTGGAGCAGTAGACGAGTGACTCAAGTTGCGTGGTGGAGATGACTTTCTTTTTTGCCGAGAATATCCATAATACGGCTCATCCGTTCAAAAGAAACCATCCATTATCCCTCCTTGATGAACAAATTTGAACACTTCTGGTTATATTATAGCATTATTTTTGACCATTTACCAATAGCGCTTTCATCTATTGTAAGCGATTTTACAACGAGGTATCATTATCTTAAAGAAAGGGATGATTGTATGAATCAAGAAGAACGTTTGGTCAGAGACCAAATTTGTGACGTGTGCCACAAAATGTGGCAACTAGGTTGGGTAGCCGCCAACGACGGGGAATGTCTCAGTTCGCTTATCTGACGACACGATTATCGCGACCCCAACGGGCATGAGTAAGAGCTTCATTACACCAGAGAAGCTAGTCAAGCTTAATTTGCAAGGTGAGATTTTGGAAGCCAATGAAGGCTATCGTCCATCCAGTGAAATTAAGATGCACATTCGTTGCTACCAAGAGCGTGACGACGTCAAAGCAGTCGTTCATGCCCATCCACCAATTGCCACAGCCTTTGCCTTGGCTCACATTCCGCTAGACAGCTACTCACTGATTGAATCAGCCATTGTCATCGGTTCTATTCCAATCACACCATTCGGTGTGCCATCGACCATGGAAGTGCCAGATGCCATCACCCCATACCTACCAGAACATGATGTCATGCTCTTAGAAAACCATGGGGCTTTAACAGTAGGGAGTGACGTCATCACCGCTTACTACCGCATGGAAACACTAGAACTGGTTGCTAAGTCTACCTTCCATGCGCGTCTCTTAATCTCAACCAAGGGGATTGAAGAAGACGAAATCGCCCGTCCAACCCTAGAGCGACTCTTCGCTATGCGGGCTAACTATAAGGTAACCGGCCGCCATCCGGGCTATAAGAAATACAATGCGGATGGAACAGTTAGAGAATTGGAGGAATAATCATGAGTCAACATCCACGTATTGGGATTCGCCCCTACAATTGACGGTCGTCGCCAAGGCGTACGGGAATCCCTCGAAGTCCAAACCATGAACATGGCCAAGAGTGTGGCTGAGTTGATCAGCAGCACACTCAAGTATCCTGACGGCCAACCGGTTGAATGTGTTATCTCACCTTCAACGATTGGACGGGTGCCAGAAGCAGCCGCTTCTCACGAACTCTTCAAGAAATCCAATGTCTGTGCAACCCTTACAGTGACCCCTTGCTGGTGCTACGGGAGTGAGACCATGGATATGTCACCAGATATTCCACATGCCATCTGGGGCTTCAACGGGACTGAACGTCCGGGCGCTGTTTACTTAGCCGCTGTGTTAGCTTCTCATGCGCAAAAGGGAATCCCAGCCTTCGGTATTTACGGTCACGACGTACAAGAAGCCGATGATACTGAAATTCCTGCTGACGTGAAGGAAAGATTCTCCGTTATGCGCGGGCTGCTTTAGCAACAGGCCATATGCGTGACACGGCTTATCTGTCAATGGGGAGTGTCTCCATGGGGATTGGCGGGTCTATCGTCGACCCAGACTTCTTCCAAGAATACTTGGGTATGCGTAATGAATCGGTCGACATGACTGAATTCACCCGTCGGATTGACCGTGGTATCTACGATCCAGAAGAATTTGAACGTGCCATGACCTGGGTTAAAGCTCATATCAAAGAAGGCCAAGACCGCAACCGCGAAGACTTAGTTCTTTCACCAGAAGAAAAAGCCAAACAATGGGAATTCGTCGTGAAGATGTTCATGATTGGTCGCGACCTCATGCAAGGTAACCCTCGCTTAGCAGAACTAGGTTTTGAAGAAGAAGCAGTAGGCCACCACGCCCTAGTGGCTGGTTTCCAAGGTCAACGTCAATGGACTGACCACTTCCCTAACGGGGACTTCATGGAAACCTTCCTTAACACTCAATTTGACTGGAACGGTATCCGTAAGCCTTATATCTTCGCCACTGAAAATGATGCCCTCAACGGCGTGTCCATGCTCTTCAACTATCTCTTGACCAATACACCACAAATCTTCGCTGACGTACGGACTTACTGGAGTCCTGAAGCAGTAGAACGGGTAACTGGTCATAAGTTAGAAGGTCATGCAGCAAATGGGTTCCTTCATTTGATTAACTCTGGCTCATGTACGCTCGATGGTACCGGTCAAGCTAGTCGTGATGGGCAAGCCGTGATTAAGCCATTCTGGGAATTAGAACAAAGCGAAGTCGATGCCATGTTGGCGAATACAGACTTCCCACCAGCTAACCGGGAATACTTCCGTGGCGGTGGCTTCTCAACTCGCTTCTTGACTAAGGGTGGCATGCCAGTGACCATGGTTCGCCTCAACCTCCTCAAGGGAGTGGGACCAGTCTTGCAAATTGCGGAAGGTTACACCTTAGAATTGCCAGACCAAGTACACCATACCTTAGATAACCGGACCGATCCAGGCTGGCCAACCACTTGGTTTGCACCACGCTTGACTGGCAAGGGTGCCTTCACTTCTGTCTATGATGTCATGAATAACTGGGGGGCTAACCACGGGGCGATCTCTTACGGCCACATTGGGGCAGACTTGATCACCTTGGCATCCATGTTACGGATTCCAGTCAACATGCACAACGTAGCAGAAGAAGATATCTTCCGTCCTAAGAACTGGAGTCTCTTCGGTACAGAAGATTTGGAAGCAGCTGACTATCGCGCTTGCCAAACCTTAGGCCCAATTCATAAGTAGTTAAGCACTTGGCGTCAGCGGGGCTGGGTTTCAGCAACCTGGTCCCCAGGACGCTGCTTTAAGAAAAGGAGGGTCATCATGACCAAAAACGATTATCTTAGCCTGCGTAGGTGGGCTGACCACTTCTATGTTGGTTGAACGCATCAACGAAACCATCCACAAGGATCAACTGGACTACTCTTTCTATTCAGTTGGGATTACCGGGATTAACAACCTCAAGAATATTGATGTCTTACTCCTCAGCCCACAATTAGCCTATTTAGAAGAAAAGGCTAAGGCTAATCTATCTGTCCCAGTAGGGGTCATTTCAGATTCAGACTTCGAATTAATGCAAGGGGAAGCGGTGCTCCGTCAGGCCGAAACCTTGATGGGCGTCAGCCATGAGTGAGGAAGTCCAAGCAACAAGCCCAAGTCAAGCCTTGATGCAGCTGATTCTCAAATCCTCTAAGGCCACTGGTCAAGTCTTGGCCGCCATTCAGGCCGCCCAAGAGGGAGACGTAGCAGCCAGTCAAGACTTGTTAACTCAAGCCCAAGCCCTCAATATTGAGGCGCATAACCTTCAGACGGGTCTGATTCAAGCAGAGCTTCAAGGTCAGGCAGCGCCTGTCAGCCTCTTAGCCGTTCATGCTCAGGATCACTTTATGAACAGCCACTTATTGGTGCAAGTCGCCGATATCCTAATTGGCCAAGCTCAGACCATCAAGACCCTAGAAGAAAAGTTAGAAAAATTGGAACAAAAAGTAGGTGAAATTGCATGAGTCATCCAGTCATATTAGAAATGAAAGGCATCGTCAAGAGCTTTGGCCCTGTCAAGGCGCTTAAGGGCGTCGATTTCGACTTACGGGCCGGCGAAGTGCATGCCTTAATGGGTGAAAATGGGGCTGGTAAGTCCACCCTCATGAAGGTCCTGACCGGGATATACGGTGCCAACGAAGGTACCATCCTCTACCAAGGTAAGCCGGTTGCCTTCACTCGTCCTATTGATGCCATGGATGCCGGGATTGTCATCGTCCACCAGGAATTGAATATGATGAACCACCTGAGCGTGGCCCAAAATATCTTCATCGGACGAGAAAGTGTTAAGAACCACTTCCTCCTTGACGACGGTGCTAGCATTAAGAAGGCCAAGGAACTCTTTGACCTCTTGAAGCTAGATATTAACCCCTCAGAGAAAGTGGGCAACCTGACCGTTGGTAAGCAGCAAATGGTCGAAATCGCCAAGGCCCTATCCATGGAAGCCAAGGTCATTGTCTTCGACGAACCGACGGCTGCCCTGACCGAATCCGAAATCAATGAGCTCTTCGTCATTATTGATGATTTACGGGCCAAAGGTGTCGGTATTATCTATATTTCCCACCGGATGGATGAAATCGCTCGGATTACCGACCGCGTAACGGTCATGCGGGACGGGGAATATGTCGGGACCGTTAATACCAAAGACACGACCAAGGATGAAATTATCGCCATGATGGTCGGTCGGACTATTTACGAAGATCCAAAAGCTGCCTCAACGGTGGCACCGGACGCGCCAGTAGTGCTTGAAGTAGAACATCTCAATGCTGGCTCCAGTGTCAAAGACGTCAGCTTCAAGTTACACAAGGGTGAAATCCTCGGCTTCTCTGGCCTCATGGGGGCAGGACGTACCGAAGTAGCGCGACTGCTGTTTGGCGCAGACCAAAAAGACAGCGGTACCATTCGCATCAAGGGCAAGGAAGTGACCATCAAGTCACCACAAGATGCCATTGCCAATGGGATTGGCTATTTGTCAGAAGACCGCAAGCGTTATGGCTGTATCGTGGATATGACCATCGCCAATAATACGGTCATGACTAACTAGATGCCTACATTCACTCCGGTCTCATCAACGACGGGGAAATCGTCAAAGCCAGCGACCGCTTCGTCGCTTCCCTTAAGACCAAGACTCCATCCTCCAAGCAGCTGGTTCGCAACCTATCCGGGGGGAACCAACAAAAAGTCGTCATCGCTAAGTGGTTGGAACAGAACAGTGACATCCTAATCTTCGACGAACCAACCCGTGGGATTGACGTCGGAGCTAAGAGTGAAATCTACCGTCTCATGAATGATTTGGTTGCCCAAGGCAAATCCATCATTATGATTTCTTCAGAATTAACCGAGGTTTTGCGGATGAGTGACCGAATTGTCGTCATGTGTGAAGGCAGAAAAACCGGTGAGCTCGACATCAGCCAGGCAACTCAAGAACGGATTCTGGCCTTGGCGACTGACCGCTAGACTAGCAGATAGAGGTGTATAAGCATGAAAGATCAACAGTCCTTATGGATGAAACTAGAAAAAACAGTTGGCTTACAAAAGCTGATTGCGCTGATTGCCCTGATTGTCATCTTTGGCTTCTTCGCAATTTCCAGCGAATCCTTCCGCTCTTTTGATACAGCGGTCAGCATCTTAGATGCGTCTTACTACATTGGGTTCCTAGCCATTGGGGTAACCTTCGTTATCATTACCTCAGGGATTGACTTATCAATTGGGACGGTGATGATGTGCTCGGCCATTATTGGTGGGGTCCTTCATACCAAACTAGGCTGGCCACTCTGGCTTTCACTTTTGGCAATCTTAGTGATAGGGGGGGTGTATTCGGTTTATTTAACGGGATTCTGATTGCCAAATTCGGTTTGCCACCATTTATTGCGACCTTAGGTACCATGATGATTTCACGGGGGCTTTCTTCCATCGTCTCCAACGTTCAGAGTGTGACCTTCCCATTACGGGGTACAGGCGAAGGATGGTACAAGGACTTGTTCCGAACCAAGGATAACTTCCCAACTGGTTTGATTGTCCTCATTATCATCGCCATCATCGCAGCCATTGTCCTTAATAAGACTAAGATTGGGCGTTATATCTTCGCCATCGGGTCTAACAAGGAAGCAACCCGCTTATCTGGGGTTAACGTCATTAAATGGGAAGCCATGGCTTATGTCATTAGTGGTCTCTTCGCAGGTCTAGCAGGGATTGCCTATGCAGCGACTTATTCTACTATCTTACCAGGTACCGGGAACGGGATGGAACTTGATGCCATCGCCGGTGTCGTGGTCGGGGGTACTTCCTTGGCCGGTGGGGTCGGGTCAGTGCTTGGTACCATTATTGGGGTCTTCATTATGTCAGTCCTCAAGATTGGTTTGCCATATATCGACTTACAACCACACTACCAATTATTCATTACTGGTTTCGTCGTGATTATCGCAGTCTACTCCGATATCTTGATTCGTCAAAACAAGAAAAAATAGGATCAAGGGGTCAGATGGCTATGACCTAGTCATTATGAGGGATTGAGGTCATGGGTCACAACTCTAAAATACACATAAAAAAAGGAGCAACCTATTATGAAAAAGTCATTTAAACTTGCTATCGCAGCTTTTGCATCCTTATTAACCTTAGGTGGCGTCTCCAGCACTGGCTTCGTTGCACATGCTGAAGAAACTCGTGTAGAAGTCATCGCCAAAGGTTTCCAACATGACTTCTGGAAAGCTGTTAACAAAGGGGCTGAAAAAGCTGCTAGCGAATTAGGTGCTAAGATCAACTTCGTTGGGCCACAAAACGAAACAGCTATTGCAGAACAATTGGAACAATTGAACAACGCCATTAACAAGAACCCTAAAGCCATTGCTTTAGCAGCTTTGGATACAGAAGCTGAATTAGATGCCATCAACATGGCGCTCAGCAAAAACATTCCAATCATTGGGTTTGACTCTGGGGTTCCAGGGGCACCAGAAGGGGCGATTAAGGCAACTGCTTCAACTGACAACCACGCAGCAGGTGGGAATGCAGCTGAACACCTCTTCCCAATGTTAGAAGGCAAGGTGAAAGACAAACCAGTTCGTATTGGGGTTATCTCTCAAGAAGCCAACTCTCTCTCTCGATCACTCAACGTACTTCTGGTTTCATCGACAAGATGGTAGAACTCTTTGAGAAGAAGGGCGTTAAAGTAGCCGTTGTCGGTCACGATAAGTTCAAGAACGATGTAGCGGAAGCAGACGCCAAAGTCATTATCGAAGTACGGGTACCTGCTCAAGTAGACGATGCGGCTGGTAAGACAGAAGCTTCTACTGTCTTAGAAAAAGCAGACACCATCGCGATCTATGGTTCTAACGAATTTGCAGCTAAGGCCATCATCAACGCTAACGGTGGTTTCTCTGAATCTAAATTAGGGGCAGACAAGATCTTAGCAGTTGGTTTTGACTCTGGTGCCCTCCAACAAGATGCTATCCGTAAGGGGATCTTCGTTGGTTCTGTTACCCAAGACCCAATCCAAATCGGTTACCAAGCAGTGAAATTAGCGGTTGAAGCAGCTCAAGGTAAAGAAGTAAAAGACGTGGATACTGGGTCCAAGTGGTATGACGCTAAGAACATCGACTCTGATGAAATCAAAGCCCTCTTATATGAATAAGAAAACCATGTAAACTCTAGTGGAGGCGAATGCCATGATGCGCATGAAACTTTTGGCCATTGACCTGGGGGCTAGCTCAGGTCGCGTAATGCAAGCCATTTATGATGGACAGACCCTCCAACTCACTGAGGTGCACCGGTTCGCTAACGAACCGGTCAGCCTCAATGATGGCTTGTACTGGAATATTTTACACTTACAAAACGAAATCAAACGCGGCATCAAGAAGGCGACCCAAGTCGATGATATTCCCATTCGTTCTATTTCGGTAGATACTTGGGGTGTCGACTATGCCTATTTGGATCAAGCGGGAGATATGATTTACCTGCCACACTGCTATCGTGATAACCGCATGGGTTCTTATGAAGCAGACTTCTATCAAGCCATGGCGCCAGAAAAGCTCTTTGACTTGACGGGGGTTCAGCCAGCGACCATTAACTCGGTCCTACAGCTTTATGCGGACTTGCAGGAAAAACCACATCTCAAGCAGATCGCCCAAAAGGTCCTCTTTATGCCGGATTTGATTAACTATCTACTCTGTGGGGTAGCGGCAACCGAATATACGATTGCCAGCACCTCTGGCTTGTTATCATCCAGTCACCCGGGTAGTTTCGAAGACAAGGTCTTAGACAGCTTCGGGATTCCAAAAGACTGGTTCGGGCAAGTGACCAAAGGCGGGCGCATCTTGCGCCAATTGTCGCCACGCATTACTCAAGAGCTCAAGATTGAGCCTTTTGACGTAATCGCAGGGGCGGGCCATGATACAGCCGCGGCTGTGTTGGCTATCCCTTATGCCAGCGACCAACCAACGGCCTTTATCTCTTGCGGGACCTGGTCCTTGGTAGGCTTGGAGTCGGATCAACCGGTCTTGAGTGCAGCTGCTTATGAAGCTGGCTTAACCAATGAAGGCTGCTTCGACGGTCGCTATCGTCTGCTTAAGAACACCACCGGCTTGTGGATTCTACAAGAACTCCAACGTGACTGGCGCTTGCAAGGTGAGGAGCTTTCCTTCGCTCAAATGGCCGAACTAGCCCAAGCAGTGACCGACAACCAAACCTGGATTAATCCAAATGATGCGATTTTTGCTTCGCCTCATGATATGGAAGCTAAGATTAAGGAACGTTGTCGTCTGACCAATCAAGCGGTTCCTCAAACCAAGGGACATGTGGTCAGAGTAGTATTAGAAAGTTTGGCCCTTGCTTATCGGCAGACCTTGGATCAGTTGGAGCAACTGACTGCCCAAAGCATCGACGCCATTCATATGGTGGGCGGCGGGATTCAAAATCGCTTGCTCTGCCAGTTAACGGCTAACTTTTCCGGACGTCCAGTTCGGACGGGGCCAATTGAGGGAAGTGCCTTGGGCAATATCTTAGCCCAACTCTTAACCTTGGGTGAGATTAAGACCCGCCATGAGGCCCAAGCCTTGATTAAACAGTGAAACAACACATGATTATGAGGTGGCGGATTTGCCTAATCGTGACCAAATCTATATTCGCTACCTAGAACTGACGAAAGGTGGTCAATAAATGCTTAAACATATACCAGCCATTTTGAGTCCAGACTTAGTCAAATATTTGATGGAAATGGGTCATGGAGACGAATTAGTCATTGCCGACGCCAACTTCCCGGCTCATCGCTTGGGCCAGCGTGTCATTCGCGCTGATGGTCATGGGGTTCCAGAACTCTTGGAAGCCATTCTGACCCTCCTGCCTTTGGATCCTTACAGTGATTACCAAGCAGGTCTAATGCAGGTGGTGCCAGGGGACCCAACGGTTCCGGTCATTTGGGAGGAATACAAGGCCATCCTAGACCGTCAGACTCAGGACCAAGGCTATCAAATCAAAGAAATTGAGCGGTTTGCCTTCTATGAACAAGCCAAAGATGCTTATCTCGTGATCCAAAGCGGGGAGACCGCCCTATACGGCAATATCATTTTGAAAAAAGGCGTGCTCTAGCCACGCTAAAAATTGCAATAGGAGTGAACAATTATGTCAACATTTTATGTACCAGCTATTAACTTAATCGGTAGAGGGGTGATTAATGAAGTTGGTTCTTACGTCAAAGAATTAGGCTACAAGAAAGCTCTCTTAGTAACGGATACCTTTATTGCTTCTAGCGATATCTTACCTAAGGTGACTAAACCTTTAGATGCAGAAGGAATCAACTATGTAGTCTTCTCAGATGTTGATCCTAACCCTTCATGTAAGAATGTCTTGGATGGTCTCAAGGCCTTGCAAGAAAACAACTGCGACTTCATTATTTCACTCGGTGGGGGTTCACCACAAGACGCAGCTAGCTGTATCTCAGTTATGGCAACCAATGGTGGTAAGCCTCAAGACTACGAAGGTTTGCACAAATCAGCTAAGAAAGGTTTGCCAGTTGTTGCCATTAATACAACAGCTGGGACTTCTGCTGAAATTACCATTAACTATGTCATTACCGACGAAGAACGTAAGGTTAAGATGGTCATGGTTGACAAGAATAGTTTGGCGCTGATCTCTGTTAACGACCCTGAATTAATGGTGTCTAAACCAGCAGCTTTAACAGCTGCAACTGGTATGGATGCCTTGACTCACGCGGTAGAAGCCTTGGTAACACCAGGTGCTTATGGCGTCACCAAGAAACTCTCGGTCGGGGCAATCGAATTGATCAAGGAATTCTTGCCACGAGCAGTCAAGGATGGGCATGATATCGAAGCCCGTGAAGGCATGGTCAACGCGATTTTCTTAGGTGGGATGTCCTTCAACAACGCTGGTTTAGGTTATGTCCACTCCATGGCTCACCAACTAGGGGCAGTTTATCATTTACCACACGGTGTCTGCTGTGCCATGTTATTACCAGTAATCGAACGTGAAAATGCTAAGCGCGTACCAGCTGCCTTCCGTGATGTGGCCAAGGCCTTAGGTTTACAAGTTGAAGGCAAGTCAGACCAAGAGTGTGCAGATTATGCCATTAGCGAAATCGAAAAATTGTCTGAAACAGTGGGGATTCCTAAGAAGTTAACCGAACTAGGTATTGAAGAAAAAGACTTCGACTTCGAATATCTATCCAAGAATGCCATGATTGATGCCTGCGCACCAGGTAACCCATTCACCCCAACCTTGGAAGAGACCATTGCCTTCTATAAGGAACTCTTCTAGGACCTAACTAGCAAAGATTGATAAGCACCCCATGGCCAAGTTGGGGTGCTTGTTTTAGTTTATGGGAGCCTTATAACTATTGCCTATAACACATGCTAGATTTTTCGTCTAACAGCATAGCTTGACCCTGGCTTAGGACTTAGGTATAGTGAAAACATAGGAAACACGTTGAAGAGAAGAGTAGGGATCAATCCTTGTCTAGAGAGCTTGTAGCGGGTGGAAGCAAGCCTAGGATCTCCTTACAAATGGTCTCAGAGTGGGCGCTTGGCTTAAACCAACGCACGGGGGCACCCGTTACCATGACAGAGTCCTAGCGGACTCACAGAGGCCTTGTCGGTGACGGCAGGGTGAATGAAGGTGGTACCACGAGTGACGCTCGTCCTTTTCCCTAGGGGAGGACGGGCTTTTTTTGTCTTCTCCCGTCAAAAATCAGCCATCAAAGGAGAATCACATATGTCCATTAAAAGTTTTGCCAAGAAAGTTACCCTTACTACACTCGCTGCCCTTAGCTTATTTGGCGCGGCCCTGCCTGCATCTGCTGCGACTAAGGTCACGGTCAGCAGTATTGGCTCTGACTACGATGTCTGGAAGTTCATTGCTGAGTCAGAAGAAGCTAAGAAAGCAGGTCTAGAGATTGAAGTCAAAGAAATTGATGGGGGCCTGCCACTTAACAAGTCTGTAGCGGATGGTATCGTGGATGCCAATGCCTTCCAATCTTTGGGCTACTTAGACGCCTTCAATAAGGAATCCGACAATGCTTTGGTACCGATTGGGACCACCTATATCGAGCCAATGGGGATTTATTCTAAGAAATACAAGAAGATTGAGGAAGTCAAGGAAGGGGCTGTGGTGGCCTTGGCTGATAACCCAGCCAACACGACTCGGGCTTTGCGCTTGCTAGAGTCTGCTGGTCTGATCAAGCTCAAACCTGACTTTGATGATGGCGTGGGGACACCCGATGATGTCATCGAAAACCCTAAGAAGCTAGAATTTAAGTTAATTGATGACACCACAGCGGTTCGTGTCTTAGACGATGTGGACCTCTCCATTATCGGTAACACCATTGCTTTGGAAGGCGGCCTTAACGTTCTCAAGGATGCCATCTACAAGGAAGAAATCAACGACTCAACCAAGTCACGCATTAACGTGATCGCCGTCAAGAAAGGTCGCGAAAAAGACGAGAACCTACTTAAACTAGTGGAACTCTACCACACGCCTAAGGTCCAAGAATTCATCAAGGAAAAATTCGAGGGTACCAAGGTAGAAGTGAAAAAAGACATTAAAGATGTCTGGAAGGAAGCTGAATAATGAAAGTAGCCATCGTAGCGGCCATGCAGGAAGAGTTGGCGCCTTTCCGCCAACATTTTGGGGCCAAGCAGCTAGTCTTTGAACAGGCTAAGACTCGCATAGAAGCGGTCAACCCACCTGAGGGGACCGAGATTAGTCAGCTTTACTTAGTAGAGTCTGGCATTGGTAAGGCTAATGCTGCCGCCTGCGCTGCCTGGCTCTTAAGCCAAGTAGGGCCAGACCTAGTCATCAATACTGGGTCGACGGGCTGCTTTGAGCCAAGCGTGGCCTTAGGTGACGTAGTCATAAGTGACCGTTTTGTTTATAGTGATGTAGATGCTACAGGCTTCAATTACGCTTGGGGGCAGGTGCCACAAATGCCAGCCCATTACCCGGTCGCAGCTGACTTGCTGACTAATCTTCTGGCTCATTTCCAAGGGGCAGGCAAGTCCTATCAGGTTCATGTGGGCACCATTGCGACGTCAGATTCTTTTATGAGCGATCCTCAGAGGGTAGCGGAAATCCTGGAACGGCAACCAGGCCTCCTAGCTTCTGATATGGAAAGTGCCGCCCTAGCTCAGGTCCTGGCAAGTTCAGCTTGTCAGGTTCTCAACATTCGGGGCATCTCAGATCATGTTGGCGTCCAGGCCCCTCAACTCTTCAAGGATAGCCTGGCGCTAGCTGCTCAGAACGCTTTTGATGCGGTACTGACTGTGCTTACACAAATAATTTAAGAAAAATTGCGGGGCGGCTAGTCCCGTTTTTTTATGAGGCATTATTTGTATGGATAAATGCTATATTTCTTGCTTTTTATTGGGAACTATAAGAGAAAAAAATAGTGAGAAAAAAACAGTGAGTATGTGGCACTAATTCACGATGCACTTGTCCATACTATTACTATCGTTACAATATCATAACAATCCACTAAAATTAGTAGCGAATATTGCCTTTGGAATTTTAATATGAGCTATTGGAAATGCTGTTATGATGGTGTATAATGAGTTGTCGATAGATTTTTTTGTTCGTAATGATTCTGAAAGAAAGGAAGGATTTAATGAAATTGACAAGTCAGTTCATGCGTAAGTTTTACCAGCTGATGGCAGTAGTCCTCTTAGTTTTTGGGCGCGCTTTTTTTCCAACAGTAGTTACTTATGCACAAGAAGTGAGCACTGAGGATAGCACTACGACCCCTATCGTAGCTCCAGCAAACTCAGAAGAAAGCAAAGTGGAGGAGGTGACTCCAACTCCAGCGCCAGACAAGCAAGAACCTGCAGTTCCAGCCCAGGAAGAATCCAGTCAGGAATCTAGCAGTGAGTCAGGTTCTACAAAATTGCGTTCTGCGGAAGTTAACGGTGTCTTGAAAATGACCCTTAACAACAACACAGGGACCGATGCTAAGTACACGACCAGTTCCCACGTTGGGGAAGTATCAGTCGATGGATCAGGACTCAATGATACCTTAGAGGGAGCCTTTGTTGAGATTCGCGTACCAGCCAAGTATGTTGAAACAATGGCAGCGACTGCGGGTGGTATCGCCAAAGAAGCAGGGGTCTTAACTCAAGATGGTGAGAACTATGTGTTAACAGTTGCGCTTAATAATATTGAGCGAACTACATCAGGTTCTTTCCCCTTCAGTATTAAGTTTAAGGATCGCCTGACGCCAGATGGTTATAGCGTCCAACCGCGAGTAGCCGTTCGTCAAGCGGACCGTCGAGTGGTTGCAGGCCCATCCTCTGACTTGACCTTTAATGTCAAAGCAGATAAACCGCAACTCCAAAAAGTTGGTTAAAGCTAATACCTTGGACATGTTCGTCCAACAAGATATCTATGGTGGGGAAACGGATGGCGGAGACTATCTCAATGATAAAGCCTCTGACGTGCCATTCTATTTCTTCCTATCACCTCAAGGCATTACCAACCAAACTATCCAAGAGTATCGGGCTAATCAGACCTACCGGTCCCTACGAGACCATTGTCATCAAGGATACCCTTCCTAAATATGAAGGAGTAGGTGGTCAAACGCTGACAGCTACCTTCGACCCAGCCAAAAACCCAGGTTGGACCAACAATGGTGATGGCACGGTTTCTTATACTGTAACCAACCCAGACCCAGCTTCTGGTGGAGCAGAGACGACCTTACGGAATGTTCGTCTACGCTTGTCATTCCCTAATGCCAAGTTTAAAAATGGTAACAAGCAAATTGTCCACAGTAATAATGTGGAATTAACTATGACCCCATACCAACAAGGGCCGTCAGAACCCGCTACTGTCTTGACAGACGATGTGCCTTTCACCTTGACCAGTGAATTAGTTCCTGCTGGTATGTTCCGGAAGATTGCCAATAATAATGGCCGGATTCGCTTGCAGCCTCAGGCTAACCACTTAGTGGAAGCTTTCTGGAGCTTAGCCTTCCGGAATACGTCAGCGCTGCCCGTAACGCAGCTAGTAATGGAAGATACTCAATTAGATGAACGTATGTATCCATATAGCTTGACCGTTAGTGGGACTTTGAACATCCCCCTAGACATTTATGCGGTGGGTGAAGATGGCAGTGAGACCTATATAGACACGCTATCTCGAACAAAACGTTCGATTGAGAACATTGATTCCCAAGCTTGGGCCCAAGTTCAAGAACAAGTTGCCAAAGTTCAAAGTGGCGAAATTGAAGATACTCAAGCCGTAGCTGCTACCCGTAAATATAAGGGGATTCGGATTAAGCTGCCTGCTGGTCAAAAAAACACATGCCAACCACAGGTTTTGCTTTGCAATATCGGACTCGTCTCTTAGATCCTTATAATACTAAGGCTCTGACGGAGAATAAGTTCTATAACAACGTAGCTACCCTAGATATCGCATTAGAGACGGAAGACGGCTCTGAAGTCAAACCAAAGCAATTAAGTGCTAACGCCCGGATGATGGCCGATACATTGGAAGAAACCGTACAATTCAACAAGACTACTACCGTTAACCAAACGGGGACTCTAGGTGAGCGAGTGGTCTATCGCCTAGTCTTCTCTAACTTCGTGGTATCACCGGCGCGTGCTTACCGCAATGCTAAGTTCATTGATATCTTGCCACAAGGGGTGACCTTTAAGAGTGCTACCGAAGAATTAGCGGCAGACAAGGGCAAGATTAAGAATGTGGAAGTCGTTGAAAACTATAATGGCTCAGGTCGTACCGCCGTCATTATTGACCTAGGAACTATTCCAGCCTTCTCTGATGTTAAGCCTAACTTCCCAATTTTAGTGGAAGGGACCATTAATGAAGGGGCTATTCCAACCAAAATTCAAACACCTACTAATAATGAAGATAACCATGCTTACTTTATCTCTGATGAGTATGATCCACTTCCAGATGGGGTAAAATCAACAACATTAGTAGATAATAAGTTCAATATTCAAGTTGATGGTAAGACACCGGCTCAGTTAGTGGGGGCTACTTCACAAACTACGGTTAACCTTCCATCTGAAATTGCTTCTACCAAATACATCCGTAAGGCAGGCCAAAGCTTCCATACAAACCCAGTCTTAACCGATTATGATGAAGCTTTGATTATCGCTTGCAGACTCGGAACTTTTCTGTCTTACCGATGAAACACTTTGTCTTATATGACCGTCTACCATACAGTGGAGATGTTAATACAAGTAAATTCTCTAACCTGCTTACAGGACCACTCAATGTTCCTGCCAAGTACACTGTCTACTACCATACTGCGGCTGACATGACTAAGAATGCAGCACAAGAAGTAGGGCGTGACGGCTGGATGACAGCAGATCAGGTAGCTGATTTTACCCAAGTAACAGCTATCAAGATTGTCTTGAACCAAGGCCAAGTGGTTGAGCCAGGTGAAATCATTAACTTTGATGTGCCAATGAAGGCGCCAGCTTATACTAATGGCTACATTAATCGTGAGAAGGCAACTAACTTCTTCTCAACCAACCGGGATGCCAATGACTTGACTAGCTTCGGGGATACCAATGCGGTTGTTAACCAATTACCACAGTATATTCCAGTTGCTAAGAAATGGGTCAAAGAGAAAAACTTAGACCAAGTAGTCTTTGAACTTTTCCGTAAGAGCCAACCACGTGATGTCTTAGCAAGTATGACCCTGAACGAAGCCAATGGCTGGAAGGGGATCTTCAAGCGTCTGGACAATGGCCAATTGTTAGATCCTAACGTGACGGATTACGATGTGCGAGAAGTGTTACCAGATCGTTATGCTTTGGACTACAACATCACTTCTTCGTATGACGCTACTAACCCTGGCTCAGATGAAGACGAGCGTGTCTACGAGATTACTAACGAACGTAAGGTTCGTCCTTACTATGTTGTTAAAAAGTGGGAAGATGATAATAACCGTCTAGGCAAACGGAAGACTATTAAGGTGCAACTCAAGCAAGACGGCCAAAATTATCGTGATCCACTAGACATTACCGAAAATGATAAGTGGCAAATTAGCATTTCAGATGTACCTTCAGTTAATAACGGACGCCCTTATATCTATAGTGCAGACGAAGTAGAAGTGCCTGCAGGTTACTATAAGGAAGTTAAATCTGAAGGAAATACAACGGTTATTACTAATAAATTGCCAATTCCAAGTGGAAAAGATGTAAGCTCTGAAGGTATTCAGGGAGCTAGCCAAACCGGCACGCCGATCTACACGCCAGGGACCGTCACTATCGATGGTAGTCCTGTTACAGTCGATTTGAAGCCTAACAGTTACCGCTTGGTTGTAGGGGGGGCAAGTGATTGAGCAGACGACCACACCGGCCATGAAGAATGGTCAAGAAGTCGGGACCTATACCTTAGATCAAGCAAGTGGCCAAGTGACCTTCCAACCGAAGAAAGACTTTACCGGTCAGCCTGACCCAGTAACTGTCCAGGTAGAAGATGAAAATGGTACGCCAGCCACTGCAACTTACACACCAAATGTCCTAGGCGTTAAACCAAGTGCACAGGATGCTGAAACAACTGATATCCAAGGTAAAGAACAAGTAGGACAATTAACCTTTACCCCAGGGACGACCGCAGTAGGTGGCCAAGATTATACTGTGCCGATGGCGGCAAACTCTCTCCAATTCTTGGTAGATGGCCAGGCTTCAACTGAAACGACCATCCCTGCCAAAGATGCTAACGGTAAAGAAATTGGGACCTACACCCTTAACCAAAATGGTCAGGTAACCTTCCAACCTAACAAGGACTTTGTAGGTGACCCAGTACCAGTTCAAGTCCAAGCCAAGGATGAGAACGGAACGCCTGCAGTGGCAACTTACACGCCACATGTTACAGGCGTAAAACCAGTCGGGGTACCTGCGACCTCAACCGGTATTCGTGGCGCTAGCCAAAGCAAGCAAGTAACCTTCCAACCAGGCCATGCAGATGTGCCAATGGATGATCAGGTGCCTGCTAAACTTAAGAATGACCAAGGTCAATTGGTCGAAAGCCTCAAGGTAGAAAACCAAGGGACTTACACTGTGGCAGCTGATGGAACGGTTACTTTCGTTCCTGAGAAGAACTTCGTGGGTCAAGCTAAAGCAGTGACCGTCGTCCGTGTGGATAAGAACGGAACGCCAGCTGAAGCGACCTACACCCCAACTGTTGTCGATGCAACCCCAACTTCAGCAAATGCTGAAACCACTGATATACAGGGTCAAGTACAAGAAGGGACCGTAAGCTTCGCACCAGGCCAAGCACAAATTGACGGTCAAGCTGTTACTGTGCCATTGGTAGAGAACAGTCTAGTCTTTGTAGTTGACGGTCAAGCGGTTCAAGAAAAAGAAATTGATGCCAAGGATTCCAATGGTAAAACGATCGGGACCTATAAGCTCAACTCTGAGACAGGCCAAGTAACCTTCACGCCGCATAAGGATTATGTCGGAACCCCAGTTCCAGCTACTATCCAAGCGCATGACACCAATGATGTGACGGTCACCGCCACTTATCAACCTCATGTAACGGGCGTGACGCCTTCCGGTAAGGACGTTACCTCAAGTGGCCTCCAAGGGGCTAGCCAAACTGGTCAACCTGTCTTTACGCCAGGGGATGCCAAGGTGCCAATCACCATTAACGATGAGCAGCCTGCACAATTCTTTGTAGGTGGCCAAGCAGTGACTGAAACCAGCCTGCCAGCTACTAAGGATGGCAAAGAAGTCGGGACCTACACCTTAGATCCTAAGACAGGCCAAGTAACCTTCCAACCTAAAGCTGATTTCGTGGGGACACCAGATCCTGTGACAGTTCAAGTTAAGGATGCCAACGGGACCCCAGCAAGAGCTAACTACACGCCAACCGTCTTGCCAACTAGCCGTCAAGGCCTTGACAAGGTAAGTCAAGATATCCAAGGTAAGGCTCAAACTGGCCAGCCAGAATTCACCTACAACCCAGACCCTAACAATGGTGGGGCGTATCAAGCTATCCAAGTTTCTGCTCAAAACCCAGCCAAATTTGTGGTTGATGGTGCAGCCACAGATGCTAGCCAGATCGACGCTAAGGACAAGGACGGCAAGGTCATCGGGACCTATACACTCACTCCTGAGACAGGCTTGATTACCTTCCAACCTAACAAGGACTTTGTCGGTACAGCTCAACCAGCTACTATTCAAGTACTAGACCCTAACGGGGTAGCCGTTTCTGCTACCTACACGCCAACAGTGACACCTGTTACGCCAACCGGAACTAGCGTCACTTCAGAAGGCTTGCAAGGTCAAGCCCAAACAGGTACGCCAAGCTTTGAAGCGGGCCATGCAGATGTACCAATCACCATTAATGATGAGCAACCTGCTCGCTTGGTAGATCCAGCAACTGGCCAAGCAGTCAATGAAACCAGCTTACCGGCTGTCAAAGATGGCAAGACCGTGGGGACCTACACCATCGATCCTAAGACTGGTACGGTCACCTTCCAACCTAACAAGGACTTTGTTGGTACCCCAGATCCAATCCAAGTGGAGGTTAAAGACGCTAACGGCACGCCAGCCAAGGCCAGCTACACCCCAACCGTTACAGCCGTTGTACCACGTGGTGATAATCAAACCACGACCGGCATTCAAGGTAAGACCCAATCTGCTACCCTCGTCTTTACACCAGGGTCAGATAAGGTACCAATGGATGACACGGTAGCTGCTACTTTCGAAGATGGTTCTACTGAGAAGAAGGTAGAAGGGCAAGGAACTTACACGGTTGCCAAAGATGGCACTGTGACCTTCGTACCTGATAAATCCTTCGTCGGGACAGCAGACCCAGTAACAATTAAACGTCAAGACGTCAACGGGACAGTAGCGACTGCTACTTATACCCCAATCGTGACAGCTGTTACTCCAAGTGGTAGCCCAGCGACATCTAGTGGCCTGCAAGGCGCAAGTCAAACTGGCACCCCCAAGCTTCAAGCCAGGACATCCTGATGTGCCAATCAAGATTGATGCAGATCAACCAGCTCAATTTGTAGTGGCAGGTAAAGCAGTGGCTGAAACTAGCGTTTCAGCTACTAAGGATGGCCAAGAAGTCGGGACCTACACCTTGGACCCACTGACTGGCACGGTTACCTTCCAACCTAAGAAAGACTTCGTAGGAGTTCCAGACCCAGTTACTGTTCAAGCCAAGGACGCTAACGGTACCCCAGCTACTGCTACTTACACGCCAAGTGTAACGGGCGTAACGCCAAGTGGTAACCAGGTAGAGTCTTATGGTCTCAAGGGTCAGATTCAAACGGGCAAGCCAAGCTTCACACCTGGTGACAGCCAAGTGCCAATTGATATGGATGCGGACCCAACCTTCGAAGACGGCAGCAAAGAGAGTGACCCTTAAGGGGCAAGGGTCTTATGTCCTAGCCAATGATGGGACGGTTACCTTCTTGCCAGAACCAGAATTTGTTGGGACAGCGACCTCAATTGTAGTGGTTCGAGTTGATATCAATGGGACTCCAGCTAAGGGGACTTACACACCACATGTCTTAGACATCGTGCCAAATCACGCGAAATCGGAAGACGTGCAAGGTAAGACTCAGTCTGCTACGGTAGGTGCGACTGACCAAACAAGTGGTCAAGACCTTGTGCCAAGTGCTAGTCGCCCAGCTCGCTTGCTAGATCCATTTACTAAAGAAGCAACAGATGCCAAAACTGTTCCAGCTCTAGACGATAATGGCAAAGAAATTGGTAGCTATACATTAGACCCATTAACCGGTCTTGTAACCTTCCAACCAAATAAAGATTTCGTAGGCCAACCACAAGGGGCTGCGGTAGTCTTCCAACATGAATCAGGGCTTAGCGTAATTGCGCGTTATCAACCGTATGTAACGCCAAATCCAGATTCCAATGATTCAGGCTCTAGTGTCAGCGAGCAATCTGCTGATGCAAGTCAACCAAATGAGCGCGGCAAGCGCCCAGGCAACCACTTGCCCTAAGACCGGGGAAAGTAATACTTCCTTCTGGTTAGCAACTAGCCTCGTGACATTAGCATTGACACTTGTTTTCTTTGGACGCAAGGTTAAGGCTGAAAACTAGAACTTCCAATAGGAAGTAATCAAATAGGGCGAGCCCCTTTCCTGATAGACAGGAAAGGGGCTCGCTTTTTGTTATAAAAAAGGCCTAGAAGGACTTTCTGAGCAAGCAACCAAGCGCTAGAGTGAATCTGTCGGCTTACAGAAACACCACTAGGAGGTTGACTGCCCAGGCAAGTCCTACTAGGGAAAGAAATCAATATTAAATCGAAGGCTCATCTTGATTAAAACTATGGCGGGATTGAATGTGAGCCAAGAGTGCTTGGCAACCGCGATAGATTTCAGAAAAAGCTGTATCAAAGTCTTCGGTGTACCAAGGGTCAGCAATCTGAGTTTCTTCTCCAGCATAGTGCAAGAGCATATTGACTTCGCCACTAGGGCGAGCACCAATCAGATAATTGATGGCCCGTAAGTTAGGTTCATCCATACCAATGATATAGTCAGCCTTGATATCTTCGATATCTAGTTGTCGTGCAACGTGTTTTTGGGGTAGGAATTCCTAAGGCTTGAAGACGCTCATTGGCACCTTCATGAATCGTTTTTCCAATTTCCCAAGGACTAGTTGCAGCAGAATCGATTGTTATTTGGTCGCTTAGACCGGCTTCTGCCACCAAGTGGCTGAAGATGGCTTCTGCCATTGGTGAACGGCAGATATTACCCAAGCAAACAAATATAACTTTAACCATAAATATCTCCTTTTACGTTTGTAAGTAAATTTTGAGGGGATTTATTTGGTTTTGTCCATCTTGTCGACCTAAGTTGTAGAGTGACTCTAAAACGGCGATGTCACTTTCAAATCTGCCAACTTTAAGGTGGGTAGATGGGCGGATGGCGAATAGTTCGCCTTGTGCTTCCAAGCTTTCAATTTGATTCAAGGTCTGATTATAGCGGATGTTACGCTCTTTCAGGGCTTGGACAAAAGCAGGGAAGCGGTGGTAGAACATTGAATAAAATGGGTTCGAGTGAGTGGATTTGCGGTAAGAAGCGGGTCTGGTAAGGACCACAATCAACTTATCAACACCCAGTTGGCGCGCATAATGGACTGGGATGCTATCACTAATACCACCGTCGAGGTAGGCGCCACCACTTAAACAAGGGCTAGCGTCTAACTGAATCATTTTAGAGACGAAGGGTAGGGCGGAACTGGCTCTGAGAACTTCCATTTGAGTAAATACGTCCTCGATTAGGGCATATTCGGCTCTCCCACTGGCTACATGGGTGACCACTGCATGAAAACGGGTCTTAGAAGCTTTAAATTGTTCGTTATCGAAAGGATCCAGGATCATGGGGACTTGGTAGTAGGCGAATTCCTTGTTGACATAGTTACCAGTCTTGAGCCAAGAGCTTAGACTCATGTAACGTTTGTCGCCAAGATAGCGTCGATTATAACGCCATGCCCGACCAATTTGACCACTGAGATAATTAGCCCCGAAAAGGGCCCCTGCTGAAACAGCCACAATCTCATCTACTGGGATTTGGGCTGTCATTAGACTATCTAGGACACCGGCTGTGTATAAACCGCGCATCCCACCGCCTTCGAAGACCATGCCTATCCGCATACTTTGCCTCCTTTATGGGAAGGTGTCACCATCTTGATTAGGGACAAGACATGACACACCTACGAGCCTAAAGTGATTCATGTCACTATTGTATAATAAATTGATTCAGAAATAAAGCGACTTTTCTGAAAAACAGTAGACATTATGTTTCAATTGTGTTATATTTAAATTAAGTTAGCCTCTGACTTAATTAATCTTTATTTTTAGTGCTAGTGAGGGTCTGACTTAATTTAAGCCTTGAATAAAGTTAGCATCTAACTTTATAGGTTAAAAGAGGTTAGAGAATGGTAAAACGAAAGAAGTTAGAGAATGTGACGTCCCTTGGTATCGTCTTTGGGACTTTCGCCCCGCTACACGTTGGGCATATTGATATTATTAACCAGGCCAAGCGCCACAATGATGGGGTCCTAACCATCGTATCAGGTTATGACGGGGATCGAGGGGATCTAATCGGGCTGAGTCTACGCAAGAGATTCCGTTATACGCGTGAGACTTTCCGCTATGATGACTTGGTCATTGTCGATAAGCTAGATGAGAATCATATTCCGGCCTATCCTAATGGTTGGGTAGAGTGGCTAGCTAAGCTCGATGAGTCCATTGCTCAGTATGTGACCTTCAGTGGCCAAGCTAAGATTGTGGTCTACTGTGGCGAGACAGAGTATAAGGACAAAATCAATGAATTGCGCCCTGACTGGGAAGTAGTTCTGGTAGACCGATCCTTAATTAAGATTTCCGGGACCATGATTCGGAGTAATCCGCGGATGCACTGGCATCAGATTGCCAAACCATTCCGCCGTTTCTTCTCGACCAATGTCCTCATTGCAGGCTCAGCTTCCAACGGTAAGACAACCTTGGCGCGGGATTTATCACGCCTCTTCGGTTGCCCTTGGTCACCGGAATATGCCCGCGAGTATCAGGAACGCTACAATGTCTTAGATGATGAATTGGACAAGAACGACTACACCTATCTCTTTACCGGCCAGTTCCGTCAGACATCGGACTTGATTGATTCGCCGGCTAATAATGGCCTGATTATCGCCGATACTAACTCGACCATTACCATGGCCTATGCGGAGTACTACCTCAAGGACAGCCTGTCTGAGGAAGATTTCCAAGCCTTGACCGACGTTTACCAGTCCATGATTGAGAAGGAAAAGTGGGATAAGATTTCGTTGTCCTGCCACAATCTAACTATGTGGACGACGGGGTTCGGGACATGACCATGGCGGATGAAGAAACCCGCGATGCCTTCACCTCCCTAACCATCCAGCTCTTTGAAGAAGCGGGATTGGCTGATAAGATTGTCTACTTGGGCAATCCTAAGCCAGGCCAGACCTTCTTCGAGAGTCTCTACGAAACAGCCAAAATTGAAATTGCAAGCTTATTGAATCAGGAGGTATAGAACATGTCAATTGTTGAAAATTTTAAGACCAAGTGGACCAAGCTCCACGATTACTGCACATCAGGATATAAGGTAACAGGCCGCAACCTTAAAGTCTTGGCCGGCGACACCAAGAAATTAGGCTTTGCTGGCGTCATCAAGGCCATCTATGAGGACCTAGTAGTGGGCCGTAGCTCACTGGAATGGGCTTATTTAATCATTATGTCCATTGTGCCAATTATTGTTGCTTTGCGCGACCCAGATTCAACCTTGCTAGGCTTTATCGCTTCTATTACAGGGGTTATTAACGTTATTCTGGTAGCTGAGGGCCGCAAATCTAATTACTTCTTTGGTGTCATTACGACCAGTATTTACTTATTTTTAGCTATCGGTAATGGATTCTATGGTGAGGTTTTAACAAATGCCTACTTCGTAGTTATGCAACCGATTGGCCTTTATGTCTGGCTTATGGCAGACCGTAAGCGTCAAGAAGAAATCCATCAAGTAGAAGACACACCTACTAATGTCAAGTCCCGTCGCATGGGCTTGGTGGATTGGATTATTGCCTTAGCTCAAACCGCAATTGTTTGGCTTCTCATGGGCTTAGCCTATAAGTCTATCGGTGCTAATCGACCTTTCCGTGACTCTGTGACTGATGGGACCAATGTGGTGGGTCAGAAGTTAATGACCGAGCTCTATGCCGAACAATGGCTCTTCTGGATTGCTACCAATCTCTTCTCCATTTACCTTTGGTGGGGCACTGATGGCTCCGTCGATATTGTGGTCATGTATCTGCTCTTCACAGTTAACAGTATTGTCGGCATGTATCGCTGGATTCAACAAGCCAAGGCCAATCAATAGGGAGGGACTTCATGCCTGAATTTAAGGACCCTCAAGCCGAAAAGCACTATTATGAGACTGAGGCCAGCCAGGAAGAATTTTTGACCTGGTACCAAAAACAGGAATTTCCCAACTATCCTAAACCAGCCTTAACGGTAGACAATGTTATCTTACGTTGGTATCAGGCCGACCCAGAGGAGGCGCCCCAACTACAATTGCTCTTGATTAAGCGCAAGGCCCATCCTTTCTTGGGTCACTATGCCTTGCCGGGTGGCTTTGTCGAACCAGATGAAGACACCACTCAGGCCACCATTCGTGAGGTGCTAGAGGAAACCCATATTGCTTTGGACCCGCTGCGAATTGAGCAGTTGGAGACCTTTGCCAGTCCAGGTCGCGATCCGCGGGCCTGGGTGGTCTCGGTGGCCCATATCGTCTACCTGCCCTATGATAGCGGTCAGGAGGCGGTGGCAGGGGATGATGCCAGCGCCATTTGCTGGGCCAATCTCTCGGTGACCGAGTCAGGAGCTCTCCTACTAGTGGACAGTGAGAGTCAAGACTTCATTCATGACTTGGCCTTCGACCACGAGCTGATTATTACCAAGGCAGTGAGACGTCTATCCAATAAGTTGGAGTACCATCCGACGGTTCTGTCGCTTCTGCCAAGCACCTTCACCATTAAGGATGTCCGGGCCATCTTCGATGTCTTCAATCATCCCCAATTCCGCCATGTGGGCATGACGGCCTTCCGATTGCGTCAGGAGAAGTATCTAACCTTCCTGGAATTTGGCCATGCGGGTGCCGGTAAACGGGGGCGTAGTCACAAAACCTACACCTATCAACTCAATCCATTTTATTAGCAAGAAAAGACTGCCTGAGGCGGTCTTTTTTTTTTGCGTCTTCTTCTTGCTAGAAAAGGATGATTAGAGTAGAATAAGCCTATGTGAAAGGAGAGTAGAGCTAGCTATGAAGAGATTAAGCCTAGATTTGCGGGTTAGCCATATTTTTGGGGTGCGGTTTTTGTCCGTTCTAGTCTTGTTGCTAGTCTTTATGTCCTTAGTGGGCTGGGGGCTACTTTCCTTATTTGAGCTCTCCCCCAAAAGCTGGCAGCCAGTCCTAAGCGTATGTTTCTATCTTGCCTGGCCCTTTATCTCGGCTCCTCTGGTTCGATGGTCCTATGACAAAATCTGGCTCCGACCGGTTACCATACGCGATATCGGCAGTCAAATTGCCATTAAGGTGGGCCAACGAGAAAAGTGTCATGATTGGGCTGACCTGCGCAAGGTCAAGGTGTCGACTGAAAGGCAAAGTAGATACTACGCCTCTCCCATCATGAGTCTAAATCTGGTGCTGATTTTCAAAGGACGGACCTATCGCCTAGGGACGGATGATCATATAGAAGACTTGAGAAGCCTAGAACGGTACTGCCAGAGTAAAATAAGGAATAGACGCAAAAAGTCTAAGAAGGCCAAATAGACACAGAGAAGCAAGTCAGCCACTTGCTGGAAAGTTTGAACTAGAGTAGAATAAGCCTAGATGAAAGAACGGGAGAACGAGCTATGAAGAAATTAAGCCTAGATTTGCGGGTTAGCCAAATTTTAGGGGTGCGTTTTTTGTCCGGTCTGGTCTTGGTGCTAATCTTTATGTCCTTAGTGGGCTGGGGACTACTTTTCTTGTTTGAGCTCTCCCCCAGAAGCTGGCAGCCAGTCTTAGGCTCATGTATGCTTCTTGCCTGGCCCTTTATAGCGGCTCCGTTGATTATTCGGACTCATGACAAAATCTGGCGCCGATCTGTTACCATGCGCGATATAGGGACTCAAATTGCCATTAAGGTAGGCCATCGAGAGAGGTGTCATGCCTGGGACGACTTGCGCAAGGTCAAGGCGGAGTTTGGATCTAACAAGAGAGGTGGTTATTCTATAACCAGGACAATGACTCTATTGCTGATTTTCAAAGGGCGGACCTATCGTCTATGGACGGATGAATATGTAACAGAATTGACAAAATTCCAACATTATTGTCAGAGTAAAATAAGGAATAGAGCCAAAAAGTCTAAGAAAGCCAAATAGACACAGAGAAGCAAGTTGGCCACTTGCTGGAAAGTTTGAACTAGAGTAGAATAAGCCTAGATGAAAGGACGTCGAGTCAGACATGGAGACACATCATGAAAATAAAGAGCTAGAATTCAGCAAGGTCTTGCGAGTCAGTCATGTCTATGGCGTGCGTTTTTGGTCCATTGTGGGGTTGATTCTGGTCTTTATGTCCTTGCTAGGTTGGGGGCTACTTTCCCTACTCGATTGGCTCTGGCAAAGGACGCCAGAAGGCGCTCATGAAGCCTTATTATTGTTAGTCTTCGTGATTTGGCTTTTAGGGTCATCTGCTTTAGTTCAGTGGGCCTATGAGAAAATCTGGCGCCGTCCAGTTGTCATACGAGACCTGGGTAGCCAAGTTGCCATTAGTGTGGGAGATCGCGAAGATCGTCATTCCTGGTCTGATTTAGTCAAGGTCAAGATGCACCGTTATCGTGTGGGTCGCACAGGCCAGACGCGGGTTAAGAGCTTGAATTTGGTCCTGACCTTCCAAGGCAGAAGCTACCGCCTAGGAACGGATGAGCACCAACGCCAGCTAGAGAACCTACAAAATTATTGCCAGCGTAAAATCTTACAAAATGGTTCAGCTTATTATCAATAAAAAAACAAGCCCTCCTTAGGATTTCCTAGGGAGGGCTTATTTTAATAATAGCTAGTTAGACTTTTGCCGTCGTTTTTGAATGAGATGGTTGGTGGCCGCCACATCTAAGCGGCGATGCCAAATCATGCCTTGCCAGACTAAGATGTAGATGATTAGAACAGCACCAACAAAAGGCAGCAATTCCTGCCAAGTAAAGCTAATCCATCCAGTATAGAGGGCGGTGATACCGACAATGATTAGGATAGAAGCAAAATGAAGAGACAAGGCCAGCGTTAGGTTATGATCTTCTTCCCACTCCTGATAGTGAAGGGTGACAAGGCCGATAAGGCCACTCATGATAAGCACTGCAATCACTTCAGCAGGTCTAATGGAGCTGGTCCGAAGGAAGACTAGGGTACAGAGTAGATAGGTGAGTGAGCCAATCAGAAGGCCATTGACGAAGGCTAAGGTATGTGTTTTTAACATCTTATATCCCTCCCATGCCCAGCGCTTGCTTGAGTGCTGGCAGGTATTTGCGGCTAACGCCAAGTTTGATTTTGTGGGTCATTAAGGCCACCATATTGCCAGAAAATCCCATTTCAAGCGTGTGCAGATGGTTGATGTTGAGGAGGGCGCTCTTGGAGACTTGGACAAAGTCTCGCCCGTCTAAGCGTTCCAACATCTTATTGAGCTGGCCTTTGACTAGGTAAGTAGCCTCTTGAGTATAGACGGTCAACTCATTCTGATAGACTTCCATAGCAATCAAATCTTGACTAGCCACCATGATGGTCTTGTCATCGACTAGGAGAGGAAGCCGAGTGAGGCCAGAAGAGGCATTTTGATTTCTTCTAAAAGCTGCAACACTTGCAGGGCCTCAGCGTTAAGCTTAGCCGCTTCCACCGTCACATTGACCGTATCAGGGGCGAGTTGGGGATTGGGCTCAAATCGTATATTCACAGGGACTTCCTCCTAAAACAGCGTCTTCCCCCTTATTATAGACTATGTAAGGCTAGTTTGCGACTGAATTTGCCTAAGATTGGCATCAGAATGAGGAAGAGGAGACCGAAGGCTAGGAGAATAAAGACTTCCTGGCTAGCGCTGGTTAAGAAACCAACATCCAAGCCGACACCGGTATGGCGCAAGATTTGTTGTAACATGAAGTCAGGCACTTGCTGGGTCATGGCTTCTTGCGTTGGTGCCAGGAGAATGTGACGGAAGAGGGAGGAGAAGTATGGGGCAGGTGTGACTTGAATGACCCAACGACTTACTTGTGGTAAGAGACCTAGCGGTAAGTAGACGCCAGCGAAGAAGCCAAGGGAAGTGGATAGTAATAACATGACATGGCCGAAGCTGGTCACGCTTTTGTGACGAAGCCAAAGATTAAGACATTGAAGCTAGTCCAAACCAGGGCTGACAAGACCATAGCGCCCAAGACTTGAAGTAATTGCAAACCTGATAGGGTCATGCCCGCTGTGAGGGCATAGTAGGCAAATAATAAGCCTAGGGCAAGAACCTGCATAATCAAACTGATTAAGGCACTGGCTAGGAAGTAGCCAAATTGCATTTGATTATAACTTAAATCGGTCAGGAGGAAGTCGGCTAGGACGCCTTTTTCTTTGTCCGCCACCATTTGACTGAGGCCTGCTGCGCTAGTGGTCGCTCCGACGATTGCTAGGATACCACCTAAGAGCCAGTAATCCAAGAAGGTATTAACGCCAGGCAATTGTGGCCATGAAGAGGCCATGTTGTCCTTGAGGAAGGCTAGGTAGAGAATGAAGGTGATGAGGGCACCCAAGAGTGAGAAGAAGACGCGGCTCTTTTGGATGAAGTAGAGGCGTAGGCAACGAAGTGTGAAGTGTAACATATTAGCGGATCTCCCTTCCGGTTAAATTAATAAAGAGGTCATCGACACTACCGCGATGGTATTCAAAGTGCTTAATGAGTGGGCGGTAATGATCTAAGAGGGGCCAGACGGATTGCTCAGGCTTGAGGTCAACTTTCAAGAGCGGGCCATCTAGGCGGACTTGATAGTCGGGGGCGAGTTCTTGGGCTAGGGCTTGCGGATCTTCAAGATCTAAGCTTAAGGTGTCATAGGCATATTGAGCCTTGAGCTGGCTGACCGTGTCGGCTGCAATCAAGTGACCATGGTCAATAATGTAGACATAGTCGGCATTTTCTACTTCTTCTAAGTAGTGGGTGGTTAAGAGGATGGTCAGGCCTTGTTCTTGGCGCAGGTGCAAGAGGGCATCCCAGATGACATTCCGTGTCTGAATATCTAAGCCAGTTGAGGGCTCATCCAGAATTAGGAATTTAGGCTGGTGGACCAGGGCGCGAGCGATATCGACACGACGGCGTTGACCACCGGATAAGGTGCCATAGCTTTGCTTCAAGATTGGCTCGAGTTCAAAGACTTGGATTAGGAAGTCCAGCTGGCTGGCTTCAAAGTTACGGTAGCATTTGGCCCGACTTAAGAGGTTTTGGCCAACGGTCAGGTCTTGGTCTAAAATACTGTCTTGGAAGACCACACCCAGTTGGCGTTGATAGTCTGAGCGGGAGAGTTGCTGACCTTGGAAGATAATCGAACCCTCACTTGGGGACAAGAGGCCTGTTAGCATCTTAATAGTGGTGGATTTACCGGCACCATTGGGACCTAAGAGGGCTACTAATTGACCTTGAGGGATGGATAGGTTGAGTTGCTGCACAACGGTTTTGTCGCCGTAACGTTTGGTTAGGTTTTGGGTTTGAATTAACATGGGGGTGTCCTCCTTTACTACAGGCTTATCTTACCATGATTTTTGGTCCTTGCCTTGATAAAAAAGCTAAGTGGTCAAAAATGGGGCTTAAGTGGTAAGAGAGGGGGGCCAAAATGCAAGAAGTGGAAAATGAAGGAGTTTAGGAGGGGGCTATCTGGCAAAAAATACTCAATCAGTCGGTCATTTTTTTGATTATCTTTTTGGATGGCTTGTTTACTTAAATGATAGCGAACGATCTAATAAAGAGAGCGCTTTTACGGGGTGCTAGGCTTTCTTTTAACGAGCCAAGTCCAGCCTAATATGTTATAATAGGGTCAAGAAATTTAAAAGGAAGTGCCCTAATGTCTCAATATGATGTGAAGCAAGTGGCTTGCCACCAATGTCAGGCACCAATCGACGTCAAGGTCTATGGAACAATTGATGTCACTGACCAGTCACCGGAACGTGAAGCCATTCTGTCTGGGGAATTTTTCAAAGTAAAATGTCCTGAGTGTGGCTATGAGGGCATGGCGGATTACGGCTTCCTCTATCAAGATTTACAAAAGGGCCTTGTCCTCTTCTACGAACCAGATCCTAGTTTTTTTGAAGAAGATGTACAAGTATTGAAGGACACCTTCACCACTGAACAGATGGCTGTGGCTACCATCCGGATTGTACACGGCTTGCCTAATCTCTGGGAGAAGATTCAAATTCTTGAAGCGGGCCTAGATGACCGCATTGTAGAGTTACAAAAATACTTGGTTTTTGCTGATTTCCACCAACAAATGCCAGACCAGCCTATTAAGCATATTCTTTATCAAGTGACCAAGGAAGGTAAAGCCCAATTTCTGCTGGGGGATGACCGGGAATTGGTCGCGACGGTAGCCTTTGACCAAGGCCAGTATGACCTAACCAAGGCCAGTTTTGCCCAGGAGCTAGCCCGCTATGGGGGTGGCTTCTTCATCAATCAGCAATGGGCAGAATGGCTCATGGCCCAACTAGAGCAAGACCAAGACTAGGTGATGGGCATGAATCAACAAAGTTCAGAAACCATGGCGGCCATCAATCGCTTCCGCGATGAACGTCATTGGCGGCCTTATCATAATGAGAAGGATTTGGCTATATCGATTTCGATCGAAGCCGCTGAATTGATGGAAATCTATCAATGGCGAACGCCTGAGGAAGCTAATAGTCAAGACTTAGAACATATTAAAGAAGAAGTAGCAGATGTTTTAATCTATACTTATATGTTGGCAGATAATTTAGGCCTGGATATTGACGACATTATTGCGGACAAACTGCGTAAGAATGCCATCAAGTACCCAGCCCCGCCAACAGAATTAGATGGAGCTACTGCTGAGTAGCTCCTTTTGTATTTAAATCACATCTTCGTAAAATGTGGTGGAGTTTTTCATATCTTTTTCATATACGTGGTGTAAACTATGAATTGTAGAAAAGTAATCACTAGTTCTAATAGGGAACAAGGAAATGTTTGGAGTGAGTGAGTATGTTGAAATTTATGCAAGCAATCCAAGCCCATCGTAACTCACAGGTCCTGGCTTGCCAATTGAATCGTTTGAATCAGGATGCCCAAACACTCACCTATCAGGACATGTGGCTAGCCGTTGACCAATTAGCAGGCTGGTTGCATGAAACCTTGGGCCAGGACCGTTCACCCCTAGTCGTCTACGGACATAAGCATCCCTACATGTTGGTTTATTTCTTGGCTTGCCTCAAATCAGGTCATGCTTACTGTCCCATTGATTTGTCCATGCCGCTGGATCGGGTTGCCGCGATTATTGAGAAGTTGGCGCCACCTTTGGTTCTTACGACCGAAGACTTGCCACTAGATTGCCGGCAAGTCACTTTAGCCCAAGCTCAAGCCCTTGTGCAGGCGGGGAGCTATGATGCGCCAGCTGATGACGTGGCGGTTAAGGGTTTTGAGACAGCCTATATTATCTATACCTCTGGCTCTACTGGCCAACCTAAAGGAGTCTGTGTCTCAGCCGAGAACCTGGACAATTTCTTGACTTGGTATCTGCCACTGATTCCAGCCCAGCCAGGAGAGAGCCCTGTATTCATCGGCCAACCACCTTACTCCTTCGACCTGTCGGTCATGAGTGTCTATCCTGCCCTCTGCATGGGTGCCACCTTATACCAATTGGACAAGGGCTTGTTAAGCAATTATGGGGCCTTATTCGACTGCCTCAAGCAGTCGGGCATTTCCACTTGGGTGTCCACACCGTCCTTTGTGGATACTTGTTTGGCCGATCCGCAATTCAATCAAGAACTGCTGCCCCAAGTCAGACGTTTCGCCTTCTGCGGTGAGAAACTTCAGGCCCGTACGGCTCAAGCCCTCTTGGATCGTTTCCCACAGGCTAAGGTCTATAATTCCTATGGGCCAACTGAATCGACAGTTATGATGACTTGGGTGGATATCGATCAAGCCTTGATAGATGCCTATCCTGATAATTTACCAGTCGGGCGTGTCCGTCATGGCAGTCTGGTCAAGTTGCTGCCCCTAGAAGAGGCAGAAGAAGGCCAGGGTGAAATTCAAATCATTGGGGATACGGTCGCTCAAGGTTATTATGGTCAACCGGAACTAACGGCCCAAAAATTTGGTCAAGTCGGTGGGCAACCTGCCTATAAGACAGGGGACGTGGGTTACTTTGAAGAAGACTTGCTCTTCTGTAATGGGCGGATTGACTTTCAGATTAAGTGGCATGGCTACCGGATTGAACTGGAGGACATTGATGCTAACCTAATCAAGCATCCTCTGGTCAGCCAAGCCATCACCCTACCCAAGTACGAAGGTGATACGGTCAGAAGTTTAGTCAGCTTTGTGATTTATGATCAGGTCATCCAGCAACGTTTCCAAACGGTGCGTGAACTCAAGGCGCATTTGAAGCAGACCTTGCCAGACTACATGATTCCTAAGAAAATCGTCTTTCTAGATAACCTACCACTCAATCAAAATGGTAAGGTTGACCGGAAGGCCTTAGGAGGGCTCTTATGACCTACTTTGGTGATGAAAGTTTGCTCTGATAGCAGCGATTTTCTGCCTTGGCGGACTGGTAATTCGTTGGCGCCAATGGCCAATCAAATATTGGCTGGCCCTAGGCTCCTTGATTATCTATGCGGGTGTCTTCGGCGCAGATTTTCAACATCTGCTTGTCTCACTGGTCTTCTTGGCCTTTCAATATGGTTTGATTCAGTATCAATTTCGTCATCCCGAGTTTAAGTGGACGGTCTACCTGTCCTTTCTGCCCTTGGTTTTGGCCAAGTTACATGAAATTTGGCCCATCTACAGCTTTGGCTTTGTCGGCATCTCCTACCTATCATTTAAGGTGGTGCAGATTCTGCTAGAGACTCAGGACGGCCTCATTAAGGAAATATCCTTGGTCGATTATCTCAGTTTCTTACTCTTCTTCCCAGTTGTCAGTGCCGGCCCTATTGACCGCTCAAAGCGCTTTGTGGCGGATACGGAGAAGATTCTGGACTGGAAAGACTATTGGGAACTGCTGGGCCTAGGTAGTTATCGCCTGCTACTCGGGGCTGTCTACAAATTTGTCATTGCTGCCGTCATTTTCAAGTGGCTGTCGGCATTACAGGTTGGCAATTATTTTTACTATTTGATTAAATACGCCTATGGCTATACCTTCTATCTCTTCTTTGACTTTGCTGGATATAGTCTCATGGCAGTAGGGCTCAGTAACCTCTTAGGGATTGAGACCCCAATGAACTTTAAGCAACCTTTTTTGGCCATCGATATCAAGGATTTCTGGAATCGTTGGCACATTAGCTTATCCCAATGGCTGCGGGACTTCGTCTTCTCGCGCGTCATGATGAATTTTATTCGTCATAAGCGTTTCAAGACCCGGCTCAATCGGGCCATGGCAGCCTATATGGCCAATATGCTCTTCATGGGCTTTTTGGCATGGTTTCTCCTTCCATTATATCCTCTATGGTTGTTACCACGGGGTTTTTAATGGCTGGCTTTGAAGCCTATCAGAAGAAATCAAAATTTTATAAGAAATACAAAAACCACTCCCTTTACAAGCTGGTAAGCTGGGCAGTGACTTTGCAATTGGTTGTCTTGGGGATGTTCATCTTCTCCAATAAATTTCCGGAAGTCGTAGGGAAGTGGCTAGGATTTGGACAAGGTTAGGAGTGAGAGTATGGAAGAACAAGTATTAAGCCTTTTAGAAGAATTGTGTGAAGATGAAGTGGTGCGTGAGGATTTGGATATCAATCTCCGTGACGAAGGACTCTTGGATTCCTTAGGTTTCGTTGAGATGCTAGTGCGGATGGAAGAAGTCTTCGGCTTCGCAACGGCACCAACGGAGGTCACCTATGAAGAGATTGATACGCCACGTCGGGTCATAGCCTACGTTAAGAAACGAGTGGCTGCTCTATGATTAAAATGAAGGCCTTGGTCTATGCCATTTGCTTAGCGCTTGTCAGCATGATTGGCCTCAATGCTTCCTTGTCCGGGGCTTATCAGGTGCCAGATAACAGTATTCGCTACGGCCGACAAGTGGAGAAGAACCAGAGCAAGGATATTTTGACTCAGAATATGGACGCCCAGACCTTAACAGTCTTTGGTTCCTCAGAGTTAGTCCAAACCTTCAAGGAAAACTTCGACCCTAGCGTGGTCTTCAACTACAAGGACTTTCACCTGATGGAAATTGGCCGCGGAAATTATCGCAACCTAACTTTGGCTTCTATCTTGGGTTCTGTAGGGGATAATTTACCTCAACAAAAAGCGGTCTTATTGGAATCCCTGCAATGGTTTACCAAAGAAGGGGTGCCAGCCAATGCCTTGCTCTATCGTCTGTCTTTTGAGCATGTTTATAATACCTTAAGTAATCCTAAGGTGACGGAAGAACACAAGCGTGCCTTTATTGATCGTTTGCTAGAAGCCTCGACTCAGCATCCCCAAGTGCACGATGCCTTGGCTCGCTATAAGAAGGCCCTGCTAGATGAGCCAGATAATTGGTTAGAGAATCAGTGGGCGCGGGCTCATTACCAGCTAGATGTCTTCAAGAACAAGATTCGTTATGCCCTAGCTGACAAGGACCCTCTGCCAATGGCAGGTGACAAGACACCTGATTATGATTGGGATCAACGTTATAAGACCATTGCCCAGCAAGAAGGGGCAGCAGACAAGACCAATAATAATGACTTTCAGGTTGAAAATCATTATTACACCAATGAAATTGGCCAAGATTTAGAGAAGTTTAAAAATAGTGATGTAGGAAAATACGTCACCGATTCACCAGAAATGAAAGACTTGAACATATTCTCGACATCGCCCAAGACTTGGGCGTGGATGTCCGTGTCGTCCTCCCTACCCGTTAATGGTAAGTGGTATGACTACACCGGCTTCCCTAAGGAAGACCGCCGGGCTATCTATGAGGCAATCAAGCAAGTGCTGGATCAACGCGGTATCAAGTATTATGATTACCAGGATGATGATTACGAGCCTTATGTCATGCAGGATATGTTGCACTTAGGATGGAAAGGATGGACTCGCCTTGAAAAAGATCTTTATGAATATGGTAAGCAAGATTAAATCCTCCAAAATTCTCCAACTCATCTTGTGGATTGCGATTTTCTACGTATTAATCATGATCCTCGTCATCTACGGATTGGCTAAGGATACTGGAGGCGTGCAGCCTTACATTTATAGTAGTTTCTAAGAATTAAGGACTAGGTCAGCTGATCTAGTCCATTTTTTTTATGCCTTAATCGTTTAAGTGGTCCTGTCAAGGCAAAAAGACTATAATAGAGCTAAGAAAATAAGAAAAGGGGAAGTGCTATGACAAATAAAGTAGAACGTGATCTAATTAAGACAGACCTCTTCCAGGCAGTCAATGGGGCCTGGTTAGAAACTGCTGTCATCCCGGATGATAAGCCAACAACGGGTGGCTTCTCAGATTTGGCCGACAAGGTAGAAGCCGACCTGATGAAGGATTTGGCCGACTTGATTGATCAGCCTGACTCACTGACCAAGATGCAAAAGGAAATGGTTGCTTACTATCAGTTAGCCTTGGATAAGGAGGGGCGCGCTGCTCTGGGTATGAGTCCCTTGCGTCCTTATATCGAGCGCATCCAAGCACTGACCTCAGTAGCTGACCTGACTGAGTGGGCTAAAACCGGTATTTTAGAAGGCCTACCAGGGCCCTTCGGCCTAGGCGTCATCCAAGATATGGCTGATTCCAATCGCTATGTGGTGCATTTGGGTCGCCCAGGATTGATTTTGCCTGACCGGACCTACTATGAGCCTGATCATGCGCAAGGCCAGCAATTATTGGCAGTCTACCGCCAAGTGGCCTTGGACTTGCTGGCTTTATTAGGCTTGGATGTTAAGGAAGCTATGGAATTAGTGACAGCCGGCATGGCCTTTGATGCTCGCCTAGCCCCTTATACCTTGTCTAAGGAAGAAGCGGCAGAATATGTGGTCTTCCACAACCCTCGCAAGTTGGATCAAGTGGCGGCTTACTCCGACCAAATCGACTTCAAGGCAGTGCTAGAGTCCGTCTTAGGTGGCTTGCCTGAGACCCTAAACGTGGGCGAACCTAAATTCTTCGAGGCCTTCAAGCAACTAGTAGATCAAGCTGATTTGACTGAGCTTAAGGCCTGGTTGACCTTGCGTCTGGTTACGGGTGCGACCAGCTATCTGTCTGAAGAGGCGCGGGCTATCAGCCATCGTATGACCCAGGCCTTGACCGGTAACCCAGCCATGAGACCTTTTGAAAAATTGGCCTACAGCCATGTCAATCAAGCCTTCGACCAAGTCTTAGGGGACTTCTATGCCCAACGCTACTTTGGCCCTGAAGCCAAGGAAGACGTGACTCAAATGGTCAAGAACATGATTGCCATCTACCAAAAAAACGCCTAGAAACCAAGGAATGGCTCAGCCCTGCCACTCGCGAAAAAGGCCATTCTCAAGCTACAGAAAATGGACCTCTTAGTGGGCTATCCTGACAAGATTCCGCCAGTCTATGAGGAGTTAGTTGTCGGCGACCGCAACTTCTTCCAGGCTTCTATCTTCTTCACCCAAGTAGCAACTCGCTACAACCTCAGCAAGTGGAACAAGCCAGTAGATCGCGACCTTTGGGAAATTAGTGCCAACACAGTCAACGCTTACTATGATCCATCTAATAACTTAATCTGCTTCCCAGCGGCTATTCTGCAGGCGCCATTCTATAGCCTGCAACAATCAGCTAGCGCCAACTATGGGGGGATTGGGGCCGTGATTGCCCATGAAATTTCCCATGCCTTTGACAATAATGGCGCCCAGTTTGATGAGACCGGTAGCTTGTCTAACTGGTGGACGGAAGAGGACTTGGCTCACTTCAACAGCCTGGCCGATAAGATGATCAAGCTCTGGGATGGGATGCCGTTTGGTGACGGCAAGATTAATGGGACCTTGACCGTCTCTGAAAATATTGCGGATGCGGGCGGTCTAAGCTGTGCCCTTGAAGCAGCTCAAGCTCTGCCGGATGCTGACTTGGAAGACTTCTTCTTCAACTGGGCCCGCGTCTGGTGTCGCAAAGCACGACCAGAGTATGTCAACCTGCTCCTCAATATTGACGTTCACTCGCCAGGGGAATTACGAGCCAACATGGCACCTAAGAACTTGGCGGCCTTCTATGAAACCTTTGGGATTGAGCCCGGCGACGCCATGTATTTGGCACCTGAAGAACGGGTGACGATTTGGTAATCTCAAGATAATAAAAAAGCCCCTGACCGATGGCATTGGAGCCATCAGCCAGAGGCTTTTTTCTTAGCCGTTAAAGGCATTGACAATGGTGTCGACATTTTTAATCATAACGGAAATGGAGCCGTCAGGATTGTTAATGAACTCAATGACTTCAGGGTCATCATAGAGCTCAGTTGGCACCATAAGCTCGATGCCATTAGCCAGTTTGAATTTCTGCTTGGCGTACTTCTTCTCATATTTAGGCACGTTGTTGACTGCAATGTTGGTAGGGACTTCTCTTTTGACTAGGGCCTCACGCGCCGCGTCCTGGGCGCCTAGATTGTCCTTGAAGACCTGGCGGGTAATTTCTTCCGCATTAATGACATGGTCCTCTTCTAACTGTTGCAGAATGACCTTTTGAGTAGTTGCCAGGGCCTGATAAGGTTCTTGGTCAAATTGCTTGGCGGTGTCGGCGACCGCCTTTTTGATTTGCTTGATTTGCTGCGGCGCTGCTTGAGGTGGGGCGATTTCCAAAATGCGTTCGGATAGGTAGAGGCAGCGTTTGCCTTCGATGACATATTGCTTCTCTAGAATTTGGTAGTCACCAGTGGCCAAGTTCAGCAAGAAGAATTCCGATGGCGTCTGGGTGGGGCTAGGGAGAATGGCGTGGTGCATGACCAGTTGATTGACTAATTGCGATTCGGCCGAGAGGAAATGGGTCACCTGACTGGAGTAGTCCAGTCGTATCAGGCCGAAATAGCGCTGTTCATGGTCGTCACTAGCCTCGAAGAAGAGATAGTCGGCAGCAGCAATTTCTTCCGCCGGCCCAATCAGATCGAAGAGCTTATCGGCCAGGCTGGTGGACTTGTCAATCAGGCTGGTTTGCTCATCCTTGAGACTGATCCAGAGGGCACTATCTGCTTCTAGCTTGGCGCGTTTGGGTTCTGCCTTTTGGACCTTGGTCAGGAGCTTATCCAGGTAGGTCCGGATCAGGGGCGAGGACAGGTCCATGGCTTCCTGGGATAGGAAGAGATTACCAGCATCCTTATCTAGGATGTGGAGAATGGCTTGGTGAATGTACATGTTGAGGAATCCTTTCTAATGAAGAAAAAGGGGGGCAGAAGCCCCCTAATATTTGAGATGCTTAGACGCGTTGGCCGACAAAACGGACCATATCATCAACAACTTGACGGGAAGGGGTCGTCATGACATAGAGACTGTCCCCAAGTAAATCAGCGAAAGCCTGCGGAATGCGGGCCGTCATCTTGATTTGGTCAGCGAATCGATCCAGGATGTCTTGGTGGCTGGCCACATAAGTATGCTCATCGCGACGGGCTACCGCCAGGCAGTAGCGACCATGGGCGGTCTGCTTAGGTAGCTCTTGGCCTGTCACCAGCTTAGCCCAATAATCGTAGAGGTCAATATCATGGGCATAGTTGTAGATGTCGATACAGAAGCCACCGGCTGGGCGGTTGTTGTATTCAATGGCGATAAAGTCATCGTCCGGCGTCCGGAAGAATTCGATATGGAAGAAGCGCTCCTTCATGCCGAAGGACTTGATGATGGTATGGCCATATTCACGCAACTTAGGATGGACTTCCTTCTCAATATAGAAGGCATTGTCCTTACGCTCCAAGACTAATTCCAGTGGTGGGTAGTAGTAGGTCAGACCGGTCTCGAAGACAATCTTGCCCTCAGCATCAATCAGACCATCGAAAGTGGTTACCGTTGGGTAGGAGACAAACTGCTCCAGGAAGTAAGGAGTGGACTCGCCCCAAGTAGCCTTGAATTGGGCCACATCTTCTGGCGTCATGAGCTTGTAGGTAGCGGCAGCCCCCACGCCATTGTCAGGTTTAGCAATCAGTGGCAGGCTAATTCTTGGACGGTGGCATCGATTTCTGAAGTCTGGCTAACCACACGACCGTCCACGACCGGTACGCCAGCCTTGCGGAAGTATTCTTTCATGACGGACTTGTACTTGGTCTTGGCCAAATCTTGGGGTTTGACGCCAAAAACATTGAACTGCTGACGCAAGCCGGCATCTAGTTCCAACCAGTATTCATTGTGGGATTCAATGCGGTCGATCGGTCCATACTTGTGGAAGAAGAAGGCGACCGCACGAGTGACTTGGTCCAGGTCTTCCAGATTATCCACCCGAAAATATTCAGTCAGAGTCGCTTTGAGCTCATCGTTGAGTTGGTCATAAGGTTCCTGGCCAATCCCTAGGACATTGACGCCATGTTGGCGTAACTTATAGGAAAAGGGTTGGAAGTTAGCAGGGTAGTAGGGAGAAATAACAATATAGTTCATAGGGAATCCATCCTTTCTGCTAGGGTCAGGGGCCTTTAGCCTACCATTCTTCGCTTAGGAAACGCAGGCAATCAGGTAGATAAGTCGCCCAAGCTTCTTCACTGTGGGTGGCGTCAGCCGCAATAATCAGTTGGAGTCGGTCCTGCGGCATGCCACCAGCCAGTAATTGTTGATAGTAGCTGAGGGAGGCGTTGATGTAGATTTGCTTCATGTTACCGTGGGTCAGGTCGCGGTCGGTGTCGTCTCCTTCTTGGGTCCCCACTTGGATAAAGATGCGTTGGCTAGGGTCTAGCTTTTGACGGCTAATGTAGCGGTTGAAGGCTTCGACGGTTAACCAGGAGGCACTAGAGAAGACCCCTAGGTTACCAATTTGGTCCGCGTATTCCAAGCCCATAAATTGGGTGATATTGCCACCCAAGGAAGAGCCGGCCATGGCGGTGTGGCGTTTGTCAGGCTTGGTCCGGTAGTGGCTATCGATAAAAGGCTTGACTACATTCATGACGAAGTCAGCATAATTTAGGCCCTTGCCCCCAAGGCGCATTCCTTCAGGAATCGGGGTGTTAGTGAAAGGCCAAGGTGAATATTCGTTGAGGCGGTTTTCGTTATCATTGTCAATCCCGACCACAATCATTTGGGGGATGTCAGGATTCTTCTTAATAGCGGGAATGATTTTCCAGGAGTGGCCACTGAAGGATTCGCGGCTGTAGAAGACATTCTGGCCGTCATGGAAGTAGAGAACAGGGTAGGACTTGTTCTCGTTCTTTTGGTAATCCTTAGGTAGGAGGACTCGAATACGGCGAGGCTTGTTGGTGTATGGGACAGTTAGTTCATGGGTATGCATTTCTAGGTAAAAATAGGCTGCGTGATGCATGGCAGGGCTCCTTTCTTAGTCCTCCATATTTTAACATGAAGCCAGGGTCTAGGCTAGGAATTTTTGGCAGGGGCAAGCCTTGAGAATATAAAGAAAGTGTGAAGAAGGCTAGAAAGTTCTAGGACGAGGCCAAAACGTAGGGTTATAGGGACTTAATTCTATCCCAAAAGATAGTAAGTCTGTAAAAAGTGCCTACTAGTTTTTACTAGGGTGAGCTTTTTATAATATAGATGTCTTTATCTCTCTATCCCAAGGAAAGGAGTTTATGATGTATCAAGAAACGTTTGATTTAGAATCTGTCACACTCAATGTGATTAATTTGCCCTATATGGTGGCCTTCTATCAGCAGGCTTTAGGGATGTCTATTTTAGAAGAAAGCCCTGAGCGAGTGGGCTTGGGCGTCCAAGGTAGTGACCGGCCCTTGCTCTACCTAGAAGCAGTGGCCGCGCCACAGGAAAGCCAAGCCCGTTACGGACTCTACCATGTAGCCTATCTCTTACCAAGCCGAGAGGACTTAGGGACTTTCTTAGTTCATGCTATCAAGCAGGCCCTGCCACTGATTGGGGCTTCAGACCATGGCTATTCTGAGGCCATTTACCTAGAGGATCCGGAAGGCAATGGCATTGAAGTTTATCGCGATAAACCGGTAAGCCAATGGGAGATTGAGCCGGATGGTCGTATCACAGGCGTGACCCTAGAAATGGATGGCCAAGGTGTCTATGACAGTTCTAAGCCCCTAGATGGGCCCTATAAAATGCCTGAGGGCTCGCGTATTGGCCATATTCACCTCAGTGTCCAAGACAGTAAGCGAGCGGCTGTCTGGTGGAACCAAGTGCTAGGCATGGAGACCAAATTCCAGATGTCTTCAGCGGCTTGGATGTCCTCTGGGACCTATCACCACCAGTTAGCTGCCAACCAATGGGCAGGTAGCCGTCTAGCGCCACAAGAACCAGACCAAGCAGGACTTAAGTATTTTAGTATTGTCGCTAACTCGCCTCAAGAAGAGTCCGCAATCGTCAAGCGCGCCCAAGATTTGGGAGCCCAAGTCCAAGACCAAGCAGGGGGCTGGCAAGTAACCGATAGCAATGGGATTAGCCTAGTTTTACGGAGTTTGTAAGCTTGTCCATACCTTGGCCTTGCGCTATAATAGTGTAGCGTAAGGAGGTTATGCCATGAAATTTATTCTTATGACTATATGAAAAGTCGAATCAACTTAACGGACTGGTTACAATTGACTATTTTCGTTGGCTTAGCTATCTTAATTGGCTTGGCCATATGGTTTTACTACCATCGCAACAAGGATTCTAAGTACCAAGAATTAGCCATCATTGGGATTCTCTGCTTCTTTATCTTAGCTGGGACTCGTTGGCAAGATGCGCAAGCCAAGCAAGCAGCCATTAGCCAATATTCAGGGGCTAGTCACCTGATGGAGCAGGTAGCTGAAGATTTGGGGACGACGCCCCAAGAGCTCTACCTCAATACGGAAGCAGCGGCCGACGGAGGCATTATTAAGTCCGGTGACCGCTACTATCGGACCATCATCGATAAAGAAGGTCACTATATCCTTGAGGAAATGGCAGTGCAGATGCCTAAGATTGAATTGGTGGAGGTAAAGCCATGACATTAAATTTTATAGATATCGCCATTAAGCTAGCCTTAGGCTTGTTGGCCCTGGTGGTTGTTATTAATTTGACGGGTAAGGGCAATTTGGCGCCGGCTTCTGCCAGTGACCAGGTCCAAAACTATGTCCTAGGGGGCATTATTGGTGGGGTCATTTATAACCCTGGTATTTCGGTTCTGCAATTTTTGATTATTCTCATGATTTGGTTGGTGCTGGTTCTGAGCTTCAAGTGGCTTAAGACCCACAACCAAGTCCTTAAGAAGACCATCGACGGGGAACCAACAGACTTGATTAGCCGTGGGGTCATCGATGTGGAAGCGACGCGGGCAGCGGGATTGACTGCTCAAGATTTGGCCTTCAAGTTGCGTAGTCAGAATATCTACTCTATCAAGAAGGTTAAACGGGCAGTGATTGAACAAAATGGCAGCCTCAATATTGTGGTTTACGGTGAGGAAAATCCTAAGTATCCTCTAATTACAGACGGACATATTCAATATAAAACCTTGGATTCTATTGATAAGACGGAAGAATGGCTCATGCAAGCTATTGCAGAAGCAGGTCAGGAAGATGTGGCCAAGATTTTCTTGGCAGAATATATTGATGGTAACATCACCATAGTGGAATACTAGGCATGCGGCTGGATCAAGTCATGAATCAGGTGGGACTAGGTTCCCGTAATCAAGTTAAGCGACTACTCAAGAGTTGTCAGGTACAAGTCGATGGCCAAGTGGAACGTCGCCCCAACCGTAATGTGGATCCTGGCTTGCAAGAAATCAAGGTCCAAGGGAGAATCTTGACCCAGCCGGCCGAGACCTATTGGCTATTACATAAGCCCCAGGGAGTCTTAACGGCAGTCACGGATGACCGCTTCACTATGGTCATTGACTGCCTGGCTCCTCAAGACCAGGCGCCAGGTCTTTATCCGGTAGGCCGTTTAGACCGTTCTACCACTGGCCTGGTCTTTCTGACCACCAACGGCCCTTTGGGTTATCGCATGTTGCATCCCCAATACCATGTGGAAAAGGAATACCAGGTAGTGGTCAATGGCCCGCTGACCCAGGACCATGTGGCCAGTTTTGCCCAAGGCATCCTGATTGATCAGGATCGACCTTGTGCGCCAGCCAATTTGGTAATTGAGGCCTCTGGTCCGCTAGAAAGTCGGGCTCGATTAACCATTCGGGAGGGCAAGTTCCACCAAGTCAAGAAGATGTTCCTGTCGGTGGGCGTCAAGGTGACGCAGCTTCACCGTCTGCGCATGGGCCATCTAGTCCCTAGACCAGGACCTAGCCCCTGGTGCCTATCGGCCACTTAAGCAAGAAGAACTGGCACAATTGAAGCACTATCTTTAAGGATAGTAATGGGAAATATTTAGCAAAAGGCCTATAATCGTTGAGAAAAAAGCTTTTTAGCCGTATAATGTATAGTATCAAAAAAAGAGTGAGGAGTGTTGAGAGTGAAAGAAATCGTCATTGTCGGTGCTGGTTATGCCGGTATCTCGGCCGCCCGTAAGTTGGGTAAGACCTTCAAGAATGACGCGGATGTTAAGATTACTTTGGTAGATAAGCATGCCTATCATACCTACATGACTGAATTGCATGAGGTAGCAGGGGGGCGTGTGGAAGCTAACGCGGTCAAGTATGACTTGCAACGTATCTTCAACAAATACAAGAAAGTACAACTAGTGACGGACACGGTCGTCGGAATTGATGAAGCCACTAAGACAGTCCAAGGTGAAAGCTACAGCTATCATTATGATTATTTGATTTTAGCCATGGGTGGCGAAGCTAACGACTTCGGCGTCGCAGGTGTTAAGGAAAATGGCTTTACCCTCTGGTCACTGGCGGCAGCAGAGCGTATTCGAGCTCACATCAAGGAATGCTGTGCCAAAGCAGAGCACGAACCTAACCAAGCTAAACGTCGCGCCTTACTCAGCTTCATCGTCTGCGGGGCAGGCTTTACTGGGGTTGAAATGGTCGGCGAGCTAATCGAATGGGTACCTCGCCTAGCTAAGGATTACCACTTAGATGAAGAAGAATTCTCTGTTCACTTGGTAGAAGCTGCGCCAAAAATCTTGGCTATGGTGACGGAGAAGGAACAAGACAAGGCCATGCGTTACATGACCAAAGTCGGTATCAAAGTCTCAACTGGTGACGGGATTCAAGCCGTTAACAAGCATAACGTAGAGTTAGCGTCAGGCAAGACCATCGACAGCTACACTACGATTTGGACTGCCGGGGTGCAAGGTAATACCGAAGCCAAGGTCTTTGGTTTGGAGACTGGTCGGGCTAACCGTCTGGTGGCTGACCAATACATGGAAGCTAAGGACCACCCAGGTATCTATGTGGTAGGGGACTTGGTTTACTATGAAGATCCAAATGAAGGCGGTCGTCCAACACCTCAAATCGTTCAGGCAGCTGAACAAACTGGGGAAACTGCAGCCCACAACATCATTGCCGATATCAAAGGAACTGAGAAACATGCCTACAAGGGTAAATACGATGGCTTTATGGTCTCTATTGGCTCCCGTTACGGGGTGGCCTTCCTCATGGGTAAATGGCATTTGACTGGCTTCTTCGCGATGTTGATGAAGCACTTAGTCAATCTGCTCTACTTCTTCACCATTCGTTCCTTCTACTACATGTGGACCTATGTCCGTCATGAGTTCTTCAAGATTAAGGACAAACGTAACATTTTCCGCGGGCATTTAGCTGCTCACGGTAACATCCTCTGGTCCGTACCACTGCGTTTCTTCTACGGGTCTGTCTGGCTCTTAGAAGGGCTTAAGAAGGCCTTCGGCCTCTGGGGAACCACTAACTGGTTTGGGGACAAGGTTGTCTTCCCATTTGCCTGGTTACAAGAAACTGCAAATGCTGCAGCATCTGCTGTGACTTCTGGGGCATCTGAGGCAGCTAGCTCTATGTCATCTGTTGTGACTTCTGGCGCTTCTGAAGCAATGAGCTCCGTATCTTCAGCTGTTACTAGTGGTGCTTCTGAAGCAATGAGCTCTGCAGCTAGCTCTGCCGGCGGGGCAGTCGCTCAAGCCAGCCATGCAGTCTTCGGCCTCAGCTACGCATACGGGGAAAGTCCAAAACCTGTCTTGGACGGCATGCCAGATTGGTTCGCGGCTATTATGCGCTTCTTCGTGCCTAACCGCGATATGGCCCTATTCATGCAAAAATTCATGACCGTTATGGAAATCTTAATTGGTTTAGCCTTGATTGCGGGTCTCTTCGTCTGGTTAATCAACGCCGGGACTGTGGTCTTGGTTACCATGTTCTGCCTCTCAGGTATGTTCTACTGGGTTAACATCTGGTTTATTCCAGTTGCCATCGCCCTTATGAATGGCTCTGGTCGGGCCTTTGGTCTGGACTACTGGGTAATGCCTTGGTTAGGTAAGAAGCTGGATCGATGGCTCTATGGCCGAACCAGTCACCATTATGGGCCACCAGCCTAAATAATAAAGTAATAAGGAGGCCCCCGTGTGGGGCCTCGCTTTGTAAGAGGAGCTTCTTATCCTCTCACTTTCTAGAAAGGAGGCCACCCATGGTTCACCCGATATGGGAGTCTTTACCACTTATTCAAGAGGAACTCGTGGCGGTCAAAGCTCTGATGAAGTCAGAGCTCCAGCTTAAAATCCCGGATGTCCGGGAGAAAATTTTGGCCTATATGGATGCCCCAGGCAAGTACCTGCGAGCCGGACTCTGTCTGGCTATGGCCCAGCTGAGCCCAGAGGGCATCACCCAGTCCAAACGCTATATTGCGGCAGCCATTGAGGTCCTGCATCTGGCCACGCTCATTCATGATGACGTCATTGATGAGGCGGATACCCGCCGGGGCATTGAGGCCCTTCATATCCAAAAGTCTAACCGCCTAGCCATCTATGCGGGCGACTATCTGATGACCTATGCGGCTCGCTTGATTCAAAAGAGCCAACAGGAATTTGACCGTAATCCTCTGGATGCCTGGGTTATGGAGGGGATTCTAATAGGGGAGCTTAACCAACTTGCCAACCAATACCGCCAGGGCATGACCATGTATGATTACCTACGGCAGATTCGAGGCAAGACGGCCCTCTTATTTGCAGCCGCGACTTTCTTCGGCTACTATAGTCTGAGCCAGTCAGCCCTGCAGAATCGCCAGGCCTTCTATCTGGGCCAAGCAATTGGCATGGCCTTTCAGCTCAGAGATGACCTAATTGATTACCAGGTGGATGCCAAGGTCAGTGGCAAGCCACGTATGCAGGATGTCCAAAATGGTATCTATACGGCGCCCCTAATTTTAGGTTTGCAGGAGGATCCAAGTCTGCGCCAGCAACTTAAGGAGCGGGGCCAGCCTTGGAGCCAGCAGGAGCTAGACCGGCTCTATCAAGCCCTAGTCGACTTAGGGACTTTGACAGAGACGGAGCGCCTGGTAGACAACTATCTAAGCAAGGCTGAAAAACGTCTCAGAGGACTAGGGGGCAAGCAAGATAGCCAAGCACTGGTCAACTTACTCAATCAAGTTATGAGAGGACACTTTTAAGAGGGGCTTGTCATGGACATGAGGCCCAAATTGCGTTAAACTATAAGATGTAAACATATACAGTAAAGGGGTAATTGGAATGAAAAAAATCATTGTTAAAATCAACCATGCTCTTAGCAGCAGTCTTATCTTTGGGGACTAGCTTATCTAGCGTAGTTTTAGCGGAAGATGCTAAATCAGCTGCAACCACTACTTTTGAAGTCAAAGACTTGAAAGACGGCGAATATACCGCTGTGTCTGACGCTGACGAACGTGGCTGGAAACTCCACCACACCATCGTGGTTAAAGACGGCAAAGTTGCTTCTTCTAACTACGACTATGTCAACGACAAGGGCGAGAAGAAGTCTGAAAACGCTGAGTACAACGACAAAATGAAAGAAAAAACTAAAGTTTCTGCAGCTGAAGCCATGAAGAAATTAGACGAAAGCCTGGTCAAAGACGGTAAGGCGGACGTAGTGACTGGCGCAAGCCACACCAGCGAAGTTTTCTTCTTCTCTACTAAGGTTCTTTTGAAACAAGCCAAAGAAGGTAAGACTGGCGAAGTCAACATCTCTAAATTACCACTTCAAGATGGCGAATATACTTTGGAAGCACCAGCTGACCAACGTGGTTGGACTACCAAGTTCGTCCTCACTGTCAAAGACGGTAAAAGTAGAAAAAAAGCAGACTACGACATGTACAAAGACGGCAAACGTAAGTCTGAAGATGCTGACTACAACAAGATGATGGCTGACAAGGCTAAAGTCTCTTACGCTGATGCAGTTAAGCAATTGAACGAAGCCTTAGTTAAGTCTAGCAATGCCAATGTGGATGTTGTGACTGGGGCAACCAACACAACTAACGCCTTCAAGACCTATGCTAAACAATTGTTAGAAGCAGCCGCTTTAGGTGAAAAAGAAGTCATCAAAGCAGCCGTTGTTGGCGAATAATAAGAAGTGAAGGGAGGCTGGGATTGTTCCCGGCCTCTATTTTTATGGCTCCAAGTAGAGCCGGCCTGATCTATCAGGTAAGATTAGCTAGGTGGCAGGCCAGATAGGGTGCCACCAAAAAGGAGTAAGTATGAAGAAAACAACGATAATGCAAGGCTTGGCTTTGGGCTTCTTAATCTTAGGCTCCTTGAGTCCCGTTTGGGTCAGTGCTGAGGAGACCAGTAGTAGCACCAGCCAGTCTGCTAGCAGCACCAGCTCAGAAGCGAGTTCGGAGCCCTTACCAGTGGTGACCACGCCCTTGATGCGGGCTGAGACCAAGCTCCATACGGCCGTCACCCTGCAAATTTTCCATGAGGGGTCAGAGGCCGAAGCGGCCATGACCGAAGCCTACGACTACATGGACCGCATGGAGCAACTGCTATCCACCAACTTGGAAGGGTCGGATGTCTACCGCATTAACCAGGCGGCAGGCCATGAGGCGGTCAAGGTTGATCCAGCCACCCTGACCATTATTAAGCAGGGGCCTAGAAACAGCGGAAGTATCAGGCGGTCGCTTCGATATTTCCATTGAGGGCCGTGTCCAATCTCTGGAAGATTGGGGATGTAGATGCGCGCAAGCCTAGCGATCAAGAAATTCAGGCAGCCCTGCCTAAGATTGACTACCACAAAATCACTCTAGATGAAGCAGCCCAAACGGTACGTCTGGAAGAAGAGGGCATGGCCCTAGAATTAGGTGGGATTTCCAAGGGCTATATTGCCGACGGCATCCGCAATATCTTGGCCAAACACGGGGTCAATACGGCCATTATCAACCTAGGTGGTAATGTCATTGTCATGGGCACCTCGCCATCCAGTCCTGAGGGTTGGAATGTTGGGGTCCAAGATCCTGATGAGGTGCGGGGTCAAGTCGTGGGAACCAAACGGGTCATCGACGGAACAGTCGTGACTTCTGGAATCTATGAACGTTATGTGGAAGTGGACGGGGTCCGCTATCACCACATCCTGGATCCTAAGACGGGCTACCCGGTGGATAATGACCTGTCAGGGGCGACTATTTTTACCAAAGTATCGCTCAAGGCCGATGCCCTGTCGACCACACTCTTCCTCTTGGGGACCAAGGATGGCTTGGCCTTTATTGAGAGCCTAGATGGGGTTGAAGCGGTGCTGATTGATAAAGATCACGGGGTCCACGTGACTTCTGGCCTCAAGGATAGCTTCCAACTAACGAATGAGGGGTATCATCTTGTTGAAGATTAAGCAAAAGCTAGCGATTTTCTTTGAGTTTGTTGAGCTCAGGACCAAGGTGGCCAGCGTCTTTCCTATGCTGGCGGGATTCTTGTGGACCTATTATCGCTTGGGACGCTTCAATTGGGTTAATGCCAGCCTCTTCGCCTTGGCGGTGCTGAGCTTCGATATGTGTACGACGGCCATTAATAATGCCGTTGATTACCACAAGGCCGTGGATCTGGATTACAAAACCAGCGAAAATGTCATTGGGGTCCATCAATTAGATTTTGGGCAAATGGTCCGGATTATTTTTGGCCTCTTGGCCTTCTCGGTTATTGTCTCCCTAGTCATCGTCAGTCGGACGGATGTCCTCCTGCTAGTGCTTGGCGGCCTCTGCTTCCTAATAGGGATTGGCTATACTTATGGGCCTATGCCCTTGTCGCGCCTGCCACTAGGGGAAGTCTTCTCAGGCCTTACCATGGGCTTTGGCATCTTCTTCCTAGCCGTCTACATGACCGCCTACGACCAGCTCTTGTGGAGTCAGTGGTCAGGTGGGATGGTGACCATTGGCTGGAACTGGGCCCTGACTCTGGAGCTCTTCTGCTACAGTCTGCCCCTAGTCAGCTTAATTGCCGGTATTATGCTAGCCAATAATACCTGTGACTTGGAAGTGGATATCCGTAACCACCGATTCACCTTGGTTTATTATTTAGGCAAAGCGCGAGCTGTTACCCTCTATACGGGATTGCAAGTCCTACCTTGGCTAGTCTTATTGGGGCTAGCTTTGACAGGGCGTCTGCCAGTCTGGGGCTTGGTGGTCTTGGCCGGGCTGGCCCTTCACTGGCCTAAGGTCGCAGCCTTCCGCGCCAAACAAGTTAAGCGCGAAACCTTCGTCCTCTCGGTCCAATCCTTTGTCCTAGTGGCCAGCCTCTATTGTGCCTGGTTGCTGCTGGGCATTGTCCTATAAAGTATGCGAGCCACTATCCCTTTCCAGCAAATGGGATAGTGGCTCTTTTGATATGGGGAGCAGTCAGGGATGATGGTTTGCGGAAGACAAAAAACAGTAAGCCATTTGGCTTACTGTCTTGCTAGCTTATTGCTGTTCTTTTACATATTGCTGGATGGCATCGCAGACATATTGGGCGGTGCCAGCCCCGAACTTATCGATGTTTTGTTTGAAGTCTGGATTCTGTACGTAGCCTTTACCAATACTTGCGAACACCTCAAGCGGGCAGTCAAAGGCGTATTGGCACATATGTTGATGCAGTTTTTCGGCTAAAGCGACATTTTCTTGAGCCGTAGCACTGATACCGTTTGCCAGGTTATCAGCAAAGGCAAAGAAACAATGATTGAAGCCATCTGCAATTTCTTGTTCTTTTCCTTTTTGTTTTTCAATCGCTGCCTCAATGACTTCCTTACCATACTTGTCCTTGGCTGCTTGCTCGTATTGTTGATTTTCATGATAGGTGAATCCCTTAAATTTCTCTTGTGTTGACATTGTAATACTCCTTTCTTGAGACTCGATGGTCTTTTCCAATGTTTCAATCAGTGTCAGGAGTTTTTGTTTTTCTATCTGCATTAAATCTAGTTGCCGTCTCAGGTGATAGAGGACCTCGCTATCCTCTTCTTGGAGCAGCCCCTTGATCTTCTTCAACGAAAATCCCAGGTGCTTATAGAATAGAATCATCTGTAAAAGTGAGAGATCGTCCTCAGAATAGTACCGGTAGCCATTCTCTCTCTTTTGAGGAGACAGTAGGCCAATCTCATCATAGTGGTGTAAGGTGCGCACTGAAACCCCACTTATTTTGCTTACTTCTTTAATCAAATACATGGACTTACCTCCTAACACACATTAATCATACACCCTGACCTTACGTCAGGGTCAACACCCTTTTAAAAATAATTTTTCTCCCTAGCTTGGATGACAGGGTCCAAGTTAGGAAGGCCTTTAGTCCCTAAAATAG